>ERZ1026860.785-NODE-785-length-18601-cov-4.259409_pt1 | contig 18601 bp, 13 predicted proteins | sample MGYA00380160_ERZ1026860 | MGnify/ENA primary metagenome ERZ1026860 (study PRJEB33269, sample SAMEA4719796) | human gut metagenome | biome: human-associated habitat; feature: organic feature; material: feces | place: Cameroon | collected 2013-10 ... | reverse complement strand
CAGGGTTAGGAAGTGATGATTGTTGAAAAACATCGTTTAAATTTCCCCCGTTTTCGGGTATGATACAAAAAATATTTTGAATCGAAAGGAATGTCTATGCCTTTGCTGCTTGATGAAAGTGCGATTCCCGCCGCGCCTGCCGCCGCCGCCGTTAAAAACGGGTCGATGCAGACGTTCAAAACCGATGTTGCCGAAGAATCCAAAAAACGCACCGTTTTGGCGTATTTCACCTCTGCCGCCGTTGAAAAAGACCGATTCTTTCCGCTGTTGGAAAAGTATGTCAAACTGGCAAACGGAAAAGCGGCGTTGGTGCGATTTGTTGTCGAGGAATGTCAGCCTTTGGCGGCTCAGCTGGGGATTCGCAGTGTGCCGACGACCATGATTTTCGCCAAAGGTGCTTTGGTGGACGGATTCGCGGGTGAAATTCCCGAACAGCAGTTGAAACAAGTCATGCAGGCGTTAATCGGCAAAGACGCTCTTTCGCTGGACGAGCTGCTGAAAAAAGCCGCCGAAACCTTGCAGAGCGGCAACGCGGACGCGGCATTGGGGCAATACGCCGCCGTTTTGGAAAAAGACGAAGCCAATCCCGCCGCTTTTGCGGGGATGATTCGCTGCTTTATCAAGCTCAAGCAATTCGACGCCGCGCAAGACATGGCGGACGGGCTGGACGCGTCGGTCAAAAGCCCCGAACTGGATGCCGCCAAAGCCGCTTTGAAAATCGCGATTGAAAATCAAAACGCGCCCGAAGTCGATAAGGCCGCCGAAAAGCTGAAACAAAATCCCGATGATTTGCAAGCGCGTTTCGATTACGCCGTCGCTTTGTTCGCCGCCGACAAACCCGAAGCCGCGATTGACGAGTTGATAACGATTTTCAAAACGAACCGCGATTGGAACAACGATGCGGCGCGGCAGGAATTGTTCAAAATCTTCACCTCTTTGGGCAATTCAAATCCGATTACGGTCGCGGGACGGCGCAAGCTGTCTTCTTTGTTGTTTTCGTAAAGGCGCAAAAAAATGAGCGACAACCTGTTTGATGTCACAATGGTCGAACTGCCGACGATTTTGCCCGCTTTGCCGTTTTCGGGGTCTTTTTTGTTTCCGGGGACAAAGCTGAATTTGCGGATTTACGAAATGCGGTACATCCGTTTGGTTTTCAACGCGTTGGCGTCGTCAAGGATGGTCGGCGTCATTCAGCCCAAAGGGCAGGACGGTCCGTTGAAAACGCCGGATTTGTATCACGTCGGATGCGCGGGCAGAATATCGGGTTTTGCCGAAGCCGACAACGTTTTGCTGATTACGCTGACGGGGGTTTCGCGCTTTAACGTCGTGCGGGAAATCGAACACGCGAACCTGACGTACCGCAATGTTGAAGTCGCCTTCAAGCCGTTTTCCGCGGATTTCGCCCTTAAAAAGTTCAAATTCGACAAACGGCGGCTGTATGCGGCGTTGGACAGATACGCGTATTCCAACAATTTGGACTTTGATTCGACGGGATTGAAGCAAATCCCCGACGAACAGGTTTTGATGACGCTGGCAAGCCTGCTGCCGTTTTCCGCGGCGGAAAAGGAAGCTCTGCTGGAAGCCGTTTCGCCCGAAAAATTCTTTGACACATTGGTGTTGCTGTTGGAAATGAATGCCGCGGCGACAAACAATTAAACGGATTGGACAATGAACAGCAAACCCTTGTTTCCGCCTGTGCTCAAGGCGTTTTTTCACAAAGCCGCCGTGCGTTTGACGGGCGTTGCCGTTATTTCGGCGGGCATAGCCGTTGCGGCGGCTTTGGCGACGTATCGGGCGGCAGACCCGTCGTTCAACACCGCGACAGGTGAAGCGCCGCACAATGCGCTGGGCTATTTCGGGTCGTATCTGTCGGATACGTTGTGGCAGTATTTCGGATTCGGCGCTTTGCTGTTCCCGATTGCGCTGGTCGCGTGGGGGATGATTGTGGTCGGATTGAAATGGCGCAAACTGCAAATGCTGCGTATTGTTTGCTTTGTGCCGACTTTGCTGTTGATACTGATAATGTTGTCCGCTCTGCCGTTTGCGTCGGGCTGGCCCGTGTATGCGGGTGCGGGCGGGGCGGTGATGCCCGCTTTTTACACGCCCGTGATAACTTTGTTGAAAAAAGCGTACTTTCCTTATCCCGCTTTTGTGATTCAGCCGATTGTGTTTGTTGCGGCGGTGTTCGGATTGGCGGCGACTTTGGGTATTCCGTTCGGATTGCTGAAGCGGTGGCTCGCGGCGTTGAAAGCGGGGGCTGAACGGCTGACCGCTTTGATTTTCCGCCGTAAAAAGGAAGCGGAGGAAACAAGCGAACACGACTTGCCCGACGAATTCCCCGAAAGCCTGTTTGCGACACAGGGCGATTTGGATTTGGGCGAAACGCCGCAGCCCGAAAAGAATACCGCGCCGAAGCCGTCCCCGCTGCGTTCCATCAAGGAACAGCGCGCTTATCAAAAACAGGACTACCATTTGCCGAAGCTGGACTTTTTGGCAAAACCCAAAGCCGACAAAGAACCCGTGATGAGCAAAGACGCTTTGGAAGCCCGCGCCCGTCAGCTGGAAACGGTTTTGGAGGAATACGGCATCAAAGGCAGAATCGTCAACGTTCGCCCCGGTCCCGTCGTTACTTTGTTTGAACTGGAGCCTGCTCCGGGGATTAAAACTACGCGCGTTATCAACCTTGCCGACGACATTGCGCGGTCGATGAGCGCGCTTTCCGTGCGTATCGCGGTCGTTCCCGGCGAAAGCGTCATCGGCATTGAAATGCCCAATGAAAAACGCGCCGACGTGTATTTGAAGGAATTGCTGGCAACCGACGAATTCAAAAAATCAGAAAAGCCGTTGACGCTGGCTTTGGGAAAGGATATCGGCGGGAAACCGACCTTTACGGATTTGGCGAAAATGCCGCACTTGCTGGTTGCGGGGACGACGGGATCGGGTAAATCCGTCGCGATTAACACGATGATATTGTCGCTGCTGTACCGTTTGACGCCCGAACAGGTGCGCTTTATCATGATTGACCCGAAAATGTTGGAACTGTCCGTTTACAACGGCATTCCTCATCTGTTGACTCCTGTCGTAACCGATCCGAAAAAAGCGGTTTTGGCGTTGAACTGGGCGGTGCGGGAAATGGACGACCGCTACCAGCTGATGAGTCAGATCGGCGTGCGCAACATTGACGGCTACAACGCCAAAGTCAAGGAAATGCTGGCTTCCAAAGAACCGATGACCCGCACCGTTTTGACGGGGTACGACGACGGCGCGCCCGTGTACGAAGAACAGCCGCTGAACTTGCGTCCGTTCCCTTACATTGTCGTGATTGTCGATGAAATGGCGGATTTGATGCTGACGGCGGGCAAGGATGTTGAAGTCGCCATTCAGCGCATTGCGCAAAAAGCGCGCGCGGCGGGCATTCACTTGATTATGGCGACGCAAAGACCGTCCGTGGATGTCATCACCGGCACGATTAAAGCGAACTTTCCCGAACGAATCAGCTTCCGTGTTACAACGAAAATCGACAGTCGCACGATTTTGGGCGAGCAGGGTGCGGAACAGCTGTTGGGACGCGGCGATATGCTTTATCTGGCGCAGGGGCAGCGGGCGAAGCGTCTGCACGGTCCTTTTGTCAGCGATGCGGAAGTCGAAGCGATTACGGCGCATTTGCGGCTGCAGGGCGTTCCGCAATATGAACAGGCGGTAACCGAAGAACCGCCCGAATCCGTCGGAACGGCAGGCAGCACGGGCGCAGGCGTTTCGGCGGACGACGACGCCAACAGTCTGTACGACAAAGCGGTGGCGATTGTTTTGCGCGACAGAAAGCCGACGACCAGCTATATTCAGCGCCAGCTGCGAATCGGCTACAACCGCGCGGCGGATTTAATCGACCAAATGGAACGCGAAGGCGTCGTTTCCGCTCCGAATGTTGCGGGTAAACGTGAAATTTTGGTTCCCGAACGGAATTAAAGGAATAAACAATGTTGAAAAAAGCATGCTTGATTTGGACTTTGATGCTATCCGCCTTTTCGGCGCAGGCTCAACAGGTAAAATACGCGCCGTTGACGGACGCGCAAAAACAAACCGTCAAAGCGGTCGAGGATTACTTTAACGGCGTGCGGTCAATAAAAAGCGGCTTTTACCAAGTGTCGCAAAACGGTGCGGCGGCAGAGGGGACTTTTTTAATGAAAAAGCCCAACAAAATGCGGTTGGAATACGCGACTCAGCCCGTTGAAATCGTTGCGGACGGCTATTATCTGATTTTCCATGACAAAAAGCTGGAGCAGGTAACATATCTGGATTTGGATGAAAATCCCGCGGCGCTGATTATGAAAGACAGCCTGTCGTTTGAAAAAGAAAATCTGGAAATCGAAAACGTGGAGCGCGAAAACGGGCTAATCAGCTTGACCGTTTATCGCAAAAATCAGCCGCAAACGGGCAAAATCACGCTGGTGTTCAAAGACCGTCCGCTGACGCTGAAACAATGGCGGGTCGAAGATGCGCAGGGCGTTTCGACGCTGGTAACGCTGACGGACACGGATTTCAACATTCCGCTGGAAGACGCGCTGTTCAAATTCAAAGATCCGCGCCGCAAACGCGCCGGCGATATGTAAAAAGGATAAAACAATGTTGATTTCAAAATTCATTCCTCATTTTTTGTTTTGCTTTGTCTGCTTGTTTTTGCTGGTATGGCTGGGAACGGGATTGGACAACGAGATGACGTTTTCATGGTATGCTTATGCGATTGAAGGCGTTTTAAGCGCGTTTTACGGCTGGACGAAAAGCGCGGATATGAGCAAAATGGATGCCGACGAAGAACGGCGGCAGCAACAGCCCCCTCATCATCATCGTCCCATGCCGCCGCATGTGTGATGCTTTTCGTTTTTCGGATAACAAGAAAAGGCGGTATTTGAAATACCGCCTTTGCTTTAAGCTCTGAACGCTCAGCGCTGTTTTTTCATCTGAATATTTTTGATGTTCAGCGGGGACAACGGCGCTTTGGTTTCCTGCTGTTTCGCCGCGGCCTGTTCCTGTTTGAGCTGTGCGTCGAAACGTTTCAAGCCCGCCATCAAACGCGGCGCTTTGGCTTTGAACATAGCCGCCAATTCGGGCGTGTTGACAACGCTTTGCGCGACGGCGCCGTGGGTCATGACGGATTCTTCCAACAGCGAAACCATGGTTTCTTTTTTCGGATTGGATGCCGCCATCTGATAATCCGCCAAAATCGCAGACGGTTTCTGTTTGGCTTTCTGATCGACCAAAGCCGCCAAAGTTTTGTCTTTGGACACTTTCGCCCAAGTTTCTTTGTCGCTGCGAATCGCGAAAGCGGCAACCTGCATTTCCTTTTCGCTGATCAGCACTTTGCCGAACGCTCTGTTTTCGGCGCGCATCGCATCGACCTGTTCCTGCATCGTCATCGACGACATGTCGCGGTTGGCGGCGCCAATCAGAATTCTCTGCATGGTCGTCTGAGCGCGCAATTCGTGTTTGACAAAATGCACAACAGCTTCTTCACCGGAAACGACAGTATCGGACTTAATCGAATTGATTTGGTGCGACACGCGTTTGTTCGCGGCAATGCCCGCCTGCACGGCAGGAGCCTGATCAATGACGGCGTCAACGACTTTCAGCTTGTAAGCCGCGTATTTGTCGGCTTTGTTGTCTTCGCGTTTGCCGTTTTTGCGCAGAGCTTCTTTTTCTTTGCTCAGCAAATCCAGCATGTCTTCGCGGGTGCAGTCCGTTTGAATCAGTTTACCGAACAGATTGTTCTGATATTTCTGAACGGAAACGGCGGCTTTTTGCTTGAATTTGGCTTCCGCGGTTTGTTCTTTAACCAGTTTTTCCAACAAATCGGGCGACAGGTTGGTCGCTTCGGGTATCGGCAAGCCCAAACCCTGCGCCAAACCGGCTTCTTCCTGATACGCGTTGAATTCACGCTGCAATTCGTATTCTTTTTCCAATTCCTGTTTGGGAACGGGCATGCGATCGCGGGATTCCTCGACGCGCTGCATCATCTGTTCGTACTTGGGATGTTTGTCGCCCGTCGCCAAAGCAATCGAAATGCTCGCCATCTGTTCGCGGGTCAAGCCGTACGTTTCGGACATGACTTGCGCCTGTTTGATGACTTCCAAGTCGGACATTTTCTGCAAAGAACCGTCAGCCAAGTGTTCTTGGGCATATTTGATGGTCGCGTCGATGACATCCGTGGTGTGGTAAGCCAGCGGCGAACCCAGCTGTTTGATGGTGTTCGCGACGCCGCGGTCGTTCATCAGCGTTTTGAATTTCTTTTCCGATTCGGGATCGTCGGGGTTTATGGCGCGGGAAACCTTTTCGGCGGCGCGCAGTTTCTTGACGAAATCGGAATCGTACTTGGTGTCTTCCAAACGGCGGTCAACGCACATGCGCAAGTATTCGATACGGCAGTCGCCCCACAAAGCCGCGCATTTCGTATCGCCGAAGTCGCGCGCCAGCTGCAGAACGGCGTGCGCGTCCGCGATGCATTCCGTACGGTGGCGGCACATCACGTTGTCCAGTTCGTTTTCAACGACTTTTTCAACCGTGGTGTACGCCGACGCATAGTTGTGGTCGGTCGCGTGACCCAATTCATGGTACAGCACCAAACGGCGGAATTCGTCGCGGGAAATGCCTTCTTTTTTACGGCGTTCTTCGGCGCCCAGAACCATATCCAGAACGTTCGCGCTCATCGCGTCGGGGTTGTCGCCGACAACCAGGTTCACGTTGCCCAAGCCGGCCATGTCTTCCATTGTGGGAGCAACGGCGGCGCGCATCGAAAACGGATTGCGGTCGGTAATGCCCGCGTCGGACACGGATTTCAAAATCTCATCGTTGGTCAGGAACGTCTGTCCGTCGCCCGCCTGCGCTTTTTGCAGTTTGTCTTCGACGAACATGTACAGCGATTTGCCCAGCGAACGGTCGGCTTCCTGATCCATCAGGTAGCGTCCCTGCACCGCGTCGGGGTCGATGATGAACAGCGTAACCCCCGGCATGACCGTGCGGAAACGTTTTTCCATGTTTTCAAAGAATTTGTGCGCTTCCGTATCCAGATACGGGGATTCGGCCTGTTCTTCGGGAGTCTTGACATACAGCTGATCGGGTTTGTCGCCCTTGTCAATGAAAGTGGTGGCTCCCTTTTCCAGCAAATTAAAGAACGGGCGTTCCTGCAAATGGTCGGGGCGTTCCAAACCGCTTTCAAAGACGGTGATTTTGCCGGCTTTCATAAATTTTTGATACAAAGACTGTTTTTCTTCGGTTTTGATTTCTTCAGCCATAACGACTCCTATTGTGTCGATTCAAGTGTTTTTATGGTGAAATAATGGAACTTTTCGTTGCCGTTGTCAATGAATTTTTGGACAAATTGTCATTTTTTTTCAGAAATCTTTGTTGGCAACCCCTTGCATTTTCGCCAAAAGAAAAATAATTTCCCGTTTGTCAAAAGGCCGCATCAATGCTATTTTTAAATAAAAAAGGATACCGTCCATGACACCGATTTTTCCGTTCCGCCGCTGTTTGGCGCGCTTTACCGATTATATGATTTGGGGAATTGCGACCGCGTTCGCCTTGTCGTTCGAACTGGGCGACTTTGCATCGCCGTTCGGTTTGTTTTATTTGTCGTTCGCCGTGTATCCTTTGGCGGAAGCCGCCCTTTTATACGGATTCGGAACGACAATCGGCAAAAAGCTGTTCGGAATATACGTTGTTCCCGTCAATTCGGCGTTGCGCTTTTCCCAATTGCTCAAGCGGTCGTATGCCGTGTTTGTCGCGGGAATGGGGGCTTTTCTGCCCGTCGTGTCGCTTGTCGCGCCCGCGGTCGGACTGATTGTGTTAATCAAGTATCGCAAAATGCCGTGGGATTCTTGGGCGGGAACGGTGTCCGAAGCGCGTCAAACGGGCATTTTGACCAAGATTCTTGCCGTCGGGTTTTACGCGTTTTTGATGTTCGGCGGTTCGATGACCGTGCAATACGCGCTTGACCGCGAGCTGCGTTTGCAGGAAACGCAAGAAGGATTGGAGCAGGCGTATTTGGAAACGCTGCGTCCTCTGATTGTCGAAACTCTGTCGCCCGAAGCCGTCGAAAGCCCGCGCGAAACGCGCCTGAAGCTGGAGGGGCTTCAAGCCTCAATCGCCGAAAAACGCCGCGCCGCTAACGCCGTTTACGATAAATTGGAGGCGCGCATCGCCGCTTTTCCGTCGGAACGGTTGCGCGCGCCGTACTTAATGGAGCTTGCCGCGTACCGCGAAGAAACCAACCGCTTTTTCTTTGCGGAAAGCATTCGGCTGAGCCTGTTTGAAAAGCTGTTCGCGGAAATGGAAAACGCGCAAGACCCGACAGCCCTGCGCGATATTTATATGTCTCAGCTGGAAGCGTATTTGGTCGGAACGGATTAAGCCGCCGCCAAAGCCGCTTTGCGCCGTTTGCGTTCGCGGGTGTACCAGTGCGCCAGCGTCGCGACCGACAGCGCCGCGCCCGCGACCGACAACGCCAAGCCCCAGCGCACGTCAAATCCCGCGCCGACAATCAGCGCCGCCAACAGCATCGAAGACACCGCGCCGACATCCCAGCCCAGTTCCGTATAATAAGTAAAGTACAGCGGGTGCGACGCGCGCTTTGTCGCGTTGTAAACGGCGGTCATCAGTCCCGTCATGGAAAAGCAATACGCAATCGCGGCGAAAAAGTCGCACGCAATCACCGCGGGGACGGAATAAGCGAAAAATCCGCGCACCGTCAAAATGATGATATGCATGCCGTAGCCGATATAGCAGATTTGCCGGCCTTTGCCTTTGTCAATCAGCCGTCCGAACGCCATTGATCCCAGCGCGCGGAAAAACGCCGCCAAAGCAAGGATGAACCCGAAGTTTTGATAGCTTTCGCCCAACAGCATGAACACGATTAAAGGCCAAATCGACCCCGCTTGGTAAAACAAGCCGTCGCCGATGAACACGATAAAGCCGAAATGGTCGATATGTTTGCGTTCCTCGTGCGTTGCGGGCTTCGGCAAAGGCAGGGACGGCGTTTTCAGCAAAGGAATCGCCGCAACCAAAGTCAGCACAAACGGCATCATAAAGGCGTAGAACTTGTCCACGGAAAGCAGAACGCCGCCGACCAAAGGTCCGATGACCGCGACGACGGTCGCAATCGCGTCGCGCACGCCGACGCTTGATCCGCGGTCTTGTTCGTCGCCGATCGAGGCGAAATAGTTGTGGTACGACACCCAGTACAGCACGTCCGCCAACCCCGAAATCACGATGAACGGAATCAAATGCCATGTCAGCCCGTCAATCGGCAGCATGGCGGGATAGCGCAAAGCGAACGCGACAGTGCCGACGGTCAGCGTCCAATGAACGCCTTTTTTCAAACAAAAGTGCATGGCAATCGGGCGGGTCAGCGTGCGGGAAAACAGCACGGCGGCATACACCAGAAACGTCAGCGTCAAGCTCAACCCCTGTTTGTACAAATACGCCAGCGTGAACATGGAACACATTTCCCAGCCCATCGCGCGCAATCCGTAATGAACGTTCAGATAGTTCAGCTGCTTGTTTGAAAAAAACGACATTTGGCACAGTCCTTTATAAAGGCAGGGTTTTCAAAGCGGCTTTAAAATCGTCCGCCAAATCGGGTCTGTCAAGCGCATATTCGATATTCGCCATCAAAAAACCGATTTTGTTGCCGCAGTCGAACCGCCGTCCTTCGTATCGGAAGCCGTGCAAAGGCACTTTGCCGACGGTTGCCGCAATCGCGTCCGTCAGCTGGATTTCGCCTTTGACGCCCGTTTTTTGATGATCGAGTTCATGCAGGACTTCGGGCGACAGGATATAGCGTCCCGACACGGCGCACCGCGACGGCGCGGCTTCGGGCGCGGGTTTTTCGACCATGCCGTTTGCTTTGATCAATCGTCCGTCATCGCTTTCGACTTTTAAAACGCCGTAGCGCGACGTGTGTTCAAGCGGGACGTCCTGCACCGCAACGATGTTGCCGCCGACCGCGGGATACGCGTCAACCAGCTGTTTCAGACACGGCGTTTTGCAATGGAAAATATCGTCGGGCAGCAGCACGGCAAACGGTTCGTCGCCGATGAGGTCGCGGGCGCACCAAACGGCGTGTCCCAATCCTTTGGGTTCGCTTTGGCGGGTGTAGGATATTTTGCCCGACTCCAGCGTGCTGTCTTTTAAAAAGGCGAGCAAATCCGTTTTGCCGTCCTTTTCCAGCAGTTTTTCCAAAGCCGTGTTGGAATCGAAGTGGTCTTCAATCGCGGTTTTGCCGTGTCCCGTGACGAAAATGAAGTGTTCGATTCCGGCGGCGCGCGCTTCTTCGACGGCGTATTGAATCAATGGCTTGTCGACGACGGGCAGCATCTCCTTGGGCATGGCTTTGGTGGCGGGCAAAAAGCGGGTTCCCAAGCCTCCGACGGGGAAAACGGCTTTGCGGATGCGGGCGGTCATTTCAAAATCCTTTCAGTTTTAAAGCGTTGTTTTGTTATACCTGTTCTTTAAGATAAAGAAAATACAAAAATGATTTGACAAACGGCGGTTTGCTTGCCATTTTGGCAGGTATCCGAAGACCAAAACTTACGGATACACAAATCTGACTGAAATCAAACAAAAAACCACGGTTTAAAAAACAGAAAAATTCGGGCAAGGAGCCTAAAAAAGTGAATTTCGTTTTTATTTCGCCGCATTTTCCGTCACACTATGTGAATTTTGCGGACCGCCTGAAGAAAATGGGCGTAAACGTTTTGGGGATTGCGGATTCGTCCTATGATTCCCTGACACCGGAACTGAAAAACGCGCTGACGGAGTATTACCGCGTCGACAATATGGAAAATTACGACGAAGTAATGCGCGCCGTTGCTTACTTTACTTTCAAATACGGCCGAATCGACCGCTTGGAATCGTTCAATGAATACTGGCTGGAACTGGACGCAAAACTGCGTACCGATTTCAATATTCAGGGAACGCGTTATCCCGAAGTGCTGGAAAGCAAGCGTAAATACTTGATGAAAAACCACTTTGAACGCGCAGGCGTTCCGTCCGCGCGCTGCCATTGCGTCACCACGCGCGAAGAAGGCGCGAAATTCGTCAAGGAAGTCGGCTATCCCGTGTTCGTCAAACCCGATATCGGTGTCGGCGCTTACGCATCCTATTCGATTAAAAACGAAGAAGAATTCAACCGCTTTTACGACAACTATCCGTCCGTTCCCTATGTGATGGAAGAATTCGTCAACGGGCTGATTGTTACGTTTGACGGCATTACAAACTATGAAAACGAACCGATTTTCATGACCAGCCACATCTTCCCCGAAAACGTTGCCGAAACGGTCAACGAAGGCGACGATTTGCGCTATTATTCCGTTTTGAAAATCGACCCCGCTTTGGAAAAAGCCGGACGCGCCGTTTTGAAATCGTTTGACACGTCCGCGCGCTTTTTCCACTTTGAATTCTTCAAATTGTACGAAGACAAAAAAGGCTTGGGCAAAAAGGGCGATTACGTCGCTTTGGAAGTCAACATGCGTCCGCCCGGCGGCTGCATGCCCGAACTGATGAACTATGAACACGACACGGACGTTTATCAGATGTACGCGGACATGATTGTTCACGACAGACTGTATCAGCCGACCGAAAAGAAATACATCGGCATTTACGTTGCGCGCAAAAACCGTTTCAACTACGTTCACACGCACGAAGAAATTCTGGAAAGATATCCTGACCAGCTGATGCAGTACAACGAAGTCGACGAAATTTTTTCCGCGGTAATGGGCGATCACATGTATCTGATGCGCGCCAAAACGCAGGAAGAAGCCGACGAAATCATTCGCTTTGTTCAGGAAAAGTGCTAAATGAAAGTCGAATATTACAACGAATACAGCCCCAATCTGGGGCGGCACATGGAGCTGAAAGTCTACGGACACGCGGGAAAGCCGATTTTGGTTTTCCCGTCGCAGTGCGGACGCTTTTACGAATATGAAGGCTTCGGCATGATTGACGTCGCGTCGGGCTTTATCGAAGAAGGCAAGGCGCAGTTTTTCTGTGTGGACGGGCTGGACTGGGAAACGTTCGTCAACAGCGGCTGGCCCGGCGACCGTCTGCACCGTTTCGAGCAGTACTTCAACTATATTTGCGAAGAAGTCGTTCCGTGGGCGCTGGACATCAACGCGATGGGCAGTCATTTCCGCGCGGGCGGCATGATGACGACGGGCTGTTCCATGGGGGCTTTGCACTCGGCGAACTTCTTTTTCCGCCGTCCCGATTTGTTTGACGCGGTTATCGCTCAAAGCGGTTTGTACAGCTGTCGTTCGTTCTTTGGCGGCGATTGCGCCGAAGACGGGATTTACTTTAATTCCCCGATGGAATATCTGCCGAATTTGAACGACAAGGAACTGTTGCACCGTTATCGTCATTCGCAGATTATCCTGTCGGTCGGACAGGGCGCGTGGGAAAACGAATGTCTGCACGACACGCATGTTATGGACGACATTCTGCGCGCCAAAAACATTCCCGCTTGGGTTGATTATTGGGGACACGACGTCCCGCACGATTGGCCCGCGTGGCGCGTCCAGCTGCCTTATTTCTTGGGGCATGTGCTGTAAAGACCTTTGCCTGTCCCCGTAGCTCAACCGGATAGAGCATCGGTTTCCTAAACCGGGGGCTGTGAGTTCGATTCTCGCCGGGGACACCAAAATAAAAACCCCGCCATTTTGGCGGGGGTTTTGTTTTGGTATTTGTGACAGGAATCGAACTCACGGGGCTACTACCCGTAGGGGGAAAACTACTGCCCGCAGGGGGAACTGCTACCCGCAGGGGGAGTCGTTATCCGCAGAAAAAAATATTGTCCTCAAAAAAATTTTTTTGCTTGCAAGGCGTTTACTATATATAGTTTAAAACAGTCGATTTTTGGAATAGAAAACTATATGTAGTGCAAAAGACACCCTTCATTTTTTATAATTGTTCAATTCCGCCACATTTGCCACAATTTCGCCATAATTTTGCCACAATTGTGTGTTAACCTTGTAAAATAATGAAGTTTTTAAGGAGAAGACTCATGAAAAAGCTTATGATTTTAGCGGCGGCGTTTGTTTTGAACGCTGCTACTGCGTGGGCGGAGAGTACTCCCGTATTTAATGAAACGGGGGCATTCGTCATAGCGCGCAGTGTAAAATTAGGGGAAACAAACATATCCGTCGCGCCGAAAACGGCGGGAACGGCGCAAAAGACTTGTCCGCCGGGGGATCCGTCCTGTTCTGGCGTGGCGAAGTGCGATTCGGATTCCGATTGTAAGGAAGACGAATACTGTACTTCCGTAAAAGTGTGCAAACCGCTGTGCGAACGCGGCAAGACGCTGGACAAGGAAAAATGCAGCGGGGAAACGCCCGTTTGCGCGACGGACAATCACAAATCGTATTGCGCGTGCAGCGCGGAATCGTGTCCCAAAGCGTACAAATGCGGCAAAACAGGCAACCGCTATGCGTGCGAAACGTGCGCGGCTGGCGAAGAATGCGGCTGTCCTGCGGGAACAAAGTCCAACGGATCGGGTTCGTGCGTAACATGCAACTTTGATACCGATTGCGCCGACGACCAAGTGTGCGAAAACAAAAGCACGACATCGTCGCAATGCAAAACGTTGATTTGCGACGCGGACAAATATCCCGAAAATCACGAATGCAAATCGTGTTCGGGCGCGATTTCGAACTGCGTGACGTGCAACAACGCCAGAACGTGTTCGGGCTGTCAAATAGGCTATGACCTTGTTGACGGCAAATGCCAACTGCATGATTGCGGCGAGGGCAAGTATCTGGATATGAGCGACGGCAAATGTTATTCGTGTTCGAACGGATGCAAATCCTGCACGGGTCCGGATGCATGTACCGAATGTGAAAAAGCCTATAATTTGGAAAGCGGCTATTGCATAATGAAAACGTGCGAAGCGGGAATGTATCTGAATACGGAAACGGGCGAATGTCTGTCTTGTCCGGCAACGTGTACGACCTGTTCGACGGTGATGACATCGTCGGAAACGCCGCAATGCACGTCTTGCGCGGAAGGATACAAACTGGACGCAGCCACGGCAACATGCGTCGAACTGAATTGTTCGGATGCGGAATATGTCAAAGGCAACGAATGTCTGCCGTGTTCCGGTACGATTTCGAATTGTTTGACGTGTTCGGGCGAAAACACCTGCACGGTTTGCGAGAACGGATTCACGCTGCAAAACGGTCAATGCGTTGGCGTCAGCTGTCCGGCGGGAACGTATTTGAATATGTCGAAAAATCCGGCAACGTGCGATTCCTGCTCTTCGCCGTGCGCGACCTGTTCGGGATCCGCAACATCGTGCACCGGCTGTGTCGACGGCTATAAACTGTCGGGCAGTTCGTGTGTTAAAAAATCGTGTTCCGAAATGGGCTATTCGACAAGCTGTCCGTCGGGATACGATTCAACGCGCGCAACAACGGGTTCTGACGGAACATGCTATTCGTGTTCGAAACCGGGCGATTATTGCGCGTCCGACAGCGAATGCAACGACAGCACCAAAAAATGCGTGAACAATAAATGCGTGAAAAAATCGTGTTCGGAAATCAACAGCTCGTACAGAACAAGCTGCGCCGCGAGCGAAAGCAAGACTTCGGCGGGCGTGTCGGGTTCGGACGGAACGTGCTATACATGTTCGCCGATTTCCGGCTGGTGTTCGTCGAACAGCGATTGCGGCACATATGAAAAATGCGTCAGCAACAAATGTGTGAAGAAATCGTGTTCGGAAATCAGCAGTTCGTACAGAACAGGCTGTTCTGCGGGTGAAAGCAAAACTTCGACAGGCGTGTCGGGTTCGGACGGAACGTGCTATACGTGTTCGCCGATTTCCGGGTGGTGTTCGTCGAACAGCGATTGCGGCAGATATGAAAAATGCGTGAACAACAAATGCGTGCGGAAATCGTGCGGAGAAATGGGGTATTCGACATCGTGCGGTACGGGCTATACGGCAACGAACGCGGGTGTTTCGGGTTCGGACGGAACGTGTTACAGCTGTCCCGCGACACCGTGTCCGAGCGGATATTCGACCAATACGACCTCGTGCGGCAGCGGCTATACGCTGAAAACCAGCGGTTATTCCGCCGGCAAAGCGTGCGGCTATTGTGAAGCGGCGAAGTGCCCTGACGGATATTCGGTATATACTACGTGGTGTAGCGGCAACAAAAAACTGGAAACCAACGGTTCTGTCGGCGGCAAAGCGTGCAACAAGTGCGTGTTGAAAACCTGTGCGGAACAGGGATATCAGACATCGACATCGTGCGGTAGAGGATACACAGCCAAAACTTATGGTTCAAACGGCTCGACCTATTTCCTTACATCGGAAGGGGCGGATGGTACTTGCTATCGGTGTGTCAAAGCTGAATGTCCGACAGGGTATTCGACCGATACAACGTCGTGTACGGGCAGTAAGGTATTGGTTACGCTTGGTTATTCCGGTTCTGAAGTCTGCGGCATGTGCGTCTTAAAATGCGGTCAGTACAGTCAAGACAACGGCAAAGGATACTGTGAATGCACGCGGTATGTTGAATACGATTACGGTTGCGGCGGTCCGAAGCGGAAAGTATGTGCGGACGAAAGCGTACATTCCGACTTTGGGAAGTCGTGTACCGACACGTCGCAATGCAAGGGTGGATGTGCGCCTTGCAGCATACTGATAGGTGCCACGAGACAAGGCAGTACATGCCGTTAACGCTTCAAATCAATCTGATGCGGTTCGGGCGGGGATTTTCCCCGCCCGAATTGTTTTTGTTGATGTATCCGTTTTTTGCTGACGACGGAAACAAATCGACGGTTTGATTTTAAAAAGCTTTTGAACCGCATAAAAAAAACACCCGCCAAGGATGCCTTGGCGGGTGTTTCGGTTTTAGCGGAAGCTTATTTCTTTTCGACCGAAACGGTTTTCGGCATATCGATTTTGATATGCAGTTCTTTCAGCTGTTGCGGCGTGACTTCGCACGGCGCCTGCATCATCAAATCCTGCGCCATACCGTTCATCGGGAACAAAATGACTTCGCGGATGTTCGGTTCGTCCGCCAGCAGCATGACCATACGGTCGATGCCGGGCGCCGCCCCGCCGTGAGGAGGCGCGCCGTATTTGAACGCGTTGAGCATGCCGCCGAATTTGTGTTCGACGACTTCGGGACCGTAACCCGCGATTTCAAACGCTTTGTACATAATGTCGGGACGGTGGTTGCGGATTGCGCCCGACGACAGTTCGATGCCGTTGCAAACGATGTCGTACTGATAGGCGTTGATTTCCAGCGGATCTTTGTTCATCAAAGCGTCCATTCCGCCCTGCGGCATCGAAAACGGGTTGTGCGAAAAGATGATTTGATTCGTTTCTTCGTCCAATTCGAACATCGGAAAATCGGTAATCCAGCAGAATTTAAACGTGTTCTTTTCGTACAAATCCAGCAATTCGCCGATGTGGTTGCGGACTTGACCCGCGGCTTTTTCGACTTTGCCTTTCTTTTCGCAAACAAAGAACACGGCGTCGCCGTCTTTCAATTCCAGCTTGGATTTAATCGCGGCAATGCGTTCTTCGTCCAAATTCTTGGCAATCGCGCCTTTCGGACCTTCGGTCGTATAGGTGATAAAGCCGATGCCCGGCAGCCCGATTTCGTGCGCCCAGCCGTTCAGCTTGTCAAACCAGCTGCGCGGTTTCGCGGCGGCGGCGGGGGCGGGAATCGCGCGGACAATCGCGCCGCGTTCGATGGCGTTCGCGAAAATGCCGAATCCCGAACCGCGGAAAATGTCGGTCACGTCGGAAATAATCAGCGGGTTGCGCAAATCGGGCTTGTCCGAACCGTACTTCAGCATGGATTCCGCATAAGGAATACGCGGGAACGGCGCGGGCGTAACCGTGCGGCCGTTGGCGAATTCTTCGAAAATTCCCTGCAAAACGGGTTCAATGGCGGCAAAGACGTCTTCCTGCGTCACAAACGCCATTTCAAAGTCCAGCTGATAGAATTCGCCAGGGGAACGATCCGCGCGGCTGTCTTCGTCGCGGAAGCAGGGCGCAATCTGGAAATAGCGGTCGAAGCCCGCGACCATCAGCAGCTGTTTGAACTGTTGCGGAGCCTGCGGCAACGCGTAGAACTGACCCGGATGCAAACGGGACGGTACCAAAAAGTCGCGTGCGCCTTCGGGGCTGGACGCGGTCAAAATCGGTGTCTGGTATTCGACGAATCCCTGTTCAATCATGCGGCGGCGCGCGGACGCGATGACCTGCGAACGCAACAGCATGTTCTTGTGCAGTTTTTCACGGCGCAAGTCCAAAAAGCGATAACGCAGACGCGCGTCTTCGGGCTGTTCGAAATCCCCCGCGACCTGCAAAGGCAGAATGTCGGCTTCGCCCAGCACTTCCGCCTGTTCGACCGCCAGTTCGATTTCGCCCGTCGGCAGGTTTTTGTTGACGGTGTCGCCTTCGCGTTTGACGACTTTGCCCGTTACGCAAATGACGGATTCGGGACGCAGACGTTCCAAAACCTTGAAAACGGGGCTGGAAATGTCAACGACGCATTGCGTCAAACCGTAATGGTCGCGCAAATCGATGAACACCAAGTTGCCGTGGTCGCGTTTGCGGTGAATCCAGCCTGACAGGCGGGCTTCTTTCCCCGCGTCCGAAAGCCGCAGCTGACCGCAGTTGTGCGAACGATAGATATGCATGGAAAAAATCCTTTTGACAGTAAGAAAATAACTGTTTGCATATTGGTTTTCTTGCCCGTTTTTGTCAATAGAAAACAGCATTTCCCGTTTTTTTTATCAAAGGATTCCGCCAATCGGCCGTTGCGGCGGTTCTAAAGCGAGGAGTGTTTGAAATATCCGTTCGTTTTATGATAAACTGGTTAAAACCTTTCTGCAAAAACGGAGGCTTTTTATGGTTGAAAACAAACATCCCGTTATCATCGGCATCGGCGAACTGCTGTGGGATATGCTGCCCGAAGGCAAACGCGCGGGCGGCGCGCCGATTAACTTTGTGTATCACGCGACCCGGCTGGGCGCGCAAGGCTACGCCGTCAGCGCGGTCGGCAACGATGCTTTGGGCGACGAAATCCTTGCCGAACTGGAAAAAAGCGGCATCAAATACTGTATTTCGCGCAACGATCACCCGACGGGGCGTGTCAAAGTCGTTTTGAACGACGGCATTCCGTCTTATGACATTGTCGAAGGCGTGGCGTGGGATTACTTGACGGCTTCCGCCGAAGCCGAAGAATTGGTAAAGCGCGCCGACGCCGTTTGTTTCGGCACTTTGGCGCTCAGGTCGCCTCAGTCCAAACAGGCGGTCGAAACGCTGCTGTCTTTCGCGCCGAAAAATGCGCTGCGGTTCTTTGATGTCAATCTGCGCGGCAATTATTATTCGGCGGAACTGATTGACGAACTGTTGGAAAAAGCCAACGTTTTCAAAATCAACGATGACGAAATCAACGTGCTGAAAGAATTGTTCTGCATTTCCGGAACTGTTGAAGAAGTCTGCCGCGCTTTCATCAGCCGATACGGTTTGAAGTATATGATTTTCACGGCGGGCGACAAATTCAGCGCGATTTACACGCCGTCGGAAAAGTCG
>ERZ1026860.783-NODE-783-length-18675-cov-58.063158_pt1 | contig 18675 bp, 20 predicted proteins | sample MGYA00380160_ERZ1026860 | MGnify/ENA primary metagenome ERZ1026860 (study PRJEB33269, sample SAMEA4719796) | human gut metagenome | biome: human-associated habitat; feature: organic feature; material: feces | place: Cameroon | collected 2013-10 ... | reverse complement strand
GCGTGAGGCTTCTGAATATTCCAGACTTGTCGATCGTGCCGATCTTGTCCTCCAGTTCCATAAGGCTCAGCGGACGGCCCTCGGTAAGGAGCGCCTTCGCCACAATCAGCCTGTTGGCCGTGGCCTTCACCCCGTGCCTCTCAAGTAGTTCTGTCAGGTCTATGTTCGGCATATCTCCTATCTGTATTTTATATTACGCATCGCAAATTTACTCATTTTTGCTTATAATATCACTTTGCAACCAAGTTGCACAGTTGTTTTCCGACCTTTGCACCGTTGAAATCAAAGTCAAAGAAAGAATATGGAAAAGGAAAACAAAATCAGATTCGCGAGAATCATTCTTTCAGCCGCCCTGCTTGGCGTGGCAGTCTTGGTCGAGAAGAAATGCGACCTCAGCGTCTGGCAGCTTCTCCTTATTTATTTAATTCCTTATCTCATCGCCGGTTACGACACCTTGCTCGAAGCCGGAGAGAAAATCCTCAAAGGAGACTTCTTCGATGAGGACTTCCTGATGAGCATCGCCACCATCGGCGCGCTCTGCATCGGGTTCCTTCCCGGAGCCGAGACCCAGTTTCCGGAGGCCGTCTTCGTGATGCTGTTCTTTCAAGTCGGAGAACTTTTCGAGGACATCGCCGAAGGGCGGAGCCGCAAGTCAATCTCTGCTCTGATGGACATCAGACCGGACACCGCCAATGTTGAACGTGACGGGAAGGTAATGACAGTCAATCCGGAAGAAGTCAAAGTCGGTGAGATAATCGTGGTGAAGCCGGGCGAGAAAGTTCCGATGGATGGAATCGTCCTTGAAGGCACCTCCAGCCTTAACACCGTGGCTCTGACAGGAGAAAGCGTTCCACGGAACATATCTAAAGACGATGACATCATTTCCGGTTGCGTGAACCTCACCGGTGTCATCCGAGCCAAGGTCACTAAAGCATTTGGTGAGTCAACCGCCTCCAAGATTCTGGATCTTGTCGAGAACGCTTCCGAGAACAAATCCAAGAGCGAGAGCTTCATCTCAAGATTCGCAAGGATCTACACCCCTGTTGTAGTGATAGCCGCATTGGTGCTGGCGTTCATTCCTCCGGTACTGTCAGGAGATTTCGGTGGCACATTCGCCACCTGGCTCTACAGGGCGCTGACATTCCTGATTGTTTCTTGTCCGTGCGCCCTTGTGATCTCAGTTCCGCTTTCGTTCTTCGGAGGCATAGGCGGAGCGTCATCCAAAGGAATCCTGATCAAAGGATCCAACTATCTTGAGGCCTTGGCCAAGGTCGGAACTGTTGTCTTCGACAAGACCGGAACACTGACGGAAGGCGTGTTCGATGTGACCGCAGTGCATCCGGAAGCAATTGACCAGAAGGAACTTCTGCATCTCGCCGCGCACGTTGAGAGATATTCCACACACCCGATCGCCATCTCTTTGAAGAATGCCTATCCTGACGAGGCCGACGGATGCTCGGTCGAGAATGTGGAGGAGATCGCCGGCCACGGAGTACGCGCTGTGGTGAACGGGAAGACCGTCTGCGTGGGCAACACCAAGATGATGGACGCGGTCGGTGCGAAATGGAAGCCTTGCGAGAAGAACGGCACGATCGTGCACGTCAGCGTGGACGGCGACTATGTCGGTCACATCGTGGTCTCAGACAGAATCAAGGCTGATTCCGCAGATGCCATAAAGGCTCTGAAGGCGGAAGGCGTGACAAAGACGGTGATGCTCACCGGAGACAAGCGTGAGGTCGGTGAATATGTCGCCTCGGCCATCGGTCTTGACGAGTTTCACGCCGAACTGCTGCCGGCCGATAAAGTTTCTGAGTTAGAGAAACTTCTAAAAAATAAGCCGTCCGGAAAGACTCTCGCATTTGTTGGGGACGGAATCAACGACGCTCCTGTGCTTGCCAGGGCAGATCTCGGAATAGCGATGGGCGGACTTGGATCCGATGCCGCGATAGAGGCCGCCGATGTGGTCCTGATGGATGACAAGCCATCCAAGATAGCCCTCGGCGTGAAGATCGCCCGCAAGACCCTTCGTCTGGCAAGGGAGAACACCTTCTTCGCCATATTCATAAAGCTTCTGGTTCTTGTCCTTGCCGTTCTGGGCATCGCCACGATGTGGATGGCCGTCTTCGCCGATGTCGGTGTCACTGTCCTCGCGGTCCTGAACGCCATGCGTGCCCTTAAGGCATAGGAATATTCCCGGACTCCTCTTACTCTGCGTCATCCTCCGGCTCAAGATGCAGGGAAATCTGTGTCTCTGAGCCGAATTCCTTGCGTAAGGCCGCCTCGACTTTCTTGGAGATGTCGTGTGCCTCTTTCAGTGATATCTCAGAATCCAGCACAAGGTGGCCTTCCATAATGATTCCAGGGCCTTCGCGGCGTGTCTTCAACTCGTGAAGATCGACCACTCCTTTGACGGATTTGGCCGTGGCCTCGATCTTTTCCTCCACATCGTCCGGAAGTGACACATCCAGAAGTTCCTTGATAGCCGGCACAGACATCTTCACCGCCATCACAAGTATGAATATGCTGATGACGCAACCTGTGATCGGGTCAAGAATGACGAATTTGTCGCCAAGGAATATGGCTCCCGCGATTCCGAGCAGGGAGCCAACGGACGAGAAAGCATCCGAACGGTGATGCCAGGCGTTGGCTATCATCATCGGGCTGTTAAGAGCCCTGCCTTGGATGATCGTGTAATGGTAAAGGATTTCTTTCAGGACTATTGACGCTACGGCTGCCCAAAGAGCGATCATTCCGGGAGAACTTACTTCTCCTCCGTCCAGAATCAGGCGGATCTTGTTTATGCCGCCGGACATCAGGTTGACAGCCACGACAATCAGCATCAGACTGATTATCAGCGTGGCGAAAGTCTCGAACTTCCCGTGTCCATAATCGTGGTCCTTGTCCCTTCCCTTGGCTGAAATCTTCACGAAGACAATCACGACGATGTCGCTTAAAAGGTCTGACAGAGAGTGGATTCCGTCCGCGATCATCGCAGTCGAGCGTCCAAGGATTCCGGCGAGGATCTTGAACACGGTCAGAATGATGTTGACGACTGATCCTATCAGCGTCACGAGTGTTACCTTTGCGGTCCTGTCCATTATGAGTAACGTTTAGGAAATCTGAATATGATTGAGAAACAAGCCACTACGCATAGTACGAACGGGTAGTAGAGGCAAGGTATGATCGCCGCGGCGGAGATCCCGGCGAACCCAGAGGCCATCAGCAATTGCGCTCCGTAAGGGATTATGCCCTGTACGACGCAGGAGAACGTGTCCAGAAGGCTGGCGGATTTCCTTGGGTCAAGCCCGAATTTCTTGGTGATGTCACGGGCGATGTCTCCGGTCGTCAGAATCGCTATAGTGTTGTTGGCCGTGCAGAAATTCGACAGCCCGACAAGCCCGGCTATGCTGAACTCGGCGCCTCGCTTTCCTTTGATGCCATTGGTCAAACCCTTGATGATGAAATCGATACCGCCATTGTGCCGGATCAACTCCAGCATTCCGCCCGACAGCATTGTCACGATGATCAGTTCGCCCATCCCTGCGATTCCGTCCCCGACACTGCCGAGAAATCCGAGCCACGTCATTCCGTTCACGAATCCGATCGCCGCGCTGAGCAGCAGGCCGATTCCGAGTACAAGCAGGACATTCAGTCCGCATAGTGCCAGCACGATGACCGACAGGTAGGGAATGAGTTTGACGTATTCAATTTCCCCGATCTCAGGAGTCGCTCCGTGGTTGAGTCCGATGATGACGTAGATGACCGTGACTATCAGTGCCGCCGGCCCGCAGATCCAGATGTTCGCCTTGAACTTGTCGGACATCGAGCAGCCCTGAGATGTTGTCGAGGCGATTGTGGTGTCGGAGATGAAAGACAGATTGTCCCCGAAAAATGCTCCTCCCACAATCAGGCCGGTCAGCATCGCCAGAGACAGCCCGGATTGTTCCGCCAGACCTGAGGCGATTGGGACAAGTGCCACCACCGTTCCGACACTCGTGCCGATCGACATCGAGATGAAGCAGGAAGCCAGGAACAATCCCGCCAGCAGCCATTTGCCCGGAAGAACAGTAAGCGTCAGATTGACAGTCGCTTCCACGCTCCCGATAGCCTTTGCCGTGGTTGCGAACGCCCCAGCCATCACGAATATCCAGATCATCAGCAGGACGTTCTTGTTGCCCGCCCCGCTTGAGAATATGCTTATCCTTTCAGCCACAGCCCCTTTCGTGATCAGCATCGCATAGACAGACGCGATCAGAAACGCCGACGCTATCGGCACCTTATAAAAGTCGTGCGCCACCAGCGACGACACCAGATAAGTCACCAGAAACACAGCCAGCGGACTCAGCGCCAGCCAGCCGTTCATCCTTCGTGTAAGTTCGTTCTTTTCCATAATCGACAGCAAAGTTAGTAATCCTGATCAGAATAACTTGTGAATCTTTGATAAATATTCATAGTAATGGTCGGAATATTGCCTATATTTGCCGAGAATAAATACATATTGCTATGAATAACAGAATTCTGACATTTTGGGCAGTGGCGGGAACGCTTGCCTTGGGAATGGTCTCTTGCTCCGAGAAGGAGACGGAGGTCACAACTTATGAAAACACTTACGAGCAGACGCTGGTCCAGGATGACTCGGCGTCGGTGAAGATCAGCCATTCCATTGAATATTACAAATCCTACGAGGATGGAAAGGCTCTGCGAAGGAAAATCAACGATGCCATTGTCACAAGTTGCTTCGGGGAAGAATATGCCGGACTCTCTGTCGAGGAGGCGTCTGACGCGGTTTCCGACACCTTGATCGCAGGCTATCAGAAAGACGCGGGCGAAAGCTATGATGAATATCTTGCATACTCTAAAGAAGACGACTATTCCTGGACTCCGGCAACTTTCTGCAACTGGTACTACAACACTGTCGGAAAGTTCGGAGAAGGGTTTATGGATCTGCTTACCTATCTGGTGTTCAGTGAAAGCTACACCGGCGGGGCACACGGGATGTATTACTCGATTCCGTACATCATTAACACCAAGACCGGTGAGATCGTGACGGAGAATGATCTGTTCAAACCGGGCTATGTCGCGCCTGTCACCGAACTGATAAAAACGCAGATCCAGCAGGAGCAGGGAAGCCTTACGTTCGAGGGAATGTTCCAGGAAGGGATGGTGCCTAACGGTAAGTGCGGAGTCTCCGGCGATGGCATCACTTGGTACTACCAGCCATACGAGGTCGCCTCTTATGCGGAAGGGATAATCAAGGTCACAATCTCTTGGAACGATCTCAAACCTTATCTGGATTCTGAATATATCAAACTCTAAACAGTCTCTAATTCGCTGATATTTCCGGCGATCCAGACAGTGTCACCGACTTGGAACCTGAAATCGGGTTCCGGGTTGGTGATAAATTTTGAGTCCCGGAGCACACTGATCACCATACAGTGATATTTCCTAAGATTCGTGGATCGTAAGGTCTTGTCGGTCAGGAACGAATCTTCAGTTAGCGTTTCCGGCTCGATTTTGAATTTCGAACCTGAGTCCAGAGACTCCGGAGCGACAGCTGACGCCATCATATTCCTTAAGGATTCAAGCTGGGCGGAAGTGCCGATGGCAAGCATCTGGTCGCCAGGGAAGAGAACCACATCACCGGACGGAACGATCATATTCATTGACCCTCTGGCGATTTTGATGATGTTCGCTCCTGTCTTAGCCCTGAAAGGAATATCCTTGAGCGCCTTGCCAGCGTAGGTTGAATTCTGGGAGATGGTAAGCGTCTCTGTGTGAACGTCATAGTCGGCGAGTTTCTGGCTAACGGAAGAAGCGACCGGCTTGCTGCGCCTTTCATTCTCCTCCTTTTCATTGAAGTTTGAGAGGAAACGCATCTCCAGAGCTGAATATTTATGGATGGACTGGCGGGCGAAAAGAATGAATATTATGCCGGCGAAGAAGATTGCCAGAACTGTCCAGCCTGCGAGGTGGAAATATGACGACAGCACTGCCAGGACGATTCCAACCGCCAGGAATGAGCGCGCGAAGATCAGCCCCATCAACGGCCAGATGTTGCTCGGCTTCTCTTTCAGGAGTTTAGGGGCGGATTTGCTGATGGAGCCGGAATGGACTCCGAGACCGAAAAGGAACGGGAGCATCACGGCAAGGGTTATCCCGACCTCGATAACCTTATGTATGGTCACGCTTAGCTCCGGGAAAAATTTCTCTACAGCCGGTCTGAGGTAAAGTTTTGATCCGATGTAGATCGCTATCAGGATCACGCCGTAGAGGACGATGCGTGTGAAATAGGCGTTCAGCAGAGTTTTCCACTCGTTGTGTTCGGCGGCGGTCTGTTTGCCTGAGTCGTTCATCTGGCCGAGCCTGTCGATCCATTTGGCCGGTAACCGTTTGTTTAACAGATCGTAGCACGGATCCGCCAGTTTTATCATAAACGGAGTCGTGAACGTTGTTATGACGGAAACCGCAATGATCACCGGGTAGATGAAATCCCTCATCACTCCGAGGGTGCAGCCGACTCCGGCTATGATGAATCCGAACTCTCCCAGTTGTGCGAGGCTGAATCCAGTGTGGACAGCATTGTCCAAACCATTGCCGGTGAGGATTATGCCGGCTCCGGCGAAGATGATATGGCTGATGATGACAATCACGGAGAGTAGAAGGATCATCGCCCAGTGCTCGGCGATCACCGACGGGGCGACCATCATTCCGACGGAGACAAAGAATATCGCTCCGAAAAGATTCTTGATAGGCTCCACAATGTGGTCAATATGTTCGCTTTCAGAGGTTTCGGCGAGAATGGATCCCATGACGAAGGCTCCGAGAGCGGACGAGAAACCGACCGATGTGGCCAATGCGACCATTCCGAAGCAGAGGCCGATGCTGACAATAAGGAGAATCTCGTCGTTGAGATATTCCTTGGCCTTTTTCAGCAGGGTCGGAATGACGTAGATTCCCACGAGGAACCACAGGATCAGGAAGAAGACGAGTTTGGCGATGTTCATTATCAGCTCCTTGCCGGCGAAGGACTGCGAGACCGCCATCGTGGAGAGCAGCACCATCAACAGTATCGCTATCAGATCCTCGACGACCAGCGTTCCGAACACGACTCCAGCGTATGGCTTGTTCTTAAGGCCAAGGTCTTCGTAGGACTTCAGCACGACCATCGTGGAGGACATCGACAGCAGACCGCCGAGGAAAACGCTTTCCATAAAACTCCACGAGAGGGCCTGGGCTGTGACAAAACCGATCAGGAACACTCCGATGAACTTCACGGCCGCAGTGACGATGGCGCTTCCGCCGACTTTCAGCAACTTCTTGAAACTGAACTCCAGACCGAGACCGAACATCAGGAATATTATACCGATCTCCGACCATTGGTGCACTGTCGCCTCGCTGGATATTCCCGGAAAGAAGCTGATGTTCGGGCCGATCAGGAAACCGGCGAGGATGTAGCCGATGATGAGCGGCTGTTTCAGGGCTTTGGATATGATCGTGAACACTCCCGCCGAGATCAGGATCACGGCGAGGTCACGCACTATGTTCATTTCTTCAGACATCGTTCGTTTGAATTAATAAGCGATCGTTAAAAAACAATTCATCCGTGGCGGCTTGTCTCACCGCCTTCGCAACGACAAATTTACTGAATAGATTGGCTTTTTATCCAAATATTCACGATTTTTCCGTAAGTTTGCCGTCCGAAACAGAGAGTGATGAGCAAACCGTGGCTTAATTTAGTCAAAAGATTCGCAGAGTTTTCCGCGTCGAGCCTTTTGGGGACGATTGTGGACACGGTTGTGCTTTGGGTCTTCTCCAAATGGGTTTTCAGCACGTATTTCGGCCAGTACATCATCTCTCCGGCGATCTCGTTCGAGTGCGCGGCCGTGACCAATTTCGCTGTGGCATATTTCTTTATCTGGAAAGACAGGGTGTCATGTCGGAGCAGAAGGTCGTTCTTCCGACATCTTGGCGGCTACAATCTTTCATGCATAGGGGCGTTTATGGTCAAGATGGCCTTCCTGCTTCTGATCCAGAGGATGTTCCGCTGGAATGTCGTGTGGTGTAACCTTCTGGCGCTGTGCGTGTCAGGAGGGCTTAACTTCTTTATGAGTGAGAGAGTTGTCTTCCGCAAGAAAAAGGCCTTGCCGTCTCACGATATCGAGTTTGAGGATTAGCCTTTCCTTTTTCCGGAGAAAAGTCGTTGCGGCAGTTCCATTGCGAAGATGATACCAAGCACAATCGCTATCGCTCCTTTGACAGCGGTGAATCCTGCTGATGCGGAGAGGTAGAACTGGCTTGAGACGAGGTAGTAGGTGAACCAGAATATTCCGGCCCCAGGGACGAGCGGGAATATTCCGCAGAGTAGATAGACCGTGCTTGGGCATTTGTCCCTTACCGCCGCGAAACGTGAAAGGATGCAGACTATTGTGGTCGCCGCGATGATCGCCACTGTCGGCCCGCTGTGACAGAACCTTGTGAGCATCAAGTAGATGACCCAGCCAATAGCTCCAATCACTCCCGCGGTGACATACTGCTTGCGTGGCGCGCCGAACAGGATCGCAAAGGCTAATGTGCCGATGAAAGCGGCTAAGCATTGCCACATGATTCCGGCGGTCTGCGGGTTGATGGTCATCCCGCTGAGTTTTATCATTCCTCCGAATATCCATCCGTCTGCTATGAAGCTGATACTCACGCCAAGGGCGATGCAGATGAATCCGAGCATCGCATCCGTGAGCCTTGTCAGCCCGGCGATGTAGTCGGAATTGGCCAGATCCCGGACTCCGTTCACGAACGGAACTCCGGGGATGAGCGGCATCACCGCTCCGATGATGATGTTGCTGAGGCTGTCGCCGAATCCTAATCTGTAGGAAGCGAGACAGAGTATTGTGGCCACGAGGGCGTTGCAGATGCCGCCTACAATCTTTGAGAGTGAACCGCTTACGAAGAGGCAGAATACGTAGAGCAGCGCGCCGATCACGAAGTCAGCGGCGCAGTCCATAAACCCTCCGCCGAACACGGCGCAGAAACCGGCTGCCCCAAAGGCTGACCCGGCGATTTGTTCCCAGGCCGGTTTAGCGGGAGCGTCCTTTATGGCTTCCAGTCGTTGCCGAGCCTCTGACAGAGTGTGTTTCCCAGCCGCTATCTCGTAACTTAACTTGTTGACAGCGACTACTTTCGAGAGCTGAATTCCACGGATAGGAATGAACTCGACATTGGCGTACTTCCCGAGCGAGCCGGTTGTGAATATGCCGTTGCTGAGCACGAAAAAATGTCCGGAATCCACCCCGTAATGCGATGCGATCCGTTCCATAGTGTCCTCTACACGGGAAATCTCCGCCCCGTTCTCCAGCAGGATGTGCCCTGCGATCGAAGCGACCTCCAGAACTTCTGTCGTGTTGTCCGTCTCAACCATACGACAAAATTACAATAAAATCACTACATTCGTGTAAAATTGGATTAATGAATATGAACACTTCGATAATAGCGACTTTACTTATACCTTTCGCCGGCACTCTGATCGGCTCAGCGTTCGTTTTCTTTATGAAGAAAGAGATGCCCGCCTTGTTGCAGAAGGCTCTGCTTGGTTTCGCTTCCGGAGTGATGGTGGCTGCTTCCGTGTGGTCCTTGCTGATCCCGAGTATGGAAATGTCGGCAGGGGAGGGCATCGGTACTGTTCTGCCGGCCGCTATCGGTTTCATTGCCGGAATGGGCTTCCTGTTGGCTGTTGATTACCTGACTCCTCACCTTCACATCGGCAATGAGAATCCGGAGGGTCTCAAGGCGAGGATTTCCAAGACCGCGATGTTGGCCCTTGCGGTTACGATCCATAATATTCCTGAAGGAATGGCTGTCGGTGTGGTGATCGCCGGCTCACTGCAGGACGGAATCGGAATCGCCCCCGCCGCCGCTATGGCGACCGCGATCGGAATAGCGATCCAGAATATTCCGGAAGGTGCGATCATCTCGATGCCGATGCGCGCCGCCGGCAACTCCCGCCGCAAATCTTTCCTGATCGGAGGCTTGAGCGGAATCGTCGAGCCAATCGGTGCGGTTCTGGTGATTCTCCTGGCCTCATTGATGACCCCGATCCTGCCGTATTTCCTCGCCTTCGCCGCCGGCGCGATGCTCTATGTCGTTGTCGAAGAACTTATCCCCGAAGCCTCAGAAGGCCAGCACTCCAACATCAGCACCATCGGTTTCGCCATCGGCTTCGTCCTTATGATGGTCCTCGATGTCGTGCTCGGGTGATTCACGTTCTGTTCCTGTCGGCTTCTCAGGATAATACTTTCGGTCGGATTTGCCATACGGAGAGCCAATATGCGTCTCAGTGAAAGGTAACTGACCTTGACTGCTGAGATGGCCGTGCATCGCAATCTGTTGTTATTGAGGATATTCGTAAATGCTGCCCTCTGGATTTGACTGGCAGGATGTCGCAATTAGCTAAAGTCCAGTGATTTTGGATTTCCGTGATTCGTTCATTTGCCCGATCCGCAGAATCTCCAGAGTTTGTAAGCTCTTGTTATACGCTTGGCGATCAAATCGTAGTCCTTCCAAGAAAACGGAGAAGGATGTAGAGGTGCCATCGCTTTCTTGTTGAACAGCTTGTCATATTGCCGAATATATTTTTGAAAGTAATAGCATTCCACAAACGGCAGGATCTCGGGGCTGAAATCCTCATCAGACAGCCGATAGTCACAGTGTTTGGCAAGGAACTCGGTTCCTGTCATCTTCCGTGCCTTTACCAGTTGGATGTCATCAGAGGCTTCATTGTGAATATTCCCGTAGAATCCATTGTCAATCACCCAAGTAAGGAACATCGCTATGTGATTTGACGCATATTCCCATAAAATACTCTCATCCTCGGCTGTGAAGTCTTTGGGATTCTTCTGAGCCGCATATCGGGAATACATCTCATCGAAATAGAAATCCGCCTTATCCGTCAGGAACGGTTGCCTGTGAACTACATTGGCATTGAGTGAATGGACCACTATCCCGATTGTCGTGCCTACAACAGCAATTAGTATTGTCTCTAACATTGTAATATTCCATTTGTTTTGTCAGGGGAAAGGGCTTCTCACCGGATAAACCTTTGTTATTTACTGCTTTGTCCACCAGAAAGGCTTTTCCACGGACAATTCTTTGTTATTGACCTGTTTATCCGGCAGAAAGGCTTTTCCCCGGAGAAAATAGTCGAGGGGTTATGCCGGCGATGCCGGACCGGCCGCGCGGCTTTCATATTCATCAAGGGCGGCGGACATCAGCTCACGGCCTTTGTCGGCGATCTCCTCGCCTTTGGCGTAGTCGGGGATGGCACCGTAGGAGTCGAAGTTCATATTCACAAGGACATCTGGCTTGTAGAGTTGGACGGACAGCATAGAGATCGTGCGGTTCATCAGTGAGAATGTCCTTGTCAGAATCGAGTAATAGTTGTCGCTCATAGGGACGTTTTCAGCCTCCGCCTTCGTCTCCAGCTCCTTGGTCTTGCGTCCGATGCCGCGCATTTCCTTATATGCCTTATGTGCCTCGTCGCCCAGCATCCTCACGCGGTCGGTAATAGGAAGGCCTTTTCTGGAAACAAGTTCGCCGAGCGTGTCAAGTGTGTCGGACACAAGTTCCGAATCGGCCTCGTGGACTTCGTCCAGAGCGGTGACGTAGCCGGCAATCTTCTCGGAATCTATCTGGTTGACATCAAACGCCACAACAATGTCGTGACCGTTGCGGACGGCCTGGCTGAGAGGCATCGTGTTCACGATTCCGCCATCGATCAATGTGTGTCGTCCGTACTTCACCGGGCGGAACAGCGATGGGATTGAGATCGAGGCCCTTATCGCGTCAAAAAGTTTCCCCTCCTTGAACACGACTTCCTCACCGGTATATAGATCGGTCGCCACGGCCCTGTAAGGAATGCGAAGGTCCTCTATGTTCACATCCGGGACAACCTCTTTGATGGCGGAAATGACCTTGTCCCCCTTGACAAGATAGCTTTTGCTGATCGAGACGTCAAGCAGCGAGACAAGTTTGGAGTTGTCAAGGCCGAACAGCCATTTCTTGAACTCTTCCAGGCCTCCGGCGGCATAGACACCCCCGACGAGCGAACCGATGGAGCAGCCTGCCACCGAAGTGATGTTATACCCCCTTCTCTCCAACTCTTCTATAGCGCCAATATAGGCGAAACCTCTCGGCCCACCGCTTGAAAGCACCAATGCGACATCCTTTGTCATAACGCGAACAGTTTAATCTGCATAAAGATAGGAATATTCTGCCATCCAAGCAAACCTTGTTTTATGAATATGTCTGCGAATATAACCGCAAACGAAGGCAGATTCCTAATCACCCAAAACATTTCAACGAATATGTAAATTGTTTTATATCACGCAGTAAGGTACAACAATCCGTATTCTTTTCTAAATTTGCGCCCGGTTAGAAGCTGTTTTGAATTGTTTGTTTGAAGGTTTGAGAGTGAAAAACTTCAGGTTCGACCGCTTCTTCCAAGGAAGATAGTGGTGCTATCTGACTGAAGAAGCGGGAAGAAAATGAAGAATTTTTCACCTCAAAGAACATTTCAAACAATTCAAAACAGCTTCCGGTTAGAAGGAATATTAATATGGTAATGGCAGATCAGATCAAGGAACCTGAGATGTCCTTGAAAACGTGGATGGCCCTGGTGGGGCTGACGCTGTCGGCGTTCATATTCAACACTTCGGAATTCATTCCGATCGCGCTGCTGACAGACATCGGCAGGGATTTCGGATTGGCGGAGGCCAAGGCAGGAATGCTGATTTCCGTCTATGCTTGGGTCGTGATGATCCTTTCGATGCCGCTTATGCTGATGACATCGAAGATGGAGATGCGCAAGCTGCTTCTTGGAGTCGTGGCGGTGTTCACTTCGTTCCAGGTTATGTCTTATCTGTCAACATCTTTCGGGATGCTGATGGTTTCCAGAATCGGTGTGGCCTGCGCCCATTCGATCTTCTGGTCAATCGTGTCGATCATCGCTGTCAGGATCGTTCCGGAGAGCCATAAGCCCATAGCCCTGAGTATGATAGTCACAGGATCATCAATAGCGATGATTCTCGGCCTGCCACTCGGACGCGTCATCGGGCTCAGCGTGGGCTGGAGAATTACGTTCCTGAGCATAGGTGCGGTCGCGCTGGTTGTGTTCCTCTATCTGTTCACATTGCTCCCGAAGGTGCCGAGTGGGGGAGGAATGACCGCTCACGACCTGCCTGCAATGTTGAAGAACAAGATACTCATCGGAATATTCATAACCACCGCTGCCTTTGCCACCGGTTATTATACAGCGTACAGCTACATCGAGCCGTTCCTTCAGCAGGTCGGAAAGATGACAGAGAACCAGATCACGCTGACTTTGATGCTCTTCGGTGAAGCCGGAATCATCGGAAGTTTGCTGTTTTCAAAGTATTTCCCTAAATATAGGTTCAAATTCATCAATGTCACGCTGATAGGATTGATCGGTGGAGTCGTGCTCCTGCTACCTTCCGCATTCAGTGTTCCAGTCACAATCGCTGTCTGCACAATAATAGGAATGTCGGCGACAGCGTTCAATGTGGCGATGCAGTCAGAGATCATCACGGACACTCCGCAGTCGCAGACCTCGGTCGCTATGTCAATCTTTTCGGGAATATTCAATTTCGGCATCGGGACAGGTGCCTTGATCGGTGGAATGGTCTGCACGCATCTGTCGATCTCGTCCATCGGAATCGCCGGCGGACTGATTGTGCTGTTGGCTCTGCTCTACTGGCAACTTATTGTTGTCATGAGGTCACATCGACAGGATCGGTGACCAAGTTATTCACAGAAATCGGCGATGGCGGCTTCGAGGAGGGTGAAGACCTTGGAAATTAGGTAGCCATCGGCGACAGCGTGGTTCATCCTGACGGTTACGGGCATCATCTTGCGGCCGTTCTCTTCACGGAACTTTCCCCAGTTGACGATCGGCTGGTAGTAGAGATGGCCGTCCGGAAGCTCCACATTCAGAGAATCGTATGAGATCCACGGAATGAATGACGCGTCGAACCAGTTCGGATGTCCCACCGGATCGAAATGATATTCAGGATGTGCCTTGGTATATTCAATGTCCCTCTTGCAAGCGGCATAGAAAGTGGAATATTCATCGGAATATTCAGTGTACACAGGCGTGCAGGTCTCGGTGGCCTCGTTGAAGACGTACTGGCACGGATTGATGCGGTCATAGACGATGACCTCGTCGCTTTGCCAAAGGTACGCCATCCGGTAGTCCTCCCGTGAGTTCATCACCTTAGCCAGCAGGTAGAGGAAGTTGATGTAGAACTTCGTGCCGGTCCTTTTGGAATATTCATAAAGCCCGGTGACGTCGATTCTGCCGGTGATTGAGACGGAACATCTCGCAATCTTGGTGAACCGCTCGTAAACGCCCTTTCTGTAGTATGTATTAAGGTCTAATTTCTTGTATGTGCTCATAATTTCTTGTGTTAATCAATTGTTATTCGACGTTATGCACTTTAGGCTTGCGCCTGAAGATTGCCCTTTTTTGTTTCGTCTGCAAAGTTACATAACAGAATCCGATAATTTCGAGATGACGTATGGACATTATGCGATTCCAAATGTCAATCAATGAATATCTTGTCTCGTGTCTATGTGGACAATCCCGTTATCTCGTCCGTATTGCTGACAGTGTTCCCGGTCGCTGAACTTGCGGTGCACTGAGCCTGTCGAAGTGTCGGTGCACCCTTCCCAGCAAAAAGTCTGTGCGTGTTGGATGCCCTTTCACTCACAAAGAGGCTGCCGTAGGTGCTTTCGTGAGTCAATCCTGCTTTTTTGCGCACCGATATCATATTAATTTTGTAACTTTGAGGGCAGACAAAAGCACCACATAATGAATATCTTGCGGAAAATCCGGCTTTCGGGGGAATATGGAACTGCGTTATACGCTGTCTCAGGTGTTGTCACGCTTGCCGCAGCCGCCTTGGTGGTCGGTTCGCCGTCTTCGATCTCGCTTTGCGTCCTTTTGAAAAGTTTGAGCGTTCCGGTCATCTTGTACTTGTTCCATTCTTTCAGAAAGGAGGGGACAATATATTTCTACATAAACCTTGGAATCAGCCGTCACGAGTTGTACCTGATTCCGATCATTGTGGAGTCTGTGGCATTTGTCCTTATTATGATTATAACCTGGAACATAGGATATGCAATCAGATAAGACAAACAAGATGCTTGTTGACAGCGTCCATCTGCAATTCGGCTCCCACACTGTCCTCCAAAGCGCATTCCTGACAGCGGAAAGCGGTCGGGTGACCGGAGTGCTTGGACGTAACGGTACCGGCAAATCCTGTATGTTCAAATGTATAGTTGGAGGCCTTAAACCACAGAATATGTTCGTCCGCTTCAACGATGAGCCGAAGACTGATTATGCACATATAGGGGAGCGTGTCAAGTACCTGCCTCAGAATCTGTTCGTTCCAGGGAAATTCACATTGGGCGAGGCTTTCAGGTTATATGGCGTGGATTACGATGAGCTCGTGAGGTTTGACCCGAAATTCCACTCTTTTCAGCGGAAGATGTTCAGAGAACTCTCCGGAGGAGAGGCCAGAGTCGCGGAGATGTTCCTTGTGCTGAACAGCGAGGCGGATTTCTACATCCTCGACGAGCCGTTCTCCAACATAGCTCCGGTCTATGTAGAACGTATGCAGGAACTGATCCGTGAGCGGAAAAAGAGCAAAGGCATCATTGTTTCCGACCACTTGTACGATGCCATCATCGAAATAACGGATGACCTTTATATAATACGTGACGGCTACACCTTCCCGATCAAAAGCCGGGAGGATCTGATTCACCACGGGTATATTCTCAGATAAAACGAAAAGGTCACTTACTTTTTCCGTACATCAACCTCGGACGCAAGAAGGTTTTCAATTTGAGGTTTTAGTGCTGGAATATCTTGTTGGATAGTGTTCCAAAGCTGAGATGGCCTGATCTGGTAGTAACCGTGCACAAGAACGTGTCGCATTCCTTCTATCGCATCCCATTCCACATCCTTATGCTGGTTGCGGAATTCCTTGCTGAGCATATATACGGCTTCTCCGATGATCTCAAGTTGCTTGACGAAACCAAAGAAGACAATGGGATCGCTTTCGATTTCATCCAATTTGAATCGATCCTTATTGTCAAGGATAATGTTGATGGATGAAAGTATGTGCTGAAGTCTGCCTTTGTCGTTAATTCTTTCTCTCATAGATCAGTATCTTATCTTTGTCGGCACTTTCTTTAGCAAATGGAAGAATACGATCATCTTCAACAAGATCGACTTTGCGGTTCAGCAAGCGGCCTAATTGGGATGATATTCTTGTGATTGTAAGAATCGAAATGCTGTCCTTGCCTACATATCTGACCATAATGTCAATGTCGCTGTCCGGCCTTTCCTCTCCTCTGGAGCACGAGCCAAAAATCCACGCCTTTTCAATAGGTTGGTTGACAAAGAAATTCCTTATAGTAGGAACAAGTGTCTTGACATACTGGCTCAGCATAGTCGCTATCATTTTTTAGTTGGTCTAATTTAGGCCTTTTTTACGATTCGTCCAAACATTTTATGAATATTCATATTCAGGTATATTCTCAGATAAAACGAAGGATGACATAAAAGAAAGATCAGGCGCGCTGTGTGAAGGGCGGCCTGATCTTTTTTGAATATGAAGTTTTCCGTTATTTGCTCAGGGCCAGGAGGACATCCTCAGTGATCTGCTCAGGAGTGAGGCGGTTCGCTTTCAGCAGTTCTTCGACCACATAGCTGTCCTCGAATTGTTTGCGCTGGCCTCTTACGAGGACTTTCACATCGCTGTCGCCGTAGAACCTGGCGATTTTCTCGCCCCAGCCACCGTCAATCTGACCGTCTTCAAGAGTGATTACGAGTTCGTGATCGGCCTTGAGTGCCTCAAGGGTCTTCGTGTCGAGGGATGTGATGATTCTCGGGTTGATCAACGTCGCGTCAACACCTTGGGCTTTCAGAAGCTCACAGGTCTTCTCTCCGAGCTGGTAGTAAGCCCCAAGACCAAGAACGGCCACCCGACTGCCTCTGTGGGTGATTTCGTACTCGGCCGCAGACCAGTCAACACCTTCAGCCTTGACCTCAGGACGTGAGATAACTCCGTTAACCGGCACACGGATCGCGACCGGATGCTCCCTGTAAGCGATCGCCCAGTCCAGCATCGCGAAATATTCCTCACGGCAGGTCGGTGCCAGATAGATGAGGTTAGGAATATTTGCGAGCAGGGTGATGTCGTAGAAGCAGGTGTGGGTCACGTCGTTCATACTCTCGATTCCGCCCCAGAACACGAGCATCAGAGCCGGGTTGTCATTGATGCAGAGATCCTGTGAAAGTTGGTCGTAAGTTCTCTGGATGAATGTGCTGTAAACGCCCCAGACAGGTTTTCCTCCACGTTTCGCGATACCGGATGCCATCGCCACAGCGGTCTCCTCGGCGATTCCCACGTCCACGAACTGTTTCCCGGCCTGTACCCTGCGAGGCTGGGTGAATCCGAACACGGTAGGCGTGCCGGAAGTGATGGCGACAAGCTCTGGATTTGACTGCATTTTCTCCAGCAGGTATTTTCCGGTAAGGTCACCGTAGTCCTCGGCTGTGTTTTTGAACTTCGGCTCACCGGTCTCAATATTGAAAGGACCTCCGAAATGCCATTTCTCCTTGTTCTCCTCGGCGTACTTCAAGCCCTTGCCTTTGAGGGTGTTGATGTGCACGACAACCGGCTTGTCGGTGTCCTTGACCTTTTGGAAGGCATCGATGAGAGTGGCGACATCGTTACCGTCGCCCACATAGACATATTCAAGCCCCATCGCCTTGAAAAGGTTGACCTCAGCCTTTCCGTTGGTCTCCCTAAGCAGCTGAAGGTTCTTGTACAGACCGCCGTGGTTCTCCGCTATCGACATCTGGTTGTCGTTGACGATGATGATGAAGTTGCTGTTAAGCTCAGACCCTGCCACGCTCAGTCCCTCAAGGGCTTCGCCGCCGCTCAATGATCCGTCGCCGATCACAGCGATGACATTCTCCTTTCCACCTGCCAGGTCACGTCCTTTGACAAGTCCGCAGGCAAGGCTGACCGAGGTCGATGTGTGACCGATGACAAAGTGGTCGTGCTCACTCTCGGATGGCTCGCTGAAACCGGTCACGTCATTGTAGTGGGCCGGATCCATAAACGCCTGCTTCCTGCCTGTCAGTATCTTATGCGCATAGCTCTGATGTGAGACGTCAAAGACGATCTTGTCGACAGGGGAGTTGAACACATAGTGCAGAGCCACAGTGGCTTCCACCATTCCGAGGTTCGGGCCGACGTGGCCGCCGTGATTGCTGACCTTTTCGATCAGATAGTGCCTGGTCTCATCAGCAAGGACGTTGAGCTGTTCGACGCTCAACTTCTTGATGTCGGCCGGGCCGTTGATTTTTTCCAAGTACATATCAAATTCCTTTATTTAGTTTCTTAGGCGATCCTTCAGAATCACCAACCTTATCATTTCCCGGTGCAAAGTAAAGCAATCTTTTTTGAATACATCTGATGTCATCGCAGATGCAAGTATTTAAGGTAATATATTCCGTAATTAGGGTATATGTCGCCTTGAACTAAAAATATTCTTAAAACACCTAAAAATATTAGGAGATATGATTTTTATTCT
>ERZ1026860.782-NODE-782-length-18720-cov-8.137155_pt1 | contig 18720 bp, 16 predicted proteins | sample MGYA00380160_ERZ1026860 | MGnify/ENA primary metagenome ERZ1026860 (study PRJEB33269, sample SAMEA4719796) | human gut metagenome | biome: human-associated habitat; feature: organic feature; material: feces | place: Cameroon | collected 2013-10 ... | reverse complement strand
AACTGCGACGCCTACCACTTTACCGCCCCGGCTCCCGGCGGCGTGGGCGCCATCGGCTGCATGAAGCAGGCGCTGGCCGACGGTCAGGTGGCCCCGGAGCAGGTGGACCACATCAACGCCCACGGCACCGGCACCCACATGAACGACAGCTGCGAGACCGCCGCCATCCATGCGGTGTTCGGCAGCCACGCCAAGGACATCGCCGTGGTCTCCACCAAGAGCATGACCGGCCACCTGCTGGGCGGCGCAGGCGGTGTGGAAGCCGTCTTCACGGCGCTGGCCCTGCGGGACCAGTTCGCACCGCCCACCATCCACTATGCCCAGCCCGACCCGGAGTGCGACCTGGATTATGTCCCCAACGTGGGCCGGGAGATGAAGATGACCTACGCGCTGAGCAACAGCCTGGGCTTTGGCGGCCACAACGCCTGCCTGCTGCTGCGGAAATGGGAGGGCTGAGCCATGGCAGAACCTCGCGCCGTGCGGGAAGCGCCGAATGCGCTCACCAGTGAGCAGATCGCGGCCATCCTGCCCCACCGCTACCCCTTCGCTCTGGTAGACCGCATCCTGGACTATGAGCCGGGGCAGTGGGCCATCGGCCGCAAGTGCGTCTCCCGCAACGAAGAATTCTTCTGCGGCCACTTCCCGGGCCAGCCCGTCATGCCGGGCGTGCTCATTCTGGAAGCACTGGCCCAGACCGGGGCCGTGGCGGCCCTGAGCCTGCCTGAGAACCAGGGCAAGCTGGCGCTCTTCGGGGGCATCAAAAGCGCCCGGTTCCGCCAGCAGGTGACCCCCGGCGACGTGCTCACCCTCCACTGCGAGCTGGTGGAGCAGCGGGGCCCCGTAGGCATCGGCAAGGCCTCTGCCTATGTGGACGGCAAGTGCGCCGCCACTGCGGAGCTGACCTTTGTGCTGACCGACCGCGCCGAATAAAAAAAGCAAGACCGAGCAAAGACACCGCTCCGGGCGGCAGGGGAAAACCTGCGGCACCGGGGCGGTTTTTGCGCTGCCGCCCTTTGGGGCGAAAATCGACGAAAAAGATTTCGGAATGGGTTGTATGAAAGTTGCTTTCGTGTTATTATTGGTGTATCGGGACCAGACCGAATGCGCGGTAGGTCCTGCCCGTACGACACTTCGGATGGAAAAGGAGACCACCAAATGACCGAACGGAAGAGCAGCGCTGCGTCTCGCGTGGATGCGCTGCTGGATCAAGATGCGTTCCTGCCGCATCAACAAACGTTTTTGGCTGCGCACGCCGAAGGGCAGTGGTGCGTGGCGGCCATTGACGAAGCCAACTTCAAGCGCTACCAGGAATGGAGCGAACAGCAAAAAGACCACAACGAAACACCACTGCCCGAGGAGCTGGCCCCCATGCTGGACCAGCTCAAACAGAGCCAGCAGCTGCTGAGCGAGCTGGAGCGGGCGCTGCAGAACGAAGAGTTCTGCTTCTATCTGCAGCCCAAATGCAACAGCATGACGAAGGCCATCGTGGGTATGGAAGCCCTCGTGCGCTGGAACCACCCCACCCGGGGCATCGTACCTCCGGGGGAGTTCATCCCCCTGATGGAGGAAACGGGCCTGATCACCCGGCTGGACCTCTATTTGTGGGAGAGCGTCTGTAAGATGCTCCACCGCTGGAAGGAGGAAAAGCGGAACCTCGTGCCCATCTCGGTGAATATGTCCATTGCCGACATCACCAGTCTGGATGCGGCGGAGGTCTTTGGCAGCCTGATGGAGCGCTACCAGCTGGAGTCCCGGCTGCTGCTGGTGGAGATCACCGAGAGCGTGATGGCCCAGAATATGAGCCTGGTGGAAAACACCATCAAGGGCCTGCACCGCAAGGGTTTCTCGGTGGTGATGGACGATTTCGGCAGCGGGTATTCCTCCCTGAACATGCTCAAGGACACCAGTATGGACGGCATCAAGATGGACCTGAAGTTCATTGATATGGACCGCTCCAACGAGGGCAAGGGAAAGCAGATCGTGGAATCGGTGGTGGAAATGGCTCACCGGCTCAATCTGCCCATCATTGCCGAGGGGGTGGAAACACAGGGCCAGGTGCATCTGCTGCAGGCCATGGACTGCCTGTATACGCAGGGGTACTATTTTTACCGCCCCATGCCGGTGAAAGATGCCGAAGAATTGCTGGCGCAGTCCGGCAATGAGGGCTTCTGGGACATCCGGCGCGATCTGCTCCGCCGCAACTACAAGGCCTTTACGGGGGGCCTTGTCAGCGAGAAGAGCGCCGTTGCGCTGCAAGTGTTCCAGATCATGGCAGACAACGTGCTGGAGCTGGGGCGGCTGGACCTGACGACAGGGGAGTACCGCCCCGTCAAGCAGAACACCGTGATGCCGGGCAGCGCCGAGGGAGTGGCGGAGGATTTTACCGCCCACTGCCGGATGCTGGCCGAGACCTTCCTCTCCATGGATGAAGTAGAACCCTTCTGTGCGCGGTACGAGCTGGAGCGCCTGCGCGCCGAGCTGCTTGCCGACCCGCAGCCCATCTGCTGCCGCTGGTGCAAGGCGGAGCCGGACCCCTGCCCGTGGGTGGCCTTGGAGGTCCTCCCCGCCAAGGGCTGCAGCGAGAAGGAGCCGTGGGCAGTCATCGTGGTACGATGGATGAAATGAGTTCAAGAGACAGCTGCGAAAAGTGAAAAATCACAACAGCCGCGGAATCTTCAAATCCCGTGGATTCCGTGGTATAATAGTCGTACTGTGCGCCTTGCTGCGAGAAAAAGCCGCAGCAGGGCGTTTTTGCGTTTTTGCACACCAATACGAGGAGAAAAAACATGGAACGAGAAAAACTCAAATCGAGACTTGGGTTCATCCTGCTTTCCGCCGGCTGCGCCATCGGCATCGGAAACGTCTGGAAATTCCCTTATATGGCCGGGCAGGGCGGCGGCGGTGCCTTCGTGCTGTTCTATCTGCTGTTTCTGGTGGTGCTGGGGCTGCCCATCATGACCATGGAGTTTGCGGTGGGCCGCGCCAGCCATAAAAGCCCCGTCCGCGCCTATCAGGCGCTGGAAAAGCCGGGCCAGAAATGGCACATCCACGGCTATTTCACCCTCATCGGCTGCTATCTGCTGATGATGTTCTACACCACGGTGGCGGGCTGGATGCTCCACTATTTTTACATGACCGCCGCCGGGAAGATGGTGGGCCTGAACGCCGAGCAGGTAGCGGGCCGCTTTACCGAGATGCTGGCCAGCCCCGGCATCATGACCTTCTGGATGGTGGCCGTGGTCGCCTTCGGCATTTTTGTCTGTGCGCGCGGGCTGCAGAACGGCTTGGAAAACGTCACCAAGGTGATGATGATCGCACTGCTCGTCATCATGGTCCTTCTGGCCGTCAACAGCCTGTTCATGCCCGGCGCGGCCGAGGGCCTCAAGTTCTTCCTGGTGCCGGACTTTGCCCGGATGAAGGAGATGGGCATCGCCAGCACCCTTGTGGGGGCCATGAATCAGGCCTTCTTCACCCTGAGCCTTGGCATCGGCGCCATGGCCATCTTTGGCAGCTACATCGGCAAGGAGCACGCCCTGCTGGGCGAGTCGGTCCGGGTGGTGGTGCTGGATACCTTTGTGGCTGTCACCGCCGGGCTCATCATTTTCCCGGCCTGCTTCACCTACGGGGTGGACCAGACCGCAGGCCCCAGCCTCATCTTCATCACCCTGCCCAACATCTTTGCCAACATGGCCATGGGCCGGCTGTGGGGCAGCCTGTTCTTCCTGTTCATGGCCTTTGCGGCCCTGTCCACGGTGCTGGCGGTGTTTGAAAACATCATCTGCTGCGATATGGAGCTGATGCACTGGACCCGGAAAAAGTCCAGCCTCGTCAACCTCTTCCTCATCGTCCTGCTCTCGATGCCCTGTGTGCTGGGCTACAACCTCTGGGCATGGGACGGCTTTGCCATCTTTGGCGGCGCAGTGCTGGACTTGGAGGATTTCCTCGTCAGCAACCTCCTCCTGCCGCTGGGCTCGCTGGTGTACCTGCTGTTCTGCGTCACCCGCTACGGCTGGGGCTGGGACAACTATAAAAAGGAAGTCAACACCGGCTCCGGCCTCAAGGTGCAGGACTGGATGCGCGGCTACCTGACCTACGGCCTGCCCGTGATTGTGCTGTTCATCTTCGCCTTTGGCATCTACGATAAATTCTTTGCCTGAGTGACCCCAAAGCTGGGAGGAAGCTCCATGTATGTACTGATCTGTGATGACGAACCCGCCTTTGGCCGGAAGGTGGAGCAGATGACCCGGGAATACTTTGCCGCCCGTGGTCTGCCGCTGGAAACGGTCCTCTGCACCCGGGGCGAGGAGGCGCTGGCAAGGCCCGAGCGGGAGCAGTTCCAGCTGGCGCTGCTGGATGTGGACCTGGAGACCACCAACGGCATCGCGCTGGGGCGGCAGCTCAAGCAGGCGAACCCCGATGTGGTGCTGGTGTACATCTCCGCCTATCTGGAATTTGCCCCCGAAGGCTACACCGTCCATGCCTTCCGCTACCTGCTCAAGCGGGACATCGAGCGGACACTGCCCCTCTGCCTGGAGGCGGTGCTGGCGGAACACGCCAGAGGCGGGCGTACCCTCACCATCCATCTGGGCCGCAGCGCGGTGGAGCTGCCGCTGGATAAGATCTACTACCTCGAAAGCGACCTGCGGAAGATCAATGTCTACGGCGAGGAGCCGCACCGCATCCTGTATACGTACTACGACAAGCTCACCGACCTGCCCGACGAGGTGTTCGAGAACGGTTTTTTGCGGGTGGGCCGGAGCGCCGTGGTGAACATGCAGTACATCCGCCAGCTGCGCAATTATAAGGTGGAGCTGCAAAATGGCGTGGAGCTGAGCGTGAGCCGCAACGGCTACGCCGCCATCCGCAGCATCTATCTGGAATGGAAGGGGCAGTTCGGCAATGATGTCTGATGGGGGCGTAAAGATGTTCCAGCATCTGGTCTGTCTGGTCCAATGGATCGCGTTCGCGCTGGTGCAGGCGGCGTTTCTGGGCCGGGGAAAGACGAAACGCCCCTTCCTTTGGGTGGGGCTGAGCATGCTGGTGATGCTGGCGCTCTCCCTCTGGGTGAATTTCGGCTACTTCAACCCCGCGTCCATCGTGGCAAACACCTTCTATCTGCTTGTGACCTCGCTGGTGTGGGGCGGCAGCGTCCGCCAGAAACTGGTGTCCTGCGTCATCAACGGCGTGATGTGCCTGCTGGCGGAGAATGCCGTCGCCTACCTCTACTCACTCTGGGCAGACATCCCGGTCGGCCGGGTGCTGGACGTGCCCGGCGGCGCGGCAGTGGTGGCCGCTGCAATGCTGGTGGCAGGCCTGCTGACGGCCCGGCTGGCAAAGCCCTGGGGCAAAAAGCAGGTGCTGGAGCCGCTGCAGATGGCCGTGGCCATGTTCTTCCCGGGCGTGGTGGTCGTTTTGAACATCGTGCTGATGGTGGCAGGCGGCCGGCTGGACGCCACCCGGTTCGGCATCCTGTTCACGGCGGGGCTGACGGCGGCGGTGCTGGTGCACCTGATGTTTGTCCAGATGCTCAACGAGCAGGTGGTGCAGCGCAAGGACTCCGAGTATCAGGCTCGGCTGGAGCAGGAGCGGGCGGAAGCGCTGCTGGACAGCTACACCACCCAGCGGCGGCTGACCCATGAGTTTACCAACCACACCGAGGCGCTGAGCCTGATGCTGCAGCAGGGGGATGTGGAGGGGGCCAAGGCCTACCTTGCCGATGTGGGCAGGACGATCCAGGCCAACACCGCCATCCTCAACAGCCACAACCCGCTGCTGGACGCACTGCTCAGCAAAAAGTATGAGGAGGCCGCCCGCCGGGGCGTGATGATGTATTTTGACCTCTCCGACCTGCGGGACATCCCGCTGGAAAGCACTGATCTCGTCATCGTGATCTCCAACCTCCTCAACAACGCCATCGACGCGGCGGCCAAAGCCGTTCCGCCTGAGGTGCACGTCCGCATCCGGCAGACGCCCGCGGAGCTTTTGCTCTCGGTGCGCAACCGGGTGGAGAAAAACGTCCCCCTCACCGATGGCCAGCTGCCCCGCTCCACCAAGCGCGAGCCGGGCCACGGCATGGGCCTTGCCAATGTGCAGGAGGTGCTGGTCCGCCACGGGGCGGAGTTTGCCCTCAGCTGCCGGGAGAACTGGTTCCGCTTTACCTGCGCGGTGCCAAACCGGCCAAACAACAAGTTATGACAATTTGACCTGCGGAATATGACATTTTGGGTGCAAAAACCCGCAGCATCTGCTATGATGAGCGATGGTAAAGGCATGTTATGGAGCAAGACGCTGTTTGATTGCGGCCGGGTCTCCCGGGGCGTCTGCTGAATGCACGGTGCGTTTTGTGCTGTGCGCACCGCCTTTGCGCTCATCCAGTCTGGCGAAGCTCTTGGCGGCGATCCGGGGATTGCTGAACATAGAGACTCTCAACGCTGTATCGTCTGCGCCCCTGCCGTGTGTGGGAACGGGGCAGGAAAAGCAGACGGCATTCAGGTCGTGGGGGCTTCGCCGGGCTCTTTTTTTACCCTTTTGTAACTTTTTCACGGTTTCTTCATTGCATTTTGCGCCGGAGAATGGTATGCTTGGTACCAGAAAAAACGGCCCGGCGTAGAGAAAATGCCGGAGCCGAGTGGGAGAGCCTTTTATGAAGAAACAAGGAATGCTCCGGGTCGCGGCTGCGCTGGCAATGAGCGCTGCCGTAGCAGGCGGCCTGGTGTTTGTCGGGAATCGTGCCGAAGAGTCGAGCCTGACTTATAACCAGCTGCTGGTGCTGGCAGGGGACGAGAACGCCGCTTCTGCTGCCCTGAACGAGCTGGAAGCCGGTTCCGGCCTGGCCAGCTCCTCCGTGACCAAGGTGGAGGAGGCACTGGCCAAGATCTTTGCCGCCGAGTACGGCATGGGCACCCCGGACTCCGACCAGAACGCCCCGGCGGACGCAGACTCTGCCGCCAGCGACAGCGTAACGGAAGAAGAAGCGGCTTCCGAGCTGGAAACCGTCATCGAGGAGATCAGCGCCTCCAAAGCGGAGGCCGCGTCCGCAGCAGCCTCCAGCGAGGCCAGCTCCTCCCATAAGGCGGAGTCTGCCGCCCCCAGCCACAGCGCGTCCAGCGCTGCTTCCTCGGAAGCGGCCAGCCGCGCCCCCACGGCCGATGAGATCTGCGACGAGAAGCTGGCGGGCTATGTCCGGCAGATCGAGCAGCTGCAGGCCCGCAGTGAGAGGCAGCTGTACCAGATCATGCTTTCCGCTTACGATGAGTATATGTCGAAGCCCGAGAGCGAGCGCGGTCTGGTAAGCAAGGTGTCCATCGTCCTCTCCAAGAGCGGCGATCTGAACCGGGCCCAGAACCAGTGCGACGCGGAGTTTGCGCAGATCATCAAAGAGATGCGCCAGACCCTGCGGGAGTATGGCCGGGACGAGACGCTGGCCGACGAAGCCGAGAAAACCTACAAAAAGAAGAAGAACGCCATGATCAAAGAGCTGACGGATCAGGCCTACAGCGGCGGCGACGGCTCCGGCCAGTCCGGCAGATGGCTCAAAGAGCACGCCGCAGAACTGAATAACTAAAACGCACGTTGGCCGCCTGTTTTTGCAGGCGGCTTTTTGCGGCACAAAATACTTTCGTTGCCTGAACTTTACAAACCTGAAGTAATGCGCTATAATAGACGCATTGGCTTAAAGAACCACTGGTTTAGGGAGGAAATTTTGTGATCGTTCAACTCATTGAGAGCGTGTACAACCTGCTGTGGGGCGATTTGCTCACATTGCCGCTGGGCAATGCGACGTTCAGCCTTTCGCTGATGGTGATCCTGCTGTTTACGGCGGGCATTTATTTTACCCTGCGCACCCGGCTGCTGCCCGTGCGGCTGTTCCGGGATATGATCGCCGCCGTCTGCGAGAAAAACCAGAACGAGAAGGGGCTTTCCTCCTTCCAGACGCTGGTGGTGTCCACGGCTACCCGGGTGGGCATGGGCAACCTCGTGGGTGTGGTGGCCGCCGTCTCCATGGGCGGCGCGGGGGCCATCTTCTGGATGTGGGTGACGGCCCTGCTGGGGGCCTCCACCTCCTTTGTGGAGTCCACGCTGGCACAAAAGTACAAACAGCCCGACCCGCTCTACGGCGGCTACCGGGGCGGCCCGGCCTACTACCTGCATGAGCTGGCCCAGCGCAAGCGGGGCAAAAAGCTGCGCCGCTCGGTGGCGGCCTCGCTGTTTGCCCTCTCCGGCCTCATCTGCTGGTGCGGCATCAGCCAGGTCATCAGCAACTCGGTGAGTGAAGCCTTTGCAAATGCGTTCTCCATCCCGCCGCTGGTGACGACCCTTGCCCTCACGGCGCTGGCAGCGGTGATCGTCCTGCGCAAGGATGCCACCGTGAAGAGCCTGGATGTCATGGTCCCCATCATGGCCGTGTGCTATTTTGTGATGACCCTCTACGTCATCTTTGCCAACATCTCGCTTTTGCCCGGCGTGCTGGGCCGCATCTTCTCCGAGGCGTTCGGCCTGCGGCAGGCTGCGGCGGGCGGTTTCGGCGCGGTCGTGATGAACGGCGTAAAGCGCGGGCTGTTCTCCAACGAGGCCGGCTCCGGCTCGGCCCCCTGCGCGGCAGCCGCAGCCCAGTGCGACGACCCGGTGAAGATGGGTCTTGTGCAGGCGCTGGGCGTCCTCATTGATACGGTGGTCATCTGCAGCTGCACGGCCTTTGTGATGCTGCTGGCTCCCGAAGGCGTTACCGCCGGGCGGCAGGGCATGGACCTGCTGCAATCGGCCATGCAGTACCATCTGGGCAGCTTCGGCGTCGTTTTCATCGCAGTGACGCTGGCACTGTTCAGCTTCTCCACCTTTCTGGGCATCCTGTTCTACGCCCGCTCCAACGTGGCGTACCTGTTTGGCGACGGCTGGATGGCCCAGACGGCCTATAAGCTGCTGGCCCTTGCCATGATGGTGGTGGGAGGTCTGGCGGCGTATACCGTGGTGTGGGACCTGGGCGATGTGGGCATCGGCCTGATGACCATCTTCAACATGATCGCACTCTACCCGCTCTCCGGCGAGGCGCTGGACGCGCTGCGGGCGTACGAGAAAAAGAAAAAGCTGGAATAAAAACCATGGCAGGGCGCGGCAAAACCGGGGCCCTGCTTTTTTGTGCCCGCGAAAGAGGGAAAACTTTCACAAAAGATGTCGCTTTTCTTTGGCAGATGTGCTATACTATCCTTAACTGTAAAACTACTCACGAACGAACAGGGAGGAGAACATCATGCAGCATGAAACCGTCATCGTGCTGGACTTTGGCGGCCAGTACAATCAGCTGATCGCGCGCCGCGTCCGCGAGAACAACGTCTACTGCGAGATCTATTCCTATAAAACGGATCTTGCCACCATCAAGGCCAAAAATCCCAAGGGAATCATCTTTACCGGCGGCCCCAACAGCGTTTATCTGGAGGATTCGCCCACCATCGACCCCGAGATCTTCTCCTGGGGTGTGCCCATCCTGGGCATCTGCTACGGCAGCCAGCTGATGATGCATCTGCTGGGCGGCCATGTCTGCCGCGCCCCGGAGCGGGAGTACGGCAAGACGGAGGTCTTCGTCGATACCGCCAGCAAGATGTTTGCCGATGTGCAGCCTTCCACCATCTGCTGGATGAGCCACAACGATTACATTGAGCAGGCTGCCCCCGGTTTCCGCATCACGGCCCACACGGACAACTGCCCGGTGGCAGCGGTGGAGAACGCGGAGAAGGGCCTGTACGCCGTCCAGTTCCACCCGGAGGTGCTCCACACCGCCGAGGGCAAGAAGATGCTGCGCAACTTCGTGTATAACGTCTGCGGCTGCACCGGCGATTGGAAGATGGACTCCTTTGTGGAGCACAATGTCAAGGCTCTGCGGGAAGAGATCGGCGACGGCAAGGTGCTGTGCGCTCTGTCCGGCGGCGTGGATTCCTCCGTGCTGGCTGCTATGCTGGCCAAGGCCATCGGCAAGCAGCTCACCTGCGTCTTTGTGGACCACGGCCTGCTGCGCAAGAACGAGAAAGAAGAGGTCTGTGCGGTGTTCGGCCCGGGCAACCCCAACGGCTTTGACATCAACTTCATCTGCGTGGACGCCCGCGAGCGCTATTTCAGCAAGCTGAAGGGCGTCACCGAGCCGGAGCGGAAGCGGAAGATCATCGGCGAGGAGTTCATCCGTGTCTTTGAAGAAGAGGCCAAGAGGATCGGCAAGGTGGATTTCCTGGCGCAGGGCACCATCTACCCCGACGTGGTGGAGAGCGGCCTGGGCGGCGAGTCCACCGTCATCAAGAGCCACCACAACGTGGGCGGCCTGCCCGACACCGTCGATTTCAAGGAGCTGGTGGAGCCTCTGCGCAACCTGTTCAAGGACGAGGTCCGTCAGGTGGGCCGGGAGCTGGGCCTGCCCGAGTATCTGGTCAGCCGTCAGCCCTTCCCCGGCCCCGGCCTGGGCATCCGCATCATCGGCGAAGTGACCCCCGAAAAGGTGGCCATCGTGCAGGATGCCGACGCCATCTGGCGGGAGGAGATCGCCAAGGCGGGTCTCGATAAGGAGATCAACCAGTACTACGCTGCCCTGACCAATATGCGCAGCGTCGGCGTCATGGGTGACGAGCGCACCTACGATTACGCCGTGGCCCTCCGTGCCGTGACCACCACCGACTTCATGACTGCCGAAAGCTACAACGTGCCCTGGGACGTCCTCGGCACCGTTACCAGCCGCATCGTCAACGAGGTCAAGCACGTCAACCGCGTCTTCTACGATTGCACCGGCAAACCGCCGGCCACCATTGAGCTCGAATAATTTCCACCAACTGGATTTAATCAGAAATGCGCAACCCCCGTCAGTATGAGCTGGCGGGGGCTTTGTGCATATAGGGGCAACGATTCGGGATTTCCGAATGGTTCAAGTTTGGCAGTGGGAACTATTAAGAAAAACTTAATGGTTGGACGTGCCAGAGAAAAAAGAATGATATAAAGATATAATTTTAAGTTAAAGCTCCTCGAAAGATACCATGGCAGAAAGAGGATTTCTCATTTTGGCGTGGCGATCTGCGGACAGAGCCTTTTCACGAGAAGTATCAGCGTAGCCAAGAACAAGGATGTTGACGGGTTCAAGGTTGGCGGGAAGCTTGAATTCGGCTTTCAGGATGTCTGGCTTGAAATAGCATACCCATACGCTTCCCAACCCTAAGTAGGTGGCTTCCATCATCATGTGATCGGTAATGATGCTTGCATCAATATCAGTCAGTTTTTTGCCGTCAAAGGGACGTGTCCAGACCTTGCTTGTATCACTGCAAACAATAATTGCCAATGGAGCACCATAGATATTTGTGGCCTTTCCAATTTTACGAAGCCCCTCATCACTCTGCACCACGATCAGGTGCTGCGGCTGGCAATTACCACCTGTGGGCGCAACATGGGCGGCTTCCAAGATTGCATCCAGCTTTTCCTTCTCAACCTTCTGCTTTGTGTAAGTGCGTGCACTATACCGTTTCTTTGCAAGTGTCAAAAAATCCATAATGTGATAGTCCTTTCTGGAAGTGTGAGTTTATGTAGGGTATTGATAATTCAATCGGCCTATGCTATGATTTTATCAGTCGTTTTCAAAAAAGCAAGAACGCACTTTTTTGTCACATACTACCTAAAAAGATAGTGTAAGGAAGAGAAAAATGAAATGTCCAAGTACCTTTAGCTGCCCGGTTGAAGCAACCCTCGATCTGATTGGTGGGAAATATAAGGCACTTATTCTGTGGCATTTGATTGATAATACCTTGCGCTTTAATGAGATAGGAAAGTTGATTCCCAAGGCTACGCCTAAAATGCTGACACAGCAGCTTCGGGAGCTTGAAAATGATAACTTGGTTATTCGGAAAGTTTATCCTGTTGTGCCGCCAAAGGTAGAATATTCGCTCAGCGATTTTGGGAGGAGTATCATTCCTATTCTGGATGCGATGTGCAAATGGGGAGAAAACTATCTGGCGGATGCAAGTAAGATGTGACCTTTAAAAGATAGTTGCATCCTGAACGTAAATACGTTATAATACTCACAGAGATTCCGCTGGCTATGTGATACTATCCTGATACTAAAAAATCAGCAGGCCACATCTACTCAAAAAGACAAGGACAAAACGATGGATCATCACACCGCCCCCATTTGCCGGGGCCGAAACTGAAGATGCGTCGGCCGCTCTGCGTTTTCTGCGTGGGAACGCTGGGGGCGGAGTTGGTGTGCGCTTTTTTGCCGCAAGTGGAGCAATTGCTGCCGCTTGCGGCTTTTTTGCTGCTGGGCGGGCTGTGGGCGCTGCGCCGCAAAAAGGAGCGGGGGTATGTTGTCTGCCTGCTGCTGGGGGCACTGCTGGGCCTTGCCATTATGGGCGGCACCCGGCAGCGGACCGCGCGGGTGCAGGCCGCCTATGCCGACCGGGAAGTCCGCCTTACCGCCGAGGTGGAGCGCGTTTCCGCCGGCTATTACCCCGGCGTCGTGAACGCGGTGCTCTGGGTGGAGGAGGCGGACGGCGAGGCGGCACGCTTCCGGGTGGAGGTGGTTAGCCTGCCCAAAACAGCGGTGGGCCAGCGGGTGCGGGGCCACTTTGCGCTGGAAGCGCCCGGCGGCAGCGATGCGCTGGACCTCTACGCGGACGGCATCGTTTTGCAGGGAGAGTGTGTTTCCAAGTTGACCCGGCTGGGCGAGAGCGGACGGTTCCGCGCCCGAACGGCCCGGCTCCAGAAGCGGCTGAGCGCCGCCCTCCGCAGGGGGATGCCGCAGGAGCCCGGCGGGGTGTTGGCGGCCATGGTGCTGGGGGACCGCAGCGCATTGTCCCGGCCGCTCAACGCGGCGTACCGGGCGGCGGGGCTCTCCCATGTGCTGGTGGTAAGCGGGATGCACGTCTCCATCCTGTGCGGCGCAGTGTTCGTCCGCCGCAAAAGGGAACAGAGCTATGCCAGCCGCCGCCTGCGGGCGTTGTGGCGGGCGGCGCTGGCGCTGCTGCTGGTGGGCATCACAGGTTTTACGCCGTCGGTGCTGCGGGCGGCAGTCGTGGTCTGGGTGGCATCGCTGGGCGTATGGGTCTACGGCGCGCCGGACGCCCTCACTTCGCTGGGGGTGGCGGGTGTGGCGTTGACGCTGGGCAACGGCTACGCTGTCTGTGATGTAGGCTTCGAGCTGTCGTTTTCCGCAGTGCTGGGCACGCTGGCCGGGGCAGAGCTTGCCCGCCGCGGCTGCAGGGCCATGCGTGGAACGCAGTCCCTGCGCAAAGCGAAGAAGCTGCGGAATGTGCTGGAAGGTCTCGTTGAGACGGTCTGCGTGTCGGGCTGCGCGGCAGCGGCGACCTTCCCGGTGCTGGTGCTGCGGGGGCTTTCGGCCAGCCTGTACGCGCTGGTATCCAGCGTGGCGGTCCTCTGGCTGGTGGAGCCCATCCTGCGTTTGGGGGTGGCGGCGGCTCTGCTGGGGCTGCTGCCGGCCGCCGCGCCGCTGTATCGGCTGGCGGCATGCTGCGCGGCTTTTCTTACAGACCTGCTCGACCGCTGGGCGCTGTGGGTGTCCGGCTGGCCCGGGGCGCAGCTTTCCTTTGATACGGCGTATGCGGCCATCGTCTGCCTGCTGCTGTTGGGGCTGGGGTGGCTGGCCGCGCAGTGGCGCGTCCGTTTGCGGGTGGCACTGCCCGCTCTGCTGCTGGCGGCAGCAGTCGCGCTGGGTGCGGGAAATGCGCTGAACTACAATGTCGTCCGGGTGGAGCTGACGGGCAGCAGAAATGCCCCGGCGGTGGTCATCAGCCGGCGCGGGCAGGCGGTGGTGCTTTTCCGGGGCGGCGACGCCACCCAGCGCGCGGTGGAACAGCTGTTTGCCCGCCGCGGCATCCGGGAAGCAGAGCTGCTGCTGGATCTGCGCACGACGCCCAAAACAGCCTGCACGCTGGAGGCCGGAAAACGGATCAGTGCGGCGAAGATGGACCGCTACGCGGTCCGCCGCATTTCCTGCGGGGCGGCGGACCTGGAAATTTTGCGGACGCAGAACGGCTGCATCGTCCGGATCACGGCGGCAGGCCGGAAGCTTGCTGTCCTCAGCGGCAGCGTACAGCTGGCAAAGCCTGTCCGGGTGGATTGGCTTTTGGCGAGCCCGGCGGACCCGGAGGCGGTGCGGTATGAGCACTGCCTGACGCTGAGTGACCAGTATCGGTGGATGCGTGAAGAAGGCACGTTTGAGACCGGGAAGCTGCTGCGCTTACGGGCATAAAAAATCCCCCGCCGTGTGCAGATTGCGGACAACACACAGCAGGGGAGAAAGGAGAAAAAGCTTACCCGACTAGATACGCCCACACCGGCAGCGTCACCATGGACGCGAGGGTGGAGAAGACGACGCACTGTGTGGCAAAGGGTGCGTCGCTGTTGTAGCGGGAAGCGAAGATGGCAGCGGTGGCGCCCGCCGGCATTCCTGTCATGAGGACGCTGATGCCGAGGGCGGTGGGCTCCAAGCGGAGCAGCAGGCCGACGCCCAGAGCCGCAGCCGGCAGGCCGACAAGGCGCAGCAGGCTGAACAGCAGGGTGTCGCGGTTGAAAATAGAGCGCAGGGGTACATCCACCAGAATGGTGCCGACGATGAACATACTGAGCGCGGAGTTGCAGTTTCCGATGTACTTGGCCGTGTTGACGATAACGGCAGGCGGCATATACTGGGTGACCATGCACAGCAGGCCCAGATAGATGGAGACCAGGCAGGGGTGGGTAAGCACTTTTTTGGCCACTTCTTTTTTATCGACCGAAGCATTGGAGACAAAATAAGTGGTGCCGAAGGACCACATGATCACCCGCATGGGGATGAGGTAGACCGAATTGTACAAAACACCGATGGCGTTGTAGAGCGCTTCGGAGATGGGGTTGCCGAGAAAGCCGCTCATGGGGACGATGGTGCAGTATTGCAGCACCTTTTTGCGCTGGCCGGGATAGCGGTTGTAAAGAAAAAGATTGAGCACCAGACAAAACCCCTGCACGATGCAGGCGCTGACCAGTAGCATCCCGCAGGTTTTGAGGACGTCGGAATCGAACTTGAGCAGACAGGATTTGAAAATGTTGCAGGGGATGACGACGTCGATGCACAGATCGGAAAGGCATTTTTTGCCCTCCTCATTGATCATGCCCTTTTTCTTCAGGATGGCACCCACCAGCATCATCGCGAACAGCGTCAGCTGCAAGCTGCAAAGATCCAGAACACTCATGACATCGGCCTCCATGATTTTCTACTTCTAGGATACACCGAAAACTGCTGCTTGTAAAACTGTTAAAATTGGTGTAAGATACAGGCAAAACTTGTAGAGGTGCATCACATGAACTTTGATTCGCTCGAATACTTTACCGTGCTGGCCCGGGAGAGGAGCTTTACCCGGGCGGCGGAGGCGCTGCACATCACCCAGCAGTCCCTTTCCTCCCACATTGCGGCGCTGGAAAAGGAGCTGAACTGCCCGCTGGTGGTGCGGCATGTTCCGCTGGAGCTGACCTACGCGGGCCAGACCTTTTTGCGCTATGCGGAGGATATGCGCCGCACCCGCCACGCCATGCAGCAGGAATTTTTTGATATTTCGCAGAACCAGAAGGGAGAACTGCGCATCGGCGTGTCGTTTACCCGGGGGCGGGCCATCATGCCGGAGCTTATCGTAGCCTTCCAGAAGCAATACCCGCAGATGGCTGTGACCCTGACCGAAGCCGCCAACGACACGCTGCAGACGCTGCTGCTCAACGGTGACATCGATTTGGAGATCGCGGAGTTCCACAAGGCGCCCCAGGAGATCGCGCTGCAGGATTTTTACGATGAGCACATCGTGCTCTGCTTTTCGGACGCGCTGTTGGAGCGCTGCGGCATTGATTTTGACGCCGAGGAGCCCCGGATGCGGAAAGGGGACCTGACCGCGCTGCAAAACTGTCCCTTTGTGATGGGACGCGCCGACGACATCAACGGCCGCATCGGCCGGGCCCTGCTCAGCAAAGGCGGGGTGAAGCCGATCGTGAAAGCCATGTCCGGCAACATCGAAACGCTGCTGGCCCTCTGTGAGGAGGGTGTGGGAGCCTGCTTCAGCCCGGAAAACCTCGTTCACACGGCGCTGGGCCGGGAGCAGGCGTCCAAGCTCCATCTGCTGCGGTTCGAGCAGGGGGGCGTATACCCCATCCGCTTTGGCTACCTCAAGCGCTCGTATCAGTGGAGCATCGTCGAGGCCTTCATCCGCACGGCGAGGGAGAGCCTGCAGGAGTGATCAGAGCGCCGTTTTGGCAGTTTTCACCAGATACTCCATCGCCTCCACCGGGTATTCCCCGGCAGCTGTCTCTCCTGTGAGCATCAGGCTGGACGCACCGTCCAGCACGGCATTGTAGATGTCGCAGACCTCGGCCCGGGTGGGCACGGCGCGGTGCTGCATGCTGTCCAGCATCTGGGTCACCACCATAAACGGCACCCCCGCCGCCCGGCAGAGGGAGGAAAGCTGCTTTTGGCAGCGGGGCAGCTCCCACAGCGGCATGGCGTTGCCAAGGTCGCCCCGGGCAATGACCACCGCGTCCACCAAAGGCAGAAACTCGGGCAGATGGCGTACGCCCGTCTGATTTTCGATCTTGGCGAAGATCTGGATGCGGCCCGCCCCGGCTTCATCCAGTGCCCGGCGGAGGGTGCGGATGTCCTCAGCCCCCCGCACAAAGGGCAGCATGACCCCGGTGACACCGCAATCGGCGGCAATGCGCAGGTTTTCACGGTCTTCCGGGGTGAGGGTAGGGGAAGGCACGCAGACACCGGGCGCGGCGATGCTTTTCCGGCTATGGAGCACCCCGCCCCGCAAAACGGTGCAGAGCAGTGCACCCGGCGCGGTGGCAGCCGCCCGCAGCAGCAGTTTTCCGTCGTCCAGCAGGAGCTCCTGCCCGGGGGCCACTGCCTGAATGAGCGCAGCGGGGCAGGGAATGCCGCCCTCGCCCAGCCGGACGGACTGGCCTTCGGCGAGAGAAAGCGGCGCGGCCAGCCGCCCCACCCGCAGCTCCGGGCCCTGCAGATCGATGAGCAGGCTGCGGATGCCCGCTTCCCGCAGCAGAGCCAGCCACGGGGCATGCTCTGCCAGCGAGCCGTGCGAAAGGTTCATGCGGATGCCGGTCATGCCGGCGCGGACCATCCCGCGCAGGGTGTCCAGATCTGCGCAGGCCGGGCCAATGGTGCCATAAAAATCCAATAAAATCACTCACTTTGGTTTATTTTATCTTCATTGTAGCGCAGAGCAGGCCCGCTTGTCAACGGGGCTGTGCTCTCCCAGCCCTGCCGCAGCTGGGCAAGGGCATGGGACTCCAGCCTGGATACGTAGCTTCGACTGATCTGCAGCAGCTGCGCCGTTTCCAGCTGGGTCAGGGGTGGCTGCCCGGCCAGCCCGTACCGCAGCAGGATGAGCTTGCGCTCCCGGGCGGGCAGCCCCTCAATGAGCCGCCGCAGCCGCCGCGCTTCCTCCTGCTGCTCACAGTTCTCCTCCATGCAGAAGCTGTCCTGCAGCACATCTGCGAGGGTGAGGGCACTGTCTTCCCTGCCGCTTTCCAGCGTTTCCTGCAGGGAGACGGTGGGCCCGTTTTTCCGCAGACGGCGAAAGTGCATACGGAGCTCATTTTCAATGCATCGGCTGGCATAGGTGGAGAACCGCGCCCGGCGGGTGGAATCGAAAGTGTCCACCGCTTTCATCAGCCCGATGGCGCCGATGGAGATAAGGTCGTCCTGATCGGCGGGGAGGGCGTAGTACTTTTTGACAATGTGGGCCACCAGCCGCAGATTGTGGCGGATGAGCTTTTCCCGCGCAGCCGGGTCGCCCGCCTGCAGCGCCGCAAAGGCTGCAAGCTCTTCCCGGGCGGTCAAGGGCCGCGGGAAACTCCCGGCTTCCAGATGAAGCGCCAACACGAGAAATTTGGTGGCGAAAAATTGCAGCAGGGGCAGCAGCATACAGAACACCTCCGAAAACGATGGGCTTTTTATTATGAATATGAGCCCGGCAGGGTCAATTTGCTTGTCCTGCGGGGCCCTGTGTGATATACTGGCTTTGAAAAAATCCAAGGAAACAGGAGGACATACTTATGGTTTTACTGGTTGTGGATACACAAAAGGGCATCGTGGATGAACGCCTGTATGCGTTTGAAACGTTTGTCGGCAACATCAAGGAGCTGATTCGAACTGCCCGTGAACAGGGAATCGAGGTCGTCTATGTCCAGCATGATGATGGGCCCGGCACCGGTTTCTCCATCGGGGATGATGAGTTTGAGATCTATTCTGAGTTTGCACCACTGCAGACCGAAAAACGGTTCGTCAAGACTGTATGCAACGCTTTCAAGAAAGAGAGCGGATTGCTGGAATATCTGACCGCAAAGGGCGAAAAAGATGTGATGGTCTGCGGCATCATGACCGACTTCTGCATCAATGCAACGATAGAAGCAGGCTTTGAGCACGATTTTCATATGATCGTCCCTGCCTATGCAAATTCCACGCAGGACAACGAGTACATGACGGGGGAGCAGAGCTATCGCTATTATAATGAGTTCCTCTGGCCGGACTGCTATGCTGACTGCGTGCCTATGGACAAGGCGCTGGAACTGCTCAAAAAGTGAGAGAGGTATTTGCAATGATTTCTGAAAAAGCCAAAAATCAGATTCAAGTGGTGCAGGGCGACATCACCAAACTGGACTGTGACGGCATCGTGAATGCGGCCAATCGCAGTCTGCTGGGTG
>ERZ1026860.781-NODE-781-length-18721-cov-4.255866_pt1 | contig 18721 bp, 9 predicted proteins | sample MGYA00380160_ERZ1026860 | MGnify/ENA primary metagenome ERZ1026860 (study PRJEB33269, sample SAMEA4719796) | human gut metagenome | biome: human-associated habitat; feature: organic feature; material: feces | place: Cameroon | collected 2013-10 ... | reverse complement strand
GAGTTTTCTCCGCCCCGTTCTTTCCGCAGCCCGCCGAAAAACAAATGAGTGACAAAGCAAGCAAAAACGCGCTTGTCTTTTTAATTTTCATCAAAGTCAATCTCCCGTTAAATTCAGATTAGGTGAGTTAAAGATACGTAAGAATTGCCGTCTTTCGCGGGCAATTCGCTAAGAGCCGTAATGCCGCTGCCGTTTGAATCCTTTGCATAATATTCAGGCATTTTTACGCTATACGTGGTAGAAGCGGTATCGTTATACGCCGCCACGTTGCTGAATCTCGGTTTTCCGCCGTAATCTTTTTGGCAAGCATACGCAACCAGATACTGCGCGGCGTATTCTTTCGTTTTATCGAAAGAAGCACCGAATTGCCCGTCCGCAGGGTCGTGCCGTACTACCAAGCAATCGGAAATTTCGCTTGCATTGATAAATACAAAACCATCGCCACGGGCTCTGTCGCCACTCCAACCGCCTGTGGTACTGCAACTTGCATAATCGAAATAAACATTGTTGATAGTGCCGAGATTCGAAAGAATTAACGCGCTACTCATACTCATCGCCTGATCTCGTCTTGAATAAGCCGCCTGCAAACAAATTCCCGTTGACTCATTTGATTTTACGTAAGAGCCCTGAGGCAGTCCGCAATACTGTCCGTTCAAAGTCATAAAGCTTTGCGAAGCATTATGCCAGTACTGCTTATATTTCATTTCTGTTTTCAAACCGTCGGTTTTCGTGAGTTCATACGTTACATTAACGTTGGGCATATTGATAGATTCGAAGCCGATATTCGTTATCGTTCCGCCGTTGACGCCAATTAAGCAGTTGCCTACGCCGATTGTAGCGTAACTGTCATTAGGCAGTAAGGTTACAAAGTTATCCGCCATAATCCACGCGTTTTTCACCGAATAGCCGTTACCATTCAAAACGCCGCTGAATTGCACCAAATTAGGGTTAATTCCCTTAAATTCGTTGCCATTGCTATCCACAAGATAATGCACGGTATTGCTACCAACCGTAATCGTTGCGTCGGTAAGCCCTAAAATCGCTTTCCACGTAAGACTATAATGAGCCACCTTCATAGTCATACCACTGGTTGCTTTAATCGTACTTGCGGTAGCCCATATAACATTACCATTGTTAAGTTGAAAGCAATCCGTTGCGCCCGCCACCGAGCTGTTTTGCCCATACAATCCGCCCGAAGGAGAAGCAATCGGCAGAATGAAATTGCGCACGTGCGAAGAATAATCGATATCGTTCATCAAAAGATAATTCTTGCTTAAAAGCGTTTGCGCCGTGGTTTTATCGTTGTAATACGTAATTAAAGAAAGTGCGTCCATATCGGCGGGAGTGGCGATTCCTACCCACACGGTAACGGAAATATCCACTGTATTCGTTGCGTCGGGCGCGGTTGCCGTAATCACCGTTTTACCCGAGGACACCGCCTCGATGATTCCGCCGTCGTTGACTTTCGCCACGGCTTCGTTGTTGCTTTTCAGCTGCACGCCCGTAGCCAAGCCCAAATCTTCGTTGTCTTCGCCCTTATACGTTGCCGCTACGGTTGCATTCACGTTCTTCGTGTTTACCGTGCCGTCCACCGTTTTATTTTCAAGCAAATTTAACGCGGTGTTTTGAATTACCAGCGTTTTTCCCGCAATATCAAACGTTGCGCTTGCGGTATACTGACAGAACGCTGCGTTGATCGTAACCGACTTCGCGCTGTTTTTAATCGTTACTACTCCCGTTTTTTCGTCGATTTCGATCGCTTCGCTTTCCGTGGAAAATTTCACGGGTACGCCGTCGTGTTCTTTCACCGTTAAGCCCTCTGCCGATTTATACACGGTGGTATTATTCAGAGATTCGCCGTCCGACGTAACTACGGCAAGCGCGCCTTCACTGCCCTTAAAGCACGTTACCGCGCGTGTAGCCATTCTTTCGGCGTACGTTTTTTCGGTTTCGGCAAGTTTGCCGTAAGTATCGGCAAGCACTTCGCTTACGCAAGCCGTGTTGTCTGCTACCGCCGCAGTATAGTAACGGGTAACCGTTTCTTCTTCCTTGAATTCAACGTACGGAATCGCCACGTAATCAAGATCGAAATTCGCACCTTTAATATCTACGAGCGATACGGAAATATAATTGTTTTCGTTCACCTCGTAAGGAATACACATATTGTACGGAAGCGCGATTTGCTCCTTAGCCGCTTCGGGCAAACGGCTATAAATGTTTGCGATATAGTCCGTGCCGGCCGGAAGATTTTTAATGAGCGTATACGGCACTACAAACATACCGTAAGCGGCGGTATCGTAATACGCGTTGATTTTTGCGGTAAACGTGATGCCAGACGTGGCGTCGTTATCCGTTAAAGCCATTTCGGCAGATTGACCGATAGTAAATAAGTCGCCGGCGTAATTTTTAATCGTGTTTTCAAGCTCGCTTGTGCTTGCGCCCGAAACTGTTTCGCCCGTTTCTGTGCTCGAGTTACCGGACGAGTTGCCGGTATTGCCCGTTTCTGTGCCCGTTTCTGTGCCGGAAGCGGTATTGCCGCTTTCTTGCTTCACCATGTTCAACAGATCGTTATCGTTGATTTTCGTGATATTTTCTTCCTTCTCCGGCAAAACGGGTGCTTTATTCGAAATTTCCGTTTTTGCGGGTGATACCGAGTCTTTGCAAGACCCGAAGCCGACGGCTGCCGTGCCGATGCAAGCCGCGCACGCGCCGATCAATAAAATGTTGAATGTTCTTTTCTTCATTGTTTTTACTCCTTTCGATTTTTGTTTTTCCCTGCTTACACCTGATCTTGAAATTCCGTACCGAATAACCCTTTCCAATCGATATCGACGACGGTTGCGGGCGACGTAGAGATCACGTCTTTTTCCGTCACCATCACCAAAGACATCTTTGGAGGAGTCCATTTCTTCTTCTCCATAATTTTACCTCCTTATGATTTTTATGTTTATTTCTTGCGAAATAAATTTTTAACGTTTTGGTTTGTACCCGCCGGTTTACGCACCGGAAAGCCGCCACCGCTTAAAAATCGAAGCCGAAAAGGTCTTTCCAGTTAATATCGTTCACGTCGGTAAGAATCGGATCGAACTTTTTGCCCGTAATACGTTTCAGCGAAACGAAACCGTTATTCGCGGGGTCGGGCATCGCGGAAAGCGCGGAAATGCCCTTGCCGTCCGCGGGCGCGGCGTAATATTCGGGAAGTTTCACGCCGTATTTCTTCGAAGCGGTATCGTTATACGCCGCCGCGTTGGAAATACTCGGCTTGCCCGTGAAACGGGTTTCGCATACGTAAGCAATCAGGTACTGCGCGGCGTATTCCTGCGACCGATTGAAACTCGCCCCGAATTGTTCCTCCGCGGGATCGTGCCGCACTACCAGACAATCGGAAATTTCGCTTGCATTCACAAACACAAGACCGTCGCCGCGGGCTCTGTCGCCGTTCCAGCCGCCCGTGGTACTGCAACTCGCGTAATCGAAATACACGTTGTTAATCGTGCCGAGGTTGGAAAGTATCAGCGCGCCGCCGAGACTCATCGCCTGATCTCGTCTTGAAGTATTCGCCTGCAAACAAATTCCCGTCGGCTCGGTAAGATTCGCCTTTACGTACGCGCTTGCGGAAAGTCCGCAGTATTGTCCGTTCAAAGTCATAGAGCTTTGCGAAGCGTTATGCCAGTACTGCTTATATTTCATCTCCGTTTTCAAGCCGTCGGTCTTTGTGAGCTCGTACGTTACGTTCGTGTTGGGCAAATTGATAGATTCGAAGCCGATATTCGTTATCGTTCCGCTATTGATACCTATAAAGCAGTTGCCTGCGCCGATGGTAGCGTAACTATCGTTCGGCATTAACAATACAAAATTATCTGCCATTACCCACGCATTTTTGATAGAATAGCCGTTGCCGTTCATTTCGCCCGTAAACGGAATGAGCTTCGGATTGATTCCCTTGAATTCGTTGCCTTCGCTATCCACAAGATAATGCACGGTTTTATCGCCGATTGTTTCGGTGGCGTCGGTAAGCCCTAAAAGAGCCTTCCACGTAAGCGAATAATGCGCAACTTTCATATTCATCGGGTTGTTCGCGCGAACCGAAGCGGAAATCGCCCATAATATATTGCCGTTTCCTTTTTCGAAACAATCGGTAGCGTCGACCGTCGCTTTATTTTGCCCGTACAACGCGCCCGAGGGCGAAGCGATGGGAAGCATAAAATTGCGCACGTGCGTAGAATAATCGATATCGTCCGTGAGAAGGTATCTGCGGCTTAAAATCTTGCGCGCCGTTTCCTCGTCGTTGTAATAGGTGACAAGTGCGAGCGCGTCGAGATCTTCGGGCGAAGAAATCGCGTTCCACACCTCGATTTTCATCGAGATTTCGCCGTAAGTATCGCTTTTGCCTACTACTTCGGTTTCGCCCTCTTTCAAACCGTGAATCGTGCCGTTTTCGCCGATTTCTGCTACGTTTTCGTCGGCAATCGTCCATTCCATTTCGGAAGAATCTATCACACCCGCGGTTTTAGAAACCACAGTTTTATAAATGAGATTCGGCTTCACTTCGTGGTATTTTTCCGCTGCGTTTCCAGCTATGGTTTTTTCGCCCACAAGCCTGATCACATTGTTTTCATAGCCGTTGCTCAGCAGATAAATCTCACGGCAAACCGCCGAAAATTCATCGGAAACAACGCTTTCGCCGAGATAGGTAACGGCGGCGGTGATCTGCGCTTCGCCGAATTCAAGGGCTTTCAGCGTGGCTTTACTTTTGTCGGTTTCGTCCGGCGTGAGCGTAAAACCGTTGCCTTCCGTTTTCCATTCCACCGAAAAGTTTTCGTTTTTCAGCGTTTCTGCGCCCTTTTGCGCCTCTACGCGCAATTCGTATTCATCGCCCGGCAGTAATTGTATTTTGCCTTCTTCCGATACGTCGGAGCGAATAAACGCCGCCAGAACGCCCGTCAGCCGCGCGTTCACCTGTACGGTACAGCGGAACGTCGATTCGTCTACGCGCACTTCAATTACCGTTTGCCCGTACGAAATTGCCGTTACCGTGCCGTCTTGCGTTACGCTCGCTATTGCGGAATCTTCCGAAGCGTACGTAAGGTTTTCGCCGCGCGCGCCCGATATGCTCAGTTGCGCCGTTTCTCCCTCGTTTAATTCAAGAAATGAAGCAGATATCCCGAGCGGCGTTTGCGGTACGTTTGAAGAGTCGTCGATGTGTTTTTTGCACGCTGTAACGCAAATCAACGAACAGACAAGCAACGCAACGGCAACCAGAACAACAAATAATTTTTTTTGTTTTTTCATCGCGTTTTCCCTCTTATTTCAATAAGTTTGTAAAATACGTATCGTATTTCACTACCACGCCGAGCTGCGAGCCGGGAGCTTCATACTTGCTGCCGTCCGGCAAAGAATTCGGCCAATTCCGGATTTTTTCCACCTCTTCTTTAATTTTCGTAGCGGACATCGAGGACGAATACACCTGCAAACGATTTACTCTTGCGGGGAATTCTTCTTCTCGAATCCGCCACAAATAGGTTTCATAGGCTTGCCTGTCCTTCGTTTTCAAATCTTCGATGGCGCGATTCGCCTCTTCCAAAAGTGTGATTTGCGTATTCAGGAAATTCTCCTGCAAAAATTTCACAGAATAAATCGAAGAAATAGGAGTCTGGCAAGCGCCGGGCATATTTTCACGGTTACTCGCGTAGTAATTCTTGAACAATTGATAGAATTTTTTCATCGCGCCTGCGGCAGGACCGTAATAATGCTCGATGAAATCGTACGCGGTTTCGTCGTAGGAAAGCGAAGTATCTTTGCACAGCTTGCTTTGAACGTACAGTTTCAGCGATACGAAATTTTCGCCTCGCTTAGGTCCTTCTTCGTAGTAGTACGTGCACCCCGCGTTTTTCAGGCGACGGATCGTATCGGAAAACGTATTGAACGTGCCCGCGGTAACGGTGGTAGCCCTTGTGTAATAGTTGTAGCCGTACATTTCTATTTCCGAAGCGATCGAAGCCCAGCCGATCAGCGATTCGAAGTTGGCTTTATTAGGTACTTCGTCAAGCGTATGCATATTGTTGATCAGCAGCGGCGTATACATAATTTTCAGTCGTTTATGCGGAATTACCGCCTCGGAATCGGGCACGTAACCGCCGTTACCGTCCGACTTTACGGGCGGCTCGAATACTCCTTCGTAGGCATACGTAGAAAATTCGATTTCGCGATCGGGATAGTGCTCGTCGGTATATGCACACACGGTATCAAGCACGTTATTGAAAAAAATCATCATCAATCCTGCCGAATTCGTGTGATACTTCTCCTTCATTTCAAGACAACGATTGCAGGTGCATTGGGTAACCGCATCGGAATTGCCGAGAAAAAACCGCGAAGCGTCGGGATTCTCATCGATAATGCGAATTAAATTTTTTGCAAAAACAGGATACATTTCGCTTGCGGAAAAACAAAGCTGGTCCTGCGCAGTGAGCCAGTCTTTTCCCACATAGTCGGAACTCATTTTCAAAATACCCGTAAGCGAATGTCCTTGCGCCATAGAGGGAGTAAATGACGTAACGTTAATCATTCCCAGTCTCGTTGCGCCGATATAATCGGTACGCGCACCTTCAAAATAAAAACGATCGGTATCGGGACGCTCTTTTACGTCAAACACAGGCATTTTAACATTTTTCTCTGTATTGTACGTAATGCAGTCCGTTGCGTAAATTTCCATTCCGAACGTGTATTTCAAAAATTCGTACACGCCGAAAATCGTTCCGTAATCATACGCTCCGTTGCCGGTGATAAACACTGTATTCCCCACGGATTTAATCACGTAACCCGAATTTCCTACATTTGCCGCGCTTAAATCGATGTCCGTTTTCTCGAACAGTTCGTTTCTTCCAAGAGATATATACGTGGCATTTTCGTCGTATGCGGCAAAGCGGTCGCTCACCGTTTCCAGCTTGCAATCGGCAAACTGTTCCACAAAATAAATCAATTCTTCTTTCGCAAACGTAATTTCATCGCGCGCTTCCGAACTCACCACGATCTTGTAATCGCTTCTGCCGTTTTCGGTAAACCACACAGATCCTTTCGTTACGGTGTTCTGAGGCTTTTCCTCGTGAGGAACGTCTTTTTTACAAGCAACGGAAGCCAACGCCATACAAACCGCCGTTACGATGATTAAGCCACGCGCAAATAATTTTTTTCTCTTCATTTTCATTCTCCTATTCTACGGCGATTTCAAATTCTTCCACGGCGAATCTGCCCGACAAATCGTAAAACACGTATCTCGCGATGTGTTTTCCTTGCTGTTTTGGAACAAATGCTCCGTTTTTGCTTACGACAAGAATCATTCCGTAAGGATCGAACACCACCACGGAAACGCTCACCGAGCTTTCGGCTATCCCGCTCGGTAAGGCTATGTTTTCGCCTACCTTTCCCGTGCGAGGCATTTCGCCGGAGTACGAACACACGATATCACCCTCCGAGCCGCGGCTGTTTACGTACAACGGGCGGGTGGTAAACGTTGCCGCGTTATTATTCGAATCGTAGCAATCGTAACGCACGCCGTATCTTCCCGCCGTTTGCGGAGAAATTACGTAAGCCTTATCTGCAGGCGCGTTTTTCAAAAGCGTGCCGTCGTCCGCAGTAACGTATCCGCCGCCCGCCGCCGATACCGACACGGTGACTTGCGATACGTATCCTGCCACATCACCTGCAATCGCCGACGGAACGATAAATTTTTCGCCCTCGCGAATCGTACCCATATATTCACCGTTTACATGAATTTTCGGACCTATGTACTCTCTCGTCGTTCCCGAAATTTCGCCCGTCGTTTTGTCTTTCACGCCGCCGAGCGATTGCCCCGAGATGGAATACAGCACCACCGAGGTTTCTTCGCTCCCCTTCGATTCAAATTCAATTTCCGCCGTCACGTATCCGCTTGTGAAGCCGTTGAACATGCCGCCGGAAAGCATGTTTTTCACATCCGCCGTAACACTGTTGCCTGAAGACGCCGAAATATTCGTAGTTACAAACGCCTTTTTACCGTTATCGTTGTAACTGAAATCAAGCAAACGGTTCGCCGTAGCCGCAGCGATGTTCGAAGCCGTGCCGCCGTTCACGGAAAACGTAAAATAATTATTCGAAGCCCTCTTCACCGAGAGCAGCACCGATATGCGCGGATCTACGGAATCGGAAAGCTTGATTTGCAACGCGTTCAAGTTGTCGTCGACGGTGTTAAACGAAAAATTCAAACCATCGGCAAGCAAGTTTTTTCCGAATAACGCCGAGCCGCGGCCCGCCGTTGTGAACGACACGCAACTTTCTTTCAGTTCTCCCGTCGTTCCCGAATATACGAAATAATTTTTAAAGTCGATACTCCCGCTTTTCGTATCGAGTTTAGCTACACGTGTTTGCGCACGATACGCAGAAGCGGCTTTGCACCCCACAAAGCGGTATTCGAATTCCAACGTATCGCCGTGATTCACACGGTATTCATCAGCCACAAATGCGTCTGCATCCGCCACTTTCTCAAACTCGCCGCCGGGATAACGCACGTAAATTTCCGCCGCAACGTCGTTCGGTTTGTCACCCGCATAATCGGTTGCCGTGAGATTCGGCAGTTTGTACGACTGTCCGGCCGTAAAAATCGGTTGAATAACCAATTTTTCACTTTGCAACTGCGGCAACGTCTGCTCTTTCACCGTAATGGTATAGGCAAACGAAGCCGAATTGTCCACGTAATCTTTCACGCGGTATTCCACTGTGTAAACGCCCGGCGTCAAAGCTTGAAAAGCATTCTCTGCAACATCGATCGTCTGCCTGTTTTCGTCAAAAACCGTCGCCGTGATTTCGTACGTTCCGCCTGCGCCGCCTTGAGCTTCCGCTTTTCTGAGCGCAACCGTTTCGCCTTGAATATATTCGTTTTTCCCGTCGTCTGCCGCAAATATACTTAAATCTTCGGGATTATGCGCCAAAACCGTTATCTTCTTCACCACCTCGGCAACGTTTCCGGCTCGATCCGTCGCGGTATAAACAATCGAATATTCTCCCGTATACGTCGGCACGAATTTTCCGTCGGCGATCTTCACGTCTACGTATTGTGCCGTGCCGTAATTGTACACAACCCGTACTCGCGGCGCAATGTTTCCGTCGATTTTATCGAACGCTTTCGAGTCGAAAATCGCATACGGCTTACCAACTACCGCATTCGGCAACATCTTAGGTGCGTCTACTTCTATTTCGGGCGCGGTAATATCCGCAATCGCTCCGCTCGTAAAATCGTATCCCGCCATCTTTAAAATCATAACGTCGGCTCCGCAGTAAAGGTACGCTTGTTCCCACCAACCGAGCGTTGCCCGATCTCGGTATTCGAACGAAACTTCCAGCATCGCTTTTCCGTTCGTAAACCCACCGAATGTTCCCGCAACTTTCGTAAATTCCTCGTTGTTGAAATCAGCAAACACAGCGTACGAGCCGTCCGCTTGTCTTGCGTATAACACGCCTTTTTCGTAATCGTAACGGATAGAAATCGTATTATTCGAAGCGTTGCGTCCTGCAATTTCCGCACTCGTGAAACTATGCGGAACTTCTATGCCGTATTTTGCAACCCCTGCGCCCGTAATCGCGCAATAATCGTACCCATTTGTTTTCAGCGTAAGTTGCGAAGAAGAAGTGTTCGTTTTTCCGTCCGCAAGAATCGTGAAATAGTTCGAGTAATCCTCGCTGTCGCGCAGAGTAATTTTGATTTTATTGTAAACGACGGAATTCCGCTCGGGAGATACGGCAAGTAATTCAATCAGAGTATCGTTACCGTTCCACGCCGAAAAATCAATCTCCTCCGAATACACGGCAGGCATTTTCGCTTTCAGGCGCACGTTCAGCCCTTTCACTTTCGTATCATAAGGGTATGCGCCGATTTTCGATTCGATCACGCCTTTTTTAAACACGTCGTTTTCGCCGCGAGTTACCGAAAACGTATATATTTTCGAGTACGTTTGCCCGCCGATTTCCGCTTCGTAAGTCACGGAATATATACCCGTCTGCCTCGGCGTAATTTCTTTTGCCGTATACACCGATCCGTCGGGATAGCGAACCGTCGCTTTCGCGTCGGCGGTTTTTCCGCCGAAAACGATTTTGCAATCGGGAATCGCTACCGTTTCGCCCGCAGAATAATTTTCGTTGAAACGCACGTAAGAAAATCCCGCTTGATCTTCCCGTACCGTCACTTTGCCCGCAATTTCCTGGAATTTCGCGCCGTAGTACTCTTTTTCGTATACGATTTCGTAAATTCCGCTCTCTGCAAATTGAACCGAAGAAATTTCGTCCGCCGCGGCGCGCCGTATTTCCGTGCGGACGTCGCCGACGCATTTATAAATTACCGCTTCGGGCACGAGCACCGTGTTTTCTATCAGCAAATCACTTGTCAGCGTGGCAGACGGCAATTCTACCGCACCGTTTACGCCTACCGGTCCGCCTACAAATTTTCCGGAAAAACCGAAGTTTCCCGCCGGGGCTTCGCTGAAAGATTTTACCGAAAACGAAACTTGCCCCACGTTGCCGCTGTTATCGGCAATTTCGTAAACGATTTTATATTTCTCGCCGCCTTTCGCAGGCACGAACGACAGTCCCTTTTCCCAAGCCGCATTTAAAAGAACCTTTCCGCTTGTATCTGAAACGCTCGCACGAACGTTTTCGGAACTCAACGAGCCGTCACTCACGTCGTACGCTTTCGGCTCAGGAATCACATATTTTTCCCCCTTCACCGCATTTAATTTTACGTCGGCATAAATCACGGGAGAGCCGTCATCGATCATCAGATATTTATCGTTCGTGCTTTGCCCGCAAATCGAATCAATCAGAAGTCGCGCGGAATCGTCTTTTACGTCTTCGAAGCCGATGCCAAAAGCGTATACAGAAAAGCCTTCGTACGTTTTGCCGAGCGTACCGCCGTCGTTATCGATCGAAAGCAGATTCCAGATGAGTTTATCGTTAATATACAGGCACATCGTGTTTGGGTTGAACGAAAACGTGTTTTTTGCGCTTCTCGCGATTTTCGTGTAATAGCCGTCGCCGTTCATCGAAGCGGTATAACCTCCCGCCTCGCCCGCGGACGAGTAATAAATGCCCGCATTCTTTCCGTTTGCCGACACAAAATAGCTGTCGCCTTTCGCGCCCGTTACAAGTTTCACGGAAAACGTTTCGCCGTTGATTTTATCGGTAAACGTAAACGATACCGTATCGCCGAAATCGTCCTCCGGCAATTCGAAGCACATGGTAAGTTCGCCGCTGAGGTCGTCTTTATACGCCGCATACGTGCCCGAATTCGTAGCGGACAGCAGCATTCCCGTGCCGTTTCCGAACGACTGCTCCGTTTTTATCGTTACACCGTATCCATCGAATAGCCTCGTGGTATATTCGTACGCTTCCGCCGATTCGCGGAACGTACCCACCGAAATTGCAACGCTTCCGAGCATTACCGCGCCCGCCGCCGCAAGTAGTGTGTTTTTTGATTTTTTTCGCATAATTTCCCTCCTTATCTATCCTTTCAAGCCGCCGATCGTAAGATTACCCATCATTTTCTTTTGCATTGCGATAAAAAGCAACAAAATGGGAAACACCGTAACCATACAGCATGCAATTTTGAGCGGCACGGAACTGTGTGTGGGATCGAGCATGAACCCGAACAAGCCCACCGAAATCGTAGGATAATCTTTCCAATAGATCATCGGCGTTTGATAATCGTTCCAAAGGCTGACAAACGTAATCAAAAACATTACGCCAACGGTGTTCAGCATCATCGGCAACATAATGCGGAACATTACCGTCATATGCGAAGCCCCGTCCATAAACCCCGCTTCGGCATACGCCCACGGTAACATTTTGAAGCCTGCATAAAAAATCAGGTAGCTCGTTCCCGTAAACGTGATATTTCTAATCCAGAGTCCGTACACGGTGTCCATCAGACCGAGCTTCTCCATAAGCTGCATCGAGGAAGGCGTTGCGCCTACAATGGGAATTACGAGAAGCGCGACCACCAACCCGTGCAGAAATTTACTGAATTTAAACGAATATTTCGCCGTAAGATACGCCACGATACAGCACGTAAGCACCTGACAAGCCGCCGATCCACCCGCATACAAAAGCGTATTGAAAAACATCTGAAAAAAGTTATAGCTTACACTTTTTCCGTTAATCGTTCTCGAAATCGTAAATTCTTTGAAAACCTGCTTATAGTTTTCAAACATATATTTCTCGGGTAACCCGAGCACATTGTTTCTGTAATCGCGCCGTTCTTTCAACGAAGTGAAAATTCCCCATAAAAACATATAGAGAATACTCAGACACATCGCAAAAAGGATCAAACCTACCAGCACCGTATATACGGTGATTTTTGTTTTTTTCTTATGATTCATCTTCCGCCCCCCCTCAATTATTTGGATCGAGCTTTTCCAGCAACGCTTTCACGCCGAAGGTAACGGGTATCGCCACCGCCGTGAAAAGTAAGCCCATCGCCGCCGCTTCGGGATAATCCGCCACCGATGCTCCCGAGCCCATTACTTTAATGAAAAGATAATAACCGATCGTATAATTCTCTGGAGCCGCACCGTCGCGGAAAAAGGTATAAAGATTCGCCTGATCTATAAAAATCGCCACAATTCCGATAACAAGATAGGTAGAAAGTGTGGGGAAAATTTGCGGAATCACCACAAAAAACAGTTCTTGCATACTGTTCGCCCCGTCAATTTGTGCCGCTTCAATCACCTCGTTCGATATACCCGACATCGTGCTTGAATATACAAGTAAAATACTGCCGAAACTGATCCACACGTGATAAAATAAAACCGTGGGAAAAACAGTGTTCGGTTTAGTAAATAATCCTACGGCATTTTTGTCGCCTGTGAGTTTCTGAAGCAATTCCGCCACTCCCGAATCGGCTAATTTCATAAAAATCGTTGTCAGCACTACCGCCGAAATAATACTTGGAATAAACAGCAAAATTCTGAAAATTTTCGAAAAAGGCATTTTTTTGAATATGTAATACGCAAAAAATATCGTCAACGGCATTTCGATTAACGTTGCCACAAGATACACGATCACCGAATTTTTCAAAGCGATGCCCAAAATGCCGCCCGCGCTTACAAGGTTTTGCCAAACAACGGAAAAATTTTTAAACGCCACCCATGTATATTCGCCCGTGAATTTGTTGTAATCTTTAAAAGCAAGCAAAATCGAATTGAGATTTACTCCCACCCAAAAAATCAAAAATTGCAAACACGGAATCGCCAACCAGCACGAATAAAAAATCAACGCCGATTTCGATGTTTTTTTCTTTGAACTTTTAATCATATTTTTCCCCTTGCGTTTATTTTAAACGACTCCAATCGTTTTTCATCGTGGAATACATTCCGTTAAAGAAAGAGTAAGCCGTGATCAGCCCGTTACCGTCGTTATACATATTGCGTAAGGGTTGCTGATATGTAGTGTTCATTCTGAAACACCAACCGTTTTTGTTTGTTCTGAACCGCATCGTACCGGAAGCATTCCGCACCCAAAGCGGATTCGTGGAAACGTCGTGCAAAATATCGGAATTTTGTTGCGCTTTCAAAAGGGAAACCGCATAAGGAGTAATCGAAGCTTTTTCTTCCGCGTTCATCTCGCGTACGGCCTTCACACCGCGAGGATACCCCGCCACTACCAAATAATTGTAAATCATATCGTCGGTGTTTATAAACTTTATAAACAATCTTGTAAGATCGTAGTCGGAATCTGTCTGTCCTCCCTTCGCCACGCAAGGCAGCGTTTCCGCAACGATAGTCTGTTTTTCGCCAACCCGCGATCCGTCGTAGTGCGGTAACTGCATATAGGCAAAGTTCCTTTTCTTTACGGAATACTCGTCGCCTTCGCCGTACGAATTTGTAATATCGTTAAAAACACCCGCAGATTCCGCAGTCCAGTAGGAGCCTTCCACCAAAAACGCAATCGGATTGCCTTCGATGGCACTGTACAAATATTCTTCCTGAGCGGCAATATGGTCTTGATCGCCGGCAAACGCGTTGTTGGAAAAATATGATTTTCCCGTGTTGTTATCTACAAGGTCTTCCGCCACTTTCAAAGCCCGGTAAATGCCTTGTTGACGCGTCAGCTCGTAGCCGTTCGAATCGTTAATTACGGTAGGCTCGGCGTCTTGCGTTACCTTTCCGTCCGCCGAAACGGTGATAAGGTCTTTCGCTTCACCTTTCAGCGAAAAGTTCAGCTGCATCTGCTCCTTGCCCTCGAAATTCGCCCACAATGCCATGGGCAACATTTCCGCATAGCCGAGAATTGCCGAGAAAGTAAACGGGATAACGCCGGCAACATTCGTCATTTGATTGAGCAAATCGTAAAACTGCGAAATAGTGGCGGGCAAGCCATCGTCGTGCGTACCGGCTATGTCGTCCGGCCCTTTCGATTTAGGCAAATCACCCTCTTCGCCGGAAGTGAACACGGAAACGGAATCGTTCCACTCGCTTGCAAGATACAACCTTTTCGTTCTGAAAAGATCCTTATCGTAATTGATGCCATTCCACGTTTCCGTTGAAGGCACGGCATAATACTTTCCCTGGCGCACACTGCCATAGTATCCCTTCATATCCTCGGGAATTTTTTTCAACACCGTATTGCCCGGTTCGCCCACGTCTGCCATATCCTCATTTAAAATTGCCGTCAAATCCAACGCATTATCCGATACAACAAGGTCATAATAATCCATCATATTAAAATAAATTTGGTTTTGCGAACCTTTCATTGAAGTAATCATGCCTTGCAAGTTCACCTGATTCCAGTCAAGATGCACGTCGACCCCCTTCCTGTCCGTTCCGTCGTTAAACGTATAATCGGCATAACGTTCTTCAAACTCTTTTTCGTACATTTCCAGCCACGCTCTGCCGTAGCCGCAGTCGTATGCGGAAATGTACAAGTGATATTTCGTTTCGTCGTACTCTTCCGTGCTGTTTCCGGCGCAGCCCGCGATGCCTGCGAATAGCAGCAACGTCTGACTTAACGCCAACGCTTTTTTTAAGTAGGTTTTCATAATAATTCCTCCTGAGAATCATTTGTTTTTTTATTTTCGGCAATTGCACGCCGTTTTTTATACCCTTATAACTTCGTGATATTGCGGTATAACTTCTTTTTACCGCCGTAACGAACTTCAATGTTCACGGGAATATCCGAACCGATTTTCACGATCGGAAACCCATTTTCGTCAAACTCGCCCTCATATAAAAGATCTATATTTGCGTTTTTGAAAGGATAGCGCATCACGCCGTGCTTTTCCATACGACGGATCTCCCATACCACAGTATCGCGAACCGCATTTCCGCGTATGCCGAAGACAAATTCCAACAATATCGAAATCGGAGCCAATCCCGTCCACCCAACGAAATCTTTTTTCGCGGGCACGCCCGCTTTTCTGAAATCGGGCGCATAATTTTCATACAACGTACCTGTTTTTTCAAAAACGGAAACCACCGTCTTTAAGTATTCGCAAGCGATTTCGTATGCAGCAGATGTATGGTCGTACTTTTGCAAACCGCGCAACACCATGTAATTCGTTGGCGCCCACACGCCGCCGCGCCAATACCCTCCATCCGACTGATATGCGGGCGAATCCGCCGAAAGCGCGGGAATGGGAGTCCGTCTTTTAAATTCGTTTTCGTTTTGCAAATGTGCGATAAATTTTTCCGCTCGGTTTTTCGGCACGATTCCCGCAAGAAGAGTCCAATACGAACCCACCGTTTTCACGTTGCTCAGGCTTCCGTCGCGAAATTTGTCGCAATAAAAAGACATTTTCGCATTCCACATCTTTCCGTTAATGATTTTTTTAAGCCGTGTGCGCTCCTGCTTTAATTCTTCCGTTTCGCTTTCTCTACCGATCTCCGCTCCGATTTTTATCAGCAAATCCGCACTCAGATATTGCTGTGCGCACGTATCGATCCAACTCATAAATCCGTGGCTCGCTTCTTCGTTGTAACCTGCTTGCTGCCGCGGAATATTATCCATACCGCACGCCCAACCGCAACTGAAATACGAGCCGTCCTGCCAGCTGCGATGCAAACGGAACCAGTTATGATAGGCACAAAGCGGATCGAATACTTTTTTCAGTCGTTCTTTATCACCGGAAAAAAGATAGTATTCCCATTCCGCCCACGGCAAAATGTTCGGTCCAGTCGAAGCGGGATCGTCGCGCGCCCATTGATCACCCGGTTGATTTTCTAAAATTTCACGGCAAATGAACCCGTCTTTATGCTGATGCGAATAGAAATTGTCGAGCGTTTTTTGAAAGTCGAATGCCCTTGCGCCGTATTTGCCGAACATTACGATAAATGACGAATCCCACATAAACAGATTGCCGTTGAACGCCGTATCGATATAATCGGAAACAAACCCCGCCGCCACATTTGCTTTTCTCAGATTGCCAAACGCAATTTGCCAAGCCTTAAAGTAGCAGTTTATCGCGCTTTCGTGCCCCTCCCACACGGGAACAGGCAACTTTTCCCGAACCTTTTCAAAGGTAGGTAAGTTGCCATCGTCGGCTTTTTTATTCAAGAAAACATTGCGTTTTACCCGCTCGTCGGCAACGTATAGCAATCCTTCGTTTTGCAGATAGCCTCTCACAATTTCTCCTCCTTATCCCTCAGAATCGATCGCCGCACCGTTAAGCGCAAAATCAGAGCAAAATCAGATTGCCAGTAGTATCACGGCGCAAAGCCCCGCCGCTACACCGACGATGTTTTTCGCCGTCAGTTTCTCTTTGTATACAATCCAACCCACAAGCACCGTAATACAAATGCCTATCGAAGCGGAAACAGGAAATAACACTACGGTGTTTATTGTTTTTCCAAGCTCCGTAATCAATAAATTAACTACAAAAACCGCCGTTGCCAGCAATGCGCCGCAAATATAAAGCGTTTTGTTCAAGCCGCCCTTTCGAGCCTTTTCTCCGCCGGTTGCCTTTTTGTCCGCAGTTAAATTCTCCGCTCCGCTTTCAGCGATCAAACAGCCGTTTAAACCTCTTTCCTTAATTGACTCTCTAATGAGTCCCACCGCCATTATCGCCGCGCTCACAGCAAACATAAAAAACGAAAACCACGCCGAATTTCCGCCCACGCGCACCGAGAAATACTTTTGCGATACTTCCACACCTCCCTCCGAAAGCATCACTACGGCAAGCAATACCCATGTGCCTTTGGATATTTTCTTTTTTTCTCCGACCTCCGCCGCTTTCGGCACGGAAGAAAGCAGATATGCCGCCGCCAAAAACAACACTAAGCCTATGTATTGCAATACGCCGATGCTTTCTCCGAACCAAAACGAACTCACAAAACAAGCGATCACCATTCCGCCGTTGCTTGCCATCGAAGATACAATCAATTTGCACCCTTTTACAGCATTCAGACTTGCGTAAAAATTGATCATTAAAAATACCGCCATCACCGCTCCGCATATAACCGTCGGCCCGTTCAGCCCTTTAAAACCGGTAATCGCCACGGAAATCAATCCGATAACAGCCGCCAACGCTTCATAATACACACCGTAGCAAAAAAACGTTTTCATTTCTTTTACTTCGATGCTTGCACGCTTGCCGCCCACCGACTGTATCACGCGCATCACCGCGATAATCACAAAAAACAATACCGCCAACATACTTTTTATTTTCCTATTCTCGGCAACGGAAGCACGTCCACAATCTGCCGCTCTCTGTATTTTCCGTTCGTGAAATCGGGTACTTCCACCGGCGCGCCGCCGTTTGCTATCGATTGTTCGGATAACGCCGTTACGCACATCATCGCGCACGCTTCGTATACGTCGATCGGCATTTCTTCTCTGTTTGCCACCGCGCGGAAAAAATGTTTCAGCATTATGTAGTCCATTCCCCCGTGTCCCGATTTCAGCTGTTCTTTCGTAATCGTTTTCCAGTCGTCGGGCAAATATTCTTCATAGTCGTTCTGACTGTTCAACGCGCTTTGAATCGAGTCTCTTTCATGATCGAACTTTTCGCCGTCGAGTATGACGGCTTTCAACGTCTGATTATAATACCCTTTCGTGCCGCTCACCGTGATTTCCCTATCGTACAGCCGCGGCAGAGTGGTATCGAGTTTCAGCGTGATCAATTCGCCGTTTTCGCATTGTATCGACGTTGTTACCACGTCGCCTTGTTTGAATTTCGTGCCTTTCAACGCCGACACTTCTTCGTGTGTGTTTATATATTCTTCCAAGCCGCGGGCTTTCGAAGCCGAAGCCGTAAGCGACGTGAATTTGTTGCCGCGCGTGATACCAAGCAATTTGATAATCGGACCTAATTCGTGCGTGGGATAATTTTCGCAGTTGTGATTTTTATATTCCTCCAACCGGTAATGACCGCGTTTCAAGCCCACTTCGGTGATTTCGTTTCTTAAATCGTGGCAATATGCGCCGTGGCAATAACAGATTTCGCCGAGTTTTCCGTTCCGCGCAAGCGAAGTTACCAGCAACTCGTCTTTATTATAGCAACAGTTTTCGAGAAACATAAACGGCGTTTTTGTTTTCTCGTAGGTTTCCACGAGCTTTTGCATATCGCCTAAATTGTGCGTGCCGCCGACTTCGATTGCCACCGCCACGCCCTTTTCCATCGCCGCGAGCGCGACTATCACGTGCGAAGCCCAGCTTGTGGAAACAATCACCGCGTCTACGCCGCTTTGTAAAACCGCGTTATAAT
>ERZ1026860.774-NODE-774-length-18783-cov-25.149028_pt1 | contig 18783 bp, 15 predicted proteins | sample MGYA00380160_ERZ1026860 | MGnify/ENA primary metagenome ERZ1026860 (study PRJEB33269, sample SAMEA4719796) | human gut metagenome | biome: human-associated habitat; feature: organic feature; material: feces | place: Cameroon | collected 2013-10 ... | reverse complement strand
TCCGCCATGACCTGCCGGACGAAGGGGCTGTTGCGATTAGCCTCCGCATCCACAACCTGCCCATTTACAATACCTCGTTCAGCAAGCGCTTCCCGGATGGCGATAGGGTCAATATTGTCAAAGTTGTCCTGTTCCTGCTCGGTGTAGAAGTTGTCGTCCTTGATAAGCTGCGCGATCCGCCGCTGCACCTTGGCCCATGACAGCGTGACCGGCTCGGAATTTCCCACGGAGATTTGCAGCGGCTTGGAGCTGTCGTCAACGCCGTATTCCGCTGCCAGCCATGCGGCGGTGTCCCGGTCGCGGGCGTGAGCCTTCATATAGCGGACAACTGCGTGCTTGCTTTCAATCCTGCCGTTCCAGCTCTGCAAGGCAGCGTCAATGTCCGCCTGCGTGACCTTGTAGGGCGAGGGCGTGACCGTGGTTGCCAGCGTGGGGTACAGCTCGTCCAAAAGCTCCTGATGCAGCCGGTTATGAAACGCGGGCATATCGAAATAAAGCCGTGTGAGCTGCAAATCGCCGGATTCTGTGACGATGCGCCGGATGGCCGCCGCGCCCTCCAGATAGGCGTTCTGACGGTCGGAATTGCGGCAGGCGTTGAGAAATGCTTCATCCTTGGAAAGCGCGTTGCCCACGCTCAGGCGGTATCGCCCGAACAGCTCCTGCACCGTGGGCTGGGCCTGCTCTGCGGCGGGATCGCGGAACACCCTCGTGCCGTCCGCGCCGAACTCGGCTTCGTATGCGTCAATGGCGGCTTCTGCTTCACGGTCAACGGAGCGCATGGTATAGACGCGGCGTTCCGTGCCGGTTTTCTGTGCTGCGGCAATGGTCACATCGTACTTGTCTCGCAATTTCTCTACATAATGCTCTAAATTGTGCGCCGGAACACCGCACATTTCCACACGGCCAGCACCGGGTATCGCTCTTGTGGTGAGGTTGAGGGCAAGCAGCTCCGCCGCCTGTTTTGCGTCCTCGCCGTACATCTCGAAGAAATCGCCCACCTGAAACAGCACGATGTCGTCCGGGTGGGCTTCCTTGATGGAATTGTAGTCGGTCTGTGCCTGTGTTGGCAGTTCACGCTCCGCCTCCTTTTCCCGCTGAAGCTGGGCGTAGCGCTCCTTTTCCCTTGGAGAGAGGAAGCGGTCCTTCTGAATGAGGCTGTCAATCCTTGCGGCCACCTTCGTCCAGCTCAGCTCCACATTGGCACAGCCTGCTTTTTTCAGGACAATGCCGCGGCTGTCGTGGCTTTCATCACTATGGGATGCACCGGAAACGGCATGGGAGCGCCCGCCTATGCCGTACTCATTTTTGAGGAAGCCGGCCTTTTCCTTGCCCGTGTGCTCTGCGGTAAAGTAGGCGTAGATCCTGCCCTTGCCGCCCTCCACACCGCTGCCGCGATCCAGCGCGTGGTCGATCTCGTCCTCCGTGATGAAGCGTGCCAGCTCCGGCACTGCGGTCATTTCGGAGGAATACTCCCTGCGGGGCAAGGACAGGTCCCGCAGGCTCTGCCAAATCTGATCGAGCTTGTGATAGTGGAATCGCAGCAGGCTTCTGTCCTGCTCATGGGCGGCGTAAAACTGTGCGAACTCGCCGGAGAGCGTTTCACGGAAATCTGTGTTTGTCAGTTGCTCCGCCAGCCGCGCTGTTTCATCAGGGAATCCGCCGCCCCGCAGCGTATCCATACAGGAGAGATAGCCCTGTTCCCGCGCCTCGTCGCTCAGGTCGTGTTTCAGATACCAGAGGGCTTGGGCAAGCTGCATCCGCTCATGCTGCCCTGCCTCGGCAAGCTCCACATTGGAGGCATACGCGCCGCTGTCCATAAGCTGGGAAATGCGCGCGGCGGCGTTCTGCCATGCGATTACCTGCGCGCTGCGCACATACTCCGCGCTTCTGCCGGGGGCGATGTGAATGCCGTCTACGGCGTACCACGCGGAAAGCTCGCCCTCCGGCGTCTTAAAGCCGCTGCCGCCGTGAAAGGTGCTTTGCAGCAGCGCGGCAACGTCCTCCACAGACTTCTGCTTCTGGAACGCGGCGGCAATGACCATGCGGGTATCGTCCTCGTTGCCGCCCAGCCGCAGCACATGGTCAAGCTGCTCCTGAGAAACGGAAAAAGCGAAGGGCGTCTGTGCGCTCTCCGCTTCTTCTATGGCTGTAATCTGTTCCGCTTCGGTGGGGAAAAAGGATAGCTGACCGCCCCGCGTGGGGTGTTCTGTTATGCGTAGATCAGCTCCGCGAGAATCACTTCCTCCGCCTGCGCCTTGCAGGTGTTCATCAGGCCCACCCATTTCATTGGGTCGCGGGCTTTCAGAGCTTCCGTCGCTCCGGCCTCCGATGCCAGCTCCGGCATCATCTGCTCTAAGCGGCTCTGCGCTGCCTGCTCGATCTCCAGCAGGTGCGGGAACAGGGCTTCCTCCAGAATCATCTGGTTCCAGAGAATGGGACGATGCTCCTTCAGGTACTTCTGGCGCATCCGCCCGTACTTGCCGAGGGGCTGCTCCGGCACCTCGATCTTCAGGTCGGGAATCATGTAATCTCCGTTCTTCGTGTAAGTCAGGTTGTTCTCCATGCTCTGCCGTCCTTTCCGCGCTGTGTTCGCGCTCATAATTTCGTATGGTGACTTCGATCTGCCGCAAAACCTGTTCATTGATCTCGCTGACCGCCGTGCCGAGGGCTGCCACCGTGCGCGGGGTGTTGAAATCAAAGATGCTGAAAAAGTCCTCGTGTTCAAAGTGATCCTCCGGCTGCATCCCGCAGCGGGACATGAGGGAGTAGGTGATGCTGACCGCCGCGGCGTTTTTGAACGCCACCTCGATGTTGTAATCATCATACTCCTCCAGATAGGAATCCGCAACGATGCCGAGGATGTCGCGGGAATGGTCGCGCCAGTATTTCGCAGCAAGCTGAGAAGCGACGCTCTCGAACTGCTCCGCAAGGCCGTTTTTGCCGGAAACGCCGTAATTACGCTCCAGCATGGCGCTCACGCTGTCGGTATGCGCGTCTTTCAGCTCCCACAAGTTGACGCGGCGGGCGTTTTCCTTGCCGCCGGTGTCGGAAACGTCAAAGACGTATTTGAGCCGCGGCTTGTAGCCGGTAGCGTCGATGAGGGCGATGCCCGTGCTGCCGCGCCGGACATAGCGCCCCATCTTCTCGTTCCAGAAGTCGTACTCCGCGCAGGCGGTGGCCTCCGGGCGCTGCATATAGATCATGAGCTGCTCGTTGTAGGGGTATTTATACAGCCTCGCGGCGGTGGTCAGGAACGCCGTCCACGCTAAATGGCTGCCGGTGATCTGCCGCGCGGTGCGCTCCGCCTGCTCCGCGTAGGCTTGCAGTTTGTTGGGCATAAGCAAAATCCTCCCTTCATGGTTTTATCGTGGTTTTCGTTTTTTCATAGGAAACGCGCCGGATGAAGAACGGATCATCCGGCGCGCTCCCAGCGGCAAATCTGCGATTTTTCCGGCTCTTGACCGTAAAACAGTCAGCTTTGCTCAGAGGTCAAAATCCGGCGTCAGGTCAAGGGCGGCGTACTCCGCATCGGTAATGCCGCACAGCTTTGCGAGGGCGCTGTCCGTCAGCTCCCGCAGCTCGGCCTCCTCTGTATCCAGATACCCCCGCATTTCTGTGAGGGCTGCGATCAGGCCCTCGCGGGTGCCTGCCGCGTTGTAGATGCTCATAAGGCTGACTTCATCGTGGGTGAAATGCTTGTCGTTCATATCAAAGCTCTCTTTCCGCGCTCCGTTTGGGCGCTGTTTTGTTTTTCGACTGCTCCGGCGTCCTTTCCCTGAGCTTTTCCAGCACGGAGGGCTTCTTCTGCTCGCGGTGGGAGGCCGCAGCCAGCTCCGTCAGGGAGATGGAAAAGCCCGCCTTGACCTGCGCCTCCAGATCGGCCACGGTGGGCTGCTTGGGGCCGTTGTTGATGATGCCGTCGATCATGCCATAGTCGTCCTCCAACAGCATCTCCGCGTTTTTGAGGTAATTCTCCGGCTTGAGGAAATTGGGAAGCTCCCGGAAGCCGATGCTGTCAACGTAATGACAGGATACTACGCCGTTTTGCTTCAAGGCAACGATGTCGCTGACCGACAGGCTGTGTCCCTTGAAATCCGCAGGGTGATCCACGTTGAACCGCTGATAAATCATATCCAGATTGGTTCTGGCATTCCCATAATCCATAAACCCGCCGGTGTAGATTGCGTCGTAGCCGCCGCGCTCCGGCGTGACGCCCTTGCTCTGCAAGTAGTCATAGTTCATGAAGCGGTAAGCGTCCAATTCACCGCCGCGCCGGATCTGATAGATGAGGAAAGCGTCCTGCGGGTTTTCCAGAAACAGCTTTTCCGTGTCCGCCTGTTCGCTCAGCGTCACAACGCCGCGCACCGCGTCCCATTCCTCGCGCTCCACGCCGAACACGCCGGTGTGGGAGGAAATGTCCTCTGCGTCCAGCGCCATGGCCTCGGTGCTGTCGGCATAGAGCAGGAACACGGGAACGTCCTGCATGAACAGCTCCATGGCGCGCTCCTTGGTCAGCGGCAGCATGGCGTTGCCGTCCGTGTAGCCGTACTGATACATTTCCGAAAAGCCGATGCCCGTATCCGGCATGGGATAGCCCTGCTCCAGCTCCGGCAGGGGCGGCAGCTCATCCACAACATTCGGCGTTTCTGTTTCAATCTCCGGCTGAGGTTTCTCCTTTGCCCGCCATTCCTGACGGAACAGGCCGTTGAAGCGTTCCAGAAGCCCATGAGAGCCGTCGTCAATGCCGATCTCGTCTGCCAGCTTGACGAAATCCTCCAGCTCCTTCCGCAGCTCTGCGTCCTCACCGGCAAGCAGCCTGTCCGCCACTGCCTCCGCTGTGGGTCTGTCCGCGCTGTCGGGAACGTTCAGATCCCGGCGCAGGAACGCCGCGTAGTCGGCGGCGAAGGCCAGCGCGTCGGCGCGGGAGGGCGGGATGGTGACAAGCTCGTATTCCGTGTCCTTGGGAAGCTCGATGCCGCGCTCCTTGCAAACCTCCGCAAAATGCTTTTCCACGTCGGTGATGATGCCGTTTGCGGTCTTGCCGATGGTATCCAGACTGGCGCGGAACTCCGGCAGCTCGGCGTTTTTTGACCATGTTGCCACATAGCCGAAGCTGTTCGCGCCGGTTTCGATGCCAAAGTAGGCGCAGACCATGAAGGAGATGCTTTCGGCCTCCACTTCTTCTGTATTGCGGCTCTTATGCCTACGCTCCGCTGCCTGCTGCAAACCGTAGTTGTGGAGCTTGGCGTGGGCGATCTCATGGACGGCGGCGGATACCGTCTGCACCTCGCTCATGCCCTCCCGCAGCGTGATGCTCTGGGATTTGGGGCTGAAATAGCCGTCCACATCGGCGGACAGAGGCTTTACCTCCACCGGCACGGGAGAGGAACGGCGCAGCGCCTCCATGAACGCCTCATAATTTTCCACGCTGCCGGTCAGGTTGGCGACGGGGCTGGCCACGCGCTCCGGCAGGGGCTTTCCGTCCGTCTGGGCGTAGTCGAACACCTTCACCGGGCGGAACATGGGGATCTCGATCTCCTTTTCCTCGGTGACGATTTTGCCGTCCGCATCCAGAATGGGCAGCTTGGTGTCCGGGTCGAGCTTTTCCTGCTCGATTTTCTTCTTATACGGCGTGGGCGCGATGATGGTGATGCCCTTCTCGCCCCGCAGCACATGGCGGGAGAACTTTCCCCGCCAGCGGTTATAGCCCGCCACATAGGTGGCGTCCGGGCGCTGCAAGTGGATGAGCGCCTGATTGTTGAGGGAATAATTGTGAAACCGGCTCATGGTTCGCAGGTAATTGCGGTACTTTTCCATATCGCCGGATTCAAAGATGTCGCGGATACCCGCCTCGATGCGGTCGGTGATCTCCTTGAGCTGTTCTCTGTTTTTACCGGGCTTCTCTGGCATTTTTGCCTCCTTTCATCAGGTCGATACGCAGGAGCTGAAGCCCCTGCGAAAGATATTCCCGTAAATCCGTTTTTCCGCAGAGATAGCGGATGTCGCCCGCCTTGTCCTGCTCACGCAGCGTCCACAGGTCCGCCGCCCACCGGACAAATACCGCGTCCGGCGCGTTGAAGGGCTTTTTGCGGCGAAGATAGAGGCTGTGCCGCCCCAGCACCATGATCGTGCAGACGGTATTGACCACATCGAGAGAACATTCGTTGAGAACGGCGATCCTCCGTTCATACGAGGCCACGCCCAACAGCTCGCGCAGCGCAGGCTTGGCATCTTCAATCAATGCTGGATAATCCGCTCTTGTCGGATACGGAGATTTTCGTGTCATAGGCACTTCCTTTCATTTCATGGGGTAAATACCCCTAAAATGGCAGCGCCCGCGCAGGGGTAGGCTTTCCTGTGCGGGCGCTCGGTTCTTATTCGTTTTCGGAGTATATACTCCTTGCGGGCGGCGTATATCCGGCGTTTTTGGCGCGTTCGCTGGCGGCCCTGCGCCGCTCGTCGCTGAACGGCTCCCTGACGCTGACGCAGCTTTTCGGCACGGCGTAGCTGACCGCTCCGGCATGGACGGCCCTATCCGGGTACACCTTGTCCGGGTATTTCTCCGCAAGGCGCTTGAGCTTGCGTATCAGCTTGGGGTCGTGGGTGTAGATGCTGGCGGTGGATTCTTCCTCGTTGTAGAGGATGATACTTTCCTGCTCCAGCTTGGAGAGCTTCATGACGCGGCCCCCTTATCAAACTCCAGCCGGAAGCGGACGCTCTCGCCGGTATCCTCCAGCACGGCGGTAGCATCGTAGGTGCCGCCGGTCTTTTCGGAATATAGGCCGGTGAGCTTCACACGCCCCTCTGCCAGCAGCGCGGCGGCTACCTTTTTTGTCAGAGCGGCGCGCTTGGCGGCAAAGAACTTGTTGTCCCGCCACAGCCCGAAGCGGCAGTCGTTTTTCTCGCAGAAGAAGCCCTTTTTGCTCTCGGTCACGTCGCTGCCGCAGCGGGGGCATTTGCCGATGACCTCACGGCCGGAGGGGAACAGCACCTCCGCGCCGGAGATGACCTGATAGGTTTTTACCAGCTCCGTGAGCATATCCGCAATGCCGGTCATGAACTCGTCCGGGGAAAGCTCGCCGCGCTCCACCTGCTGCAAGCGGTATTCCCATTCGGCGGTGAGAAGCGGGGACTGTAACTGCTCCGGCAGCACGGTGATGAGGGAAACGCCGGTATGGGCAGGCACAAGGCTGACGGCCTTCTTCGCCCGCTTGCGCTCCACAAAGCCCGTGGCTACCAGCTTTTCGATGATGGCGGCGCGGGTGGCGGGTGTTCCCAGCCCCTTTCGTTCCGCTTCTTCCGGCATATCTTCCTTGCCCGCGTTCTCCATAGCGGACAGAAGGGTATCTTCGGTGAAGTGCTTGGGCGGCGCGGTCTTGCCCTCCTTTACGGCGGCTTCGGTGCAATCCAATACCTGCCCCTCCGACAGTTCCGGCAGCGCGGCGTCCTGCTTTTCCTGCGCGAGATACTGCTTCCAGCCGGTTGTGAGGGTGGTTCTGCCCTTAACGGTGAATACAGCGCCGCCGCACTCCAGCGTAACTGTGGTTTCCGCATAGCGGTGTGCATCGCTGACCGCCCGGAGAAGCTGCCCCGCCACAAGGCGCAAAATCTCGCGCTCGCCCAACGGCAGCACCGACACGTCCGCCTTGCCCGCGCCTGCGGTGGGGAGGATGGCGTGGTGGTCGCCGACCTTGCGGCTGTCGCAGACCTGTCTTGTATTCACACGCTCCGGCGCGGCTGCTTCGCAGATAACGGCGGCCACGGCTGCAAGCTCCGGCACGGAGGCTTCCAGATCGTCGGTGAGAAAGCGGCTGTCCGTGCGGGGATAGGTGCAGAGCTTCTTTTCATAGAGCGCCTGCAAGTAGTCGAGCGTCTGCTGGGCGGTGTAGCCGAGGCTGCGGTTGGCCTCCCGCTGGAGGGCGGTCAGGTCATAGAGCAGCGGCGCTTTCTCCGTTTTCTCCGTGCGCTGCACCGTCCTGACCGTGACCGGCTGACCGGCGCAGGCGGCGGCAAGGGCGTCCGCCTCCGCTTTTTCTTTGAACTTTTCGGACACGGCGGCAAAATCGCCGCAGCGAAGATTTACCGTGTAAAAGGCTTCCGGGCGGAACGCCCCGATCTCTGCCTCCCGCTGGACGATGAGCGCCAGCGTGGGCGTCATGACGCGCCCCACGTTGAGGGTGCGGTGGTACAGCACCGAAAAGAGCCTTGTGGCGTTGATGCCCACCAGCCAGTCCGCGCGGGCGCGGCAGAGGGCGGACTGATGCAGTCCGTCGTATTCCCGTCCCGGACGAAGGTCCGCAAAGCCCCTGCGGATGGCCTCGTCCTCCATGGAGGAGATCCACAGCCGCTTCATGGTCTTTGTGCAGCCCGCCATGTAGTAGACGGTGCGGAAGATAAGCTCCCCCTCGCGCCCTGCGTCGCAGGCGTTGATGACCTCGGTCACGTCCTCCCGGCGCATGAGATCCCGCAGCAGCTCGAACTGTTTGGCTTTGTCCGCTCTCAGGGTATAGCGCCAGCCTGCGGGCAGGATGGGCAGGTCGTCATACCGCCATTTTGCGTACTTTTCATCGTACACATCCGCGCCCGCCAGCTCCGCCAGATGCCCATAGCACCAGCTTACAAGGTAGCCGTTTCCTGAAAGATAGCCGTCGCGTCGCTGCTTTGCGCCCAGCACGGCGGCGATGGACTGGGCGACGGAGGGCTTTTCCGCGATCACTAATTTATGGTGTGTCATATTCATTTTTCTCCTTTTCTGCATAGCAAAAAGCAGCCCCGAAGGACTGCTTTTCGTGTCTGTTTTTTCTAATCGTATGTGGGTCAGGGCCGTTCAAGGCACCGCTTCCGGTATCGCTCGGCAGCCTCGGCAAAGGCTTTGCGCTCGGCGTCGGTTGGGTCCCGTGTTCCATCCAAAAGGCGGCACTGTTCGTAGCTTTCCACCGCGCCGGTCAGCCTGTCCAGCAGCGCCTCCGGCGTGAGGCAAATCTCAGCGGTGTCCCAATTTTCACGCCTGTCATCCCATGTGAGGAAGGTACAGCCGTGCCGGGTCGGCACCACCTCCACGCCGGTATCTTCTGTAAGGTGCTCCCTGAATGCCTCCAGCACCCGTTCAAAGCTCAGCATCCGTATCACATCCTTTTCCGCTGCATTTGGTCTTTCATGGGTACATTGTAGCATCGGTGGGAGAAGGCGGCAAGGGTCGGGGTCCTAACGCTCCGGCGCTTTCCCCCGCAGTTTCTCCCGTAGGTCGGTGTCACGGTAGCAGGGACGGAGGCAGACGGTGCCGTAGCGGGAACAGCCGTAGCAGAAATGTCCCTCCGGGGCAGGGGTGCGCGGCGTTTCCTCCTTTCCCGGATAGGGGCGCTGCATCATCAGCCGCTCCAGCGGGTTTTTGGTGAAAAGGGTCATGCATCCGCGTCCTCCGTTTCCTCCGGCTCGTCCGCATCGTCCTCGTTTTCGTATTCCTCATCTTCATCCTCATCGCCGTAGTCGTAATCGTCCAAGTCCACAGGTCCCTTTGTGTCGGGCTTTTTCTTGCGGAGCTTGAACCAGTACAGCGCGCCGCCGCCCGCCATCAGGAGCAGCAGCACAATCACAACAAGACCGCTGCCGGACTTCTTTTCGCCGCCGTCCTTGTCGGGGCTGTCGCTCGTATCCGGCGTCGGGTCGGGTTCCGGCGTCTTTTCCGTAGCCTTTTCCTTGCCCATGCACTCCGTCATATTGTTCTTGCAGACTGCGCAGGCGGTGTTGACCGCACCTGCCTCGCACTTGTCCTTGCAGGAGCAGACGGGGGCGGAATCCTCGTCGATGAGTGCAAGCAGGTCGCTCTCGTCCACAAGGTTGAGGAAGTAGGTTTCATACCGTTCGCCGTCCTCGTCCAGCGGCTTATCATAGTCGATCACCAGATAGAGCGTATGACCGTTGCGGGTTTCCACCGCGATGAACTGCTTGTTGGTGTGCTTGTCGTAGAGCAGGTCGCGGGTGACGGCGCTGCCGTTTTGGGAAAAGCCCGTCCCTTTCTCAATGGCGACAGGCGCGGCGGTACCAGCGGGCTCCTGCGCTTTCGCCGGCTCGGCGGCGGCGGGCGTCTGTGCCGCAGCGGTCTTTCCCGTGCTGCCGGAGGCGTTGGAGGGCTTTCCTGCACCGGTATTGCTGCCGTTGCTGCCGGTATTGCCGCTGCTGCCGGTATTGCCGGAGGGCTGCTTCCTGCAATCGCAGTCTGCGGGACAATGGGTGCTGTGCTGCTCCGGCGTGGGGCTGGGCGCAGGCGTTTCCTTTTCATAGAAGGGGTTGGCGATCACCACATAGCCCGTGCGGTTGCCCGCGTTGTCCATGCCCATGATGTAAAAGTGGGAATCCCGCGTGTTTTTGTCAATGCGGACGCTGAACTCCCCGTTTTGCAGGGTGGTATAAAGCTCATCGTTCACATAGACCCCGGCTATGCCAGAGAGGGTGTCGGCGGCCTCCACGCGCAGCAGCGTACCGCTGACGCCTGCGCGAAGGACCGGCGCTTCAAGGTCTATGCAGCGCAGCTCCAGCGTCAGCGTATGCTCCGTGCCGTAGGGGTCGGTGACAAAGAAAAACACGATACCGTTGTCCGGCACCGTGTAGCGGGCGAGGCCGTCGTGGGCAAGCTGCTCCGTCAGGTCTGTCCTTTCGGCGGTTTCCCGCAGCGCCGCCTCTACCTTCTGCCAGCCCGCGTTGTTTTTGTCCCTAATGCGGACCGTGACCGTCACTGGCGCGTTGTGCCAGCCTGCCGGAATATCTGCCTCCAGCGCGTATTCCGCCTCCGGCTGCGGCGTTTCCGTCGTTTCAGGCGGCGCGTGAGCCGGTTCCTGTGTGTCCGGCGTTACTTCGGGCGTGGCGGAAGGCTCGGCCTCCACGATCTCCGGCGTGCTTTCCGGCGCGTCGCCTGCCGGGGCGTCCTCCATATCCGTCGCCATGGCCATGCCGGACATGGTGAGGAACATCAGGGTAAGGCAAAGGATGGCGGCAACGCCGCGCAGCAGCCGGTTGTTATTCTTCATGCACATAGTCCGTATCCTCCTTGGTATTGGGTGTGATAAAGGGCGCACCGCCCCTTTTGAGCTGTGTGAGGAACTGGGCCAGCTCCTCCATGCTCATGCCGGTGGCGCGGGCAAGGCCGATGATGTCGGTATTCTCCAGCTCGACGATGCTCTCGTCAAGCTCCCGGTTGCGGGAGCGGAGGGCGGCGATCTTTTCATCGTTTTTCGCCCGTTCAGCCTTGAGCTTTATAATCTTAGGGTTCATTTTTTGCTCCTTTCTGAGAGATCAGGGCGCAGGTACGCGCCCGTAGGCAAGGAAGTGAGATTGCCAATAGCTTGAATTGAGGCTTGTGTACTGGATGGGGTCGCCACAGTGGAGCATCATATCATTGCCCACATAGATGCCCACATGGGACGCGCCGGTGGTGTCGTAGGTGCCTTGGAAGAACACCAGATCGCCGGGGCGCAGGTTGGCGGCGGATACCCGCGTACAGATGCCAAGCAGCCCGGACGCACCCAGCCTGCCGAAGCTCCAGCCCACGCCGCAGTTGTTGTAGACATAGCTGACAAAGCCGGAGCAGTCGAAGGAGGTGGCGGGCGTGCTACCGCCCCAGACGTAGGGGTAGCCGAGATACTTCTCCGCCTCCTTGATGATGGCGGCGAACTGCTCATCCTCCAGCGCCTCCGGGGGTATCTCGTATTTCTCGTACTTGGTGACGTAATATTTGCCGATGTACTCCGAGCCGCCGAACAGGTCCGGGCGGTTGCCCAGAGTAGCCATATACATGGCGTAAAGGGAGAGCTGATCCTGCGACATGATATAGACCGGCACATGGGAGAGGTTAAAGTTTTCCAACTTTACGGTACAGATATAATAGGTGTACGGCACCTGCACGTCGTACTCGTAGCTTTGCAGATTTCCGTCCGCGTCGGTGTAGTAGCCGGTACGGGTTTCCGTGCGGTATCTCGTTTCCGTGGTGACGGTTTCCGTCAGGATGTACTGCTTTTCAAACAGCATCTCCAAGACGCCGCCGACCTCGGAGATCGTCCACTCCTTGCCTTTCAGGGCGGTGATGGCGGAGATCAGCACATAGGGGTCATGCTCGATGTCGTCCAGCTCATAGCGGTATTCATCGTAGTCGTGGGTGCTTTCGTAATTGTCCAGATAGTCCCGCAGCTCGTCCTCCATGGCGCGGTAGGCGGCCTCTGCCGCCAGCATATCCGCGTCCTCACTGGGGTAGGTGGATACGTTGATGCCGGTGGCTCCGCCCTGAATCAGCAGGGAGCAGGAGGACACGGTGCAGAGGATGAGGACGATTATTGCCGCGATGCCGCCCACGATAAGGAAGCCCTTTTTGTGACGGGCGATGAACTCACCGGTTTTCTTTGTGTTCTCTGTGGCTTTTCGCGCCGCCTTTGCCGTGGCTTCGGAGGCTTTGACCGTATTCCCGGCGCTTTTTCCGGCTTTGGCGGCGGCGTACTCCCGCTTGATGGCCTGCTTCTGCTGCCAGCGGGAGTAGGGATTGCTGGAAAACTGCGGGTCGTGGTGCTGCGCCGTCTTATCCAGCGCACGGAGGTTGGCGCGGTCTGCCTTGGCCTCGGCGCGGTCTGCGCGGCGGTAGGGCTTCTCCTTGTGGGAGCGGTGGGCGTGCTGTGCAAGACGCACGGCGCGCTCCGCCGCCTGCTCCACGCCGTGGGCGCTCTCCACACCCACATTGTCCTGCTCATGCTCCCGAATCTCCCTGTGGACAGCAGACAGCACCGCCGCGCCGGGCGCGTCCCGCAGGGCGTGGGTGAGCTTGGAGGGCGGTCGCTTCTTATCTACCTCCTCAAAGGAAAGGCGCGTTGTGACCCTGCCGGTCTGCGGGTCTACCGTGCGCTGCTTCCGCTTTACGGTTTTCTTGGGTATCTTCGCCTCGGCCTTTTCCAGCTTTTGATAGGCTTTATCCGCTTTTTTGACGGCCTTTTTCAGTTCCGGTGCTGTCCGCTCCTCCTGTGTGAACAGCAGCCGGGGCGAGCGCTTGCTCATGGAAATTCACCTCCTTCGATCCGTTTCTGTGCCAGCTTGCAGTATTCCGGGTTCAGCTCGATGCCGATGTAGTGCCGTCCGAGCTGCTTTGCCACCGCCGCCGTAGTGCCGGAGCCGAGGAAGGGGTCCAGCACGACGCCTCCGGGCGGGCAGCCCGCCAGCAGGCAGGTTTCCGCCAGCTTTGGCGGGAAAGCGGCAAAATGTCCGCCCCTGTACGGCACGGTGTTGATCTGCCAGACGTCGCGCTTGTTGCGAAGCTGCGGGATGTCCTCATCGGCGTACCCGTTCGGGCGATGGTCGTTGAGGTGTTGGTGCTTCTGACCGGGAATATCCGCGGAATATTTGTTGCCTGCACCAAATCCGCGCTTCATCCGCGCAGGAGTGGAGGCCGCAACCGGCTCCGCGATGGCGGCAGCATCGTAATAGTAGCGGCGGGACTTGGACAACAGGAAGATATGCTCATAGCAGCGGATTGGCCTGTCCTTGGTGCTTTCCGGCATGGGGTTCGCTTTCATCCAGATGATGTCCGAGCGCAGATACCAGCCGTCTGCGCGCAGCGCAAAGGCAAGCAGCCACGGCACGCCGATCATATCCTTTGCCTTGCAGCCCTCCACCTTGCCGTTGAGGGCAACGATCTGCCCCGTCCTGCCGTTGGGGTACTTGGGGTCGAATGCTTCGCCCTGATTGCCCTTTCCGGCATAGGTGTCCGCGATGTTCAGCCAGAGGGTGCCGTCCGGCGTGAGAACGCGCCTGACCTCCCGAAAAATGGAAGTCAGGCGCTCCACATACAGCGCTGGGGTTTCCTCCTGCCCAATCTGGTCTGCCATGCCGTAATCCCGCAGTGCGTAGTACGGCGGCGAGGTGATGCAGCAGTTTACGGAGCTGTCCGGCAGGGTTTTCAGCACGGTCAGGGCGTCGCCGCTGTAAATGCGGTCAGCCTGCATAGTCGAACTCATCCCTTAGAAGCGTGGTAAGCCCCTCTACAGCCGTGAGGATGTCCCTGCACACGCCGGTCAGCTCAGATATGGCCGGTTCTCCGTCATACTCAAATACGTCGGCTTCCTCATTGTCCTCGTCCGCCTCACGCTCTGCGGTGTATTCGCGCTCCATGCGCTCGGCATACTCGCAGCAGCGTTCGCCGGGGCAGCAGGGATCATCCGCAGGAACGTAACCGGCGTATTCCGGCTCGATCAGGTCGTTTTCGATGAGGTCGGACAGGTCCGCAAGGTCACGGGACTTGAGGTAGTTGAGCGCCTTACCCCAAGAGCTGAACAGCTCACCGCAGCGCTCCTCAAAGTCGCGGACGCCTTTATACGCAAGGCGCAGGTAGCTATCCGCGTCGGCTCTGTCTTTCATGTAGCACATGAGCACATTCGCCATCCAGAACAGCTCCAGCTTTTCCTCGATGTGGCGCAGGTAGTCCTCGCCGTGGATCAGGTACAGATTTTCTTTTTTCATGGTGTTACGCTCCTTATTCGTTTAATCAATCAGTTGGAAGCGCCTCGCCGCAGCGGAGCAGCTCCCGGAACAGGCTCTTGCCCATGGGGGTGATGAGGGTGTACGCGCCGCTGTGACCGTTGCGGACATAATCCCTCACGCGGAACAGCCCGCGGTTGCGGGGGATGGCGTAGGGCATGAGGTTCCCCGCAGGGCTGCGGTAGAGAAAGCCGGTCTGCTGGAGAAAGCGGGCAAACCAGCGCTCCGGCACATTCAGCTCCTTTGCCGTGGTGCGAAGGTTGGTGCAGCCGTCCGCGTCCATAAAGGCGTCGTAGTAATCCGCCTTGGGCAGCAGCGTTTGGCGCTCCGCCCTGTGCCGCAGGTTCTCCGCATGGGCGGCGTAGAGGCTTTTCATCAGCGCGTCCAGTAGCTCAGGGTGCTCGGCGAACAGCTTGAGCTTCTCGTCGGTGATATACACGCCGTGCTTGCGGATGGCCGGAATGACCTCATGGGTGATCCAGCGCTTGAACGCCTTTGCCTCCGGCTTGCGGGAGGTGATCACCAGCGAATACAGCCCGGGTTCGTTGATGATTGCCATGCGCTGTTTCCCGCCAAGGGTATCAATAGTGCTGATACCCTTTTCATCATCATCCAGACGCTCAACCGTCATGCTCGGATTCCCCAGTTCCAGTGCTTTGCACACATCCGCCGCCACAAACCACGGCTCGCCGTTGAGGTTCAGCGTTCGTACCTTTCCAAAGGCGTCGTTTTCAAAAATCATCAGTTTGTTTTCCATCGTCCAATTCCTTTCTTGTTTTGTTATGCAGTCTGCTCCTGTGGCTTGGTGGTAAGCAGGTCATAGAGTTCCCCGCGGGGGAAACGGTCTACAAAGGGAAGAATGACGTTGCCGTAAAAAAGCAGCCCTTCGCCTTCACCGCTGTGGGTGACATACGAGAGCTGATGCGGGGAGATATTGAGCTGTTTGGCGAGAATCTGCCGGTCGCCGCTGGCCTGATTGAGCATGAGGATGAAATCGCTGTTTTCAAAGATGTTCTCCACCTCGCGGGAGGAGAGCAGGTCTTTGACGTTCTGCGTGATACCGGTCGGAATACCTCCCCACTTGCGGAAGCGCTTCCAGATTTCCACCGTGTAGGCGGCGGTCTGCTCCTCGCGCAGCAAAAGGTGCATTTCGTCAATGTAGTAGCGGGTGGACTTGTGGGCTTCCCGGTTGACGGTGACGCGGTTCCACACTGCGTCCTGCACGATGAGCATCCCGATCTTCTTGAGCTGCTTGCCCAGCTCCTTGATGTCGAAGGACACAATGCGGTTGGCGATGTTGATGTTGGTGCGGTGGTTGAACACGTTGAGAGAGCCGGAAACGTAGATTTCCAAAGCCGTGGCGATGTACTGCGCCTCCTTTTCCTCCTGCCGCCGCAGCTCGTTATACAAGTCCTCCAGAATCGGCATATTCTCCGGCACAGGGTCGCTGAGATAATCCCGGTACACCATGCGCACACAGCGGTCGATGATGGTCTTTTCCACCGGCATGAGGCCGTCCTTGCCGCCCACGATCAGCTCGCAGAGGGAGAGGATGAAGTCGGATTTCAGGCTCAGCGGGTTCTCATCGTCGCTGTAATTGAGGTTTAAGTCCATGGGGTTGATGTAGTGCGGGCTTGTTGGGGAAATTTTGATGACCTGCCCGTGCAGACGCTCCACAAGCGGTCCGTATTCGGCTTCGGGGTCACAGATGATAATGTCGTCGTCGGTAACGAGGAACACGTTGGCGATCTCCCGCTTCGCCGCAAAGCTCTTGCCGCTGCCGGGTGTGCCGAGAATCAGACCATTGGGGTTCTTGAGATGCTTGCGATCTACCATGATGAGGTTGTTCGACAGCGCGTTCAGCCCGCAGTACAGAGCTTCCTTGCCGTCCTGAAACAGCTCCTGCGTGGTAAATGGAATAAAAATGGCGACGCTGGAGGTGGTCAAGCCCCGCTGTATTTCGATCTGGTTCAGCCCCAGCGGGAGGCTGCTCATCAGCCCCTCCTCCTGCCGGAAATCAAGGCGGGTAAGCTGGCAGTTGTACTTCTGGGCGATGGAGGCTGCCTGAAATACGTTGTTGTCAAGCTGCTGGCGGCCGCCTGCGGTGTTGACCACGATGAAGGTCAGCAAAAACATACGCTCGTTGCGGCTTTGCAGGTCTTGCAGCAGCTTCTTCGCCTCCGTGCCGTAGGTGGCAAGGTCCGAGGGGATGATGTCCATGTCGTATCCAGCACGGACGGCCTTTTTCTGCTCCTCAATAGTCATTTTCTGCAAATCCGTGATCTTCCGCTTGATGGTCTTGATGGCCTTGACCTGATCCACGGACTGGACGTGCATACTGACGATGAGGGAGCTTTCCATGTCGAGGAAGTCCGCCAGCATCCGGTCGTTCAGCTCTGGCGCTAAAATCTGCAAGAAGCTGGCGCAGCCGATGCGCCTGCCAACGCCGAAGGAGCGCCCGGTGCGGAACTCAAAGGAGCTGGGGGCGATGAAGTCCTTGACCGAAAGGCCCGATGGTGCCAGCCAGTCCCACGAGAAGCGGAACGGCTCCTGCTCATCCATGTGCAGCATCCCGTGCAGCAGCCGCAGCCGCTCCATGCCGTTCATGGGCTCCGCCGCCACGCCGAGGCGCTTGAAGTTGTTGAGGATGTCCGTTTCAATGCGCTCTAAGCGGGGCTTTGCGGCTTTCAGCCCGTCCGCCTCCACGCCGAAGGTCAGGTACTTGGTCTTGATGAGGCCGTTGTTGCCGCGGGCAAGCTGGTTCTGGAGCATCTGGGTATATTCCAGACGGATGCTGTCAAAATCGTCGCCCTGCGGCGAGATGGTGATGTACCTTGCGTAATTGTCCTTGTTGGCGGACATATTCACGAAGGAGAGCTGAAAGCGCACGGAGCTGTCAAAGTAGTTGAGGAAGTCGCACCAGCCGTCAAAGATGGCGGTCTTGTCCTCGTTCTGGTTGAGCTGATAGTTGATGTCCTGAAATTGGACGGTTTTCGTGTAGTAGCTGTCCGTCACGCGGCAGATGCCGTCGGGGAACATCCGCTGAAACGGGATGCTGTCCTGTGCGGACTTCTGTTTCTTATCCTGCCGCTTCGCTCTTGCGATGGCGGCCTCGATCTGCCTGCGTTCGGCGCGGGTGAGTTTTGTGCTGGTGGACAATGCGATACACCTCCCGGTCTAAATTGTCCTGCCGTTCCAGAACGGCGTAGAAATTATTGGTTGCGTAAGGGCGCTGCTTGGGGCGCAGGAAGCAGACCTGCACGATGTTGCGGACGATCTTTTCAAGGGGCTGTCCGTTCTTCTCATACATGGCCAGCAGGAAAAAGGGCAGCATGAGCAGGATCATGCAGATGGCCGCCGTGCTGACGCCGGTATGGGCTTTGAGCAGGAAGAACAGCGGAACGCCCAGCGCCGCACCAGCGCCGAAGCAGATGAGCTGGCGCTTCGTCAGGTTCAGCAGCACCTTGGTCTTGACCGCGTTCAGGTCTTTGGGTACGGGAACGTATGCCATGATGATGTACCTCCGTCAATGACTGTTGAAAATTGACTTTGCGAGACTGCTGGTTTTGAACAGGGTGAAGCAGAGCAGCACCGTGTAGCCCATGCACAGCCAGATGGTCGTGGAAATGTTGTCATCTATGAGCATATTCTGTACCAGCACCGCATAGATGGCGATGCAGATGATGATGAGAAAGCCCTGAAACGCCAAAGCCAACAGGGAGCGGAGATAATTCTGCCCCATGCCGCCCCATTCCTTGCCCATCATGGTGGCCATGGGGATGGGCGCGATGCTGGTGACGAGTAGGGTAAGAACCCGGCGCCTTACCATATCACTATGGCAGGTTTCCGAGAACTCCCCTCCGAACCGGACTTACACCTCTCGATGTATCCGGCTCTCCAGATGTCAGTCTAACTTTCCTGCGTGTAACTTATCGTGACAGTCAATGCAGAGTGCCATTGTCTTGCGCTTACGCCCAATCATGGCGATTTCCCATTGTTTTCTGCCACTTAAATCTTTGAGTTTTCGTATATGGTGTATTTCAAGCGGCACATTCTCTGCGCCACACCACTCACACCTGTTTGCTTGCAGTCTTTTTATAAGGCTATTACGCCCATAATTCTCAAAAATTCTTGCTACTATATCAGGATTTCCGCTTTCTACTTTAGTGTCCCGGCGGAACCCATTATTGTAAAACAATACCTTTCCGACCTTGCCGTTTTTCTTCGGATATTCCACAACAAAATCTTTTCCTTGACGGTACTTGCGGATAATTC
>ERZ1026860.773-NODE-773-length-18785-cov-8.199199_pt1 | contig 18785 bp, 28 predicted proteins | sample MGYA00380160_ERZ1026860 | MGnify/ENA primary metagenome ERZ1026860 (study PRJEB33269, sample SAMEA4719796) | human gut metagenome | biome: human-associated habitat; feature: organic feature; material: feces | place: Cameroon | collected 2013-10 ... | reverse complement strand
GGAATAAAGACAACGGGGGCGTGTACTCAGCTGGTCGAACACTACATATCACAACAAACGGAACATAGCAGTTCGGCCATTCAGTGACATGCAAAATAAAAAGGGGCCGGTTTCCCGGCCCGCTAAGTAGATGTTTAAATTATTCGTTAATGTCAGCAAAGGTAATCTGTCCAGCGTAATTAGCACCCGTGAATACAAAGTTGCCATAAGTGCCAGTTGTTTTTGCGGCAAGTTTAGCGACGTTGCTAAATAACATATAGTATGTTTTTCCCTGTTCAAGCGCCACATTGCAGTTGACAGTGAAATTGCCTGCGTCACTAGATGCTCCGCCATAGCTGTATTGCGCGTTACTGCTGGGGATATCACTGATGTTTACACCAATGCTTTTATTGCTGTCGATTTTAGACGTGTTAACCGTAAAACTAGTGAGACGAGTTGATTTTGTGACAGTGAAAGGAATAGACACGTATTCCTCTTCGTTTGCTTCACTCCATACGCCGGTAGACACAACAGTTGTTGCTTTATTTTCGCTCAACGTAGGGGTAGAATAGATGAAGCGGCCACTGAAATATGCATTGTTGATACCGATAGAGCCAAAAAAGCCGTTTACGCTATTTTTGCTTCTGTGGAAATTTGCATTGCCAAAAATTGCAACTGCAGTGAAGTCAAGGTTGTATGTATTGCCGGGAGTTAAGATTGTAGGGAAAGTGAAGTTTGTAACCCGCCCAGTGCTGTTGGCAGCGGTTTTGGCCATGTTAGTGTGGTCATTAGTGCAGTTCAGAGACGTAAAAAAGGAGATTGTGTTCACAGTAGTACTCGGCGTTGCAACAATATCTTTAAGATAGATAGTGCGATTGACCGTGAACGGGATAGATACACTGGTAACATTGTCTCCGTCCCAAACAGACAGTGCGTCTACAGCGTTGGGAATGTTAGCAGTCAGCGTTTCTACGAACTTCTCCAGCGTAGTCAGATAGCTTGCAGCCACCTGTGCACCAGTATATACGCTGTTGCCCTTGCTATGCAGCGTGATAGCATAGATAACGGTCTTAACCTGACCGCTGGTGACACTTGCATCGCTCCATGCAAACGCCTTAGTGAAACTCACCGGGCCACTTACGACCAGATTCACCGCAGCGTTGGTATTGTCGCTGTCATACTCGACCGCCACAAACATGTTTCTGGTCTCGCCCAGACTGTAGCTAATCGGAACATTGACCGTTTCGCCACCGGCTTTCACGCCCCAGATAGCCACCTGATTGCCCTTGTTGTTGAACAGCAGAGTGCCGCTTGCATCAACGCTTGCAACGTTGAACTTCTTTGCGTACTTGCCGTTCTGCAGGAGCACAGAACCCTCTTCCTGTTCATCAGTGACATTCCAGAAAGAACCCTGACCATCGCCCTGTTCCAGCGCACCAGTGGTCATCAGGATATTGCCAGTATTGATGCCAACATCAGCAACCATATCCTGCTGCGTACTGTACACCCGCGTGGTGCTGTTCTTGTACCCCTCAACTTCCTGCTGGAACTGACTGTAGTCATACGGCTGGAACTCGAACGGCTCTGCAAACAGGCCATTGTCCAGCGCCACCGCCGTAACGCTGGTTTCGCTTACGACCTGATAGAAGCTGCCGCCGCCATCACCGATTTTTTTATCGCCACAGGTCAGCAGCGTTTCACCCAGTGCCAGCGTTCTGTCTGCCTGCATATCCGCTTTGGTGTCAAAGCTGTGCAGAGTGTCAGCATAGAACCCGCTGACTGCCGCAGAGTAGTCCTGCACATTCTTGTTGTACTGCTCAACGTTGGCATTGTACGCTTCAACCTTGAGATTGTACTCAGCGACCTGAGCATTCCAGTCGGAACTCGGAACCCAGAATGCAGTGTTCGTGATAGGCGTGCCAGCCGGAACGGTTTTACGGCTCACGTAACTGCGGTTATCCGCATACACTACGCTCAGAGCCGCATACTGTTTGGTATTGCTCCAAGCGCCAGCGAACTCCGGTGCACACCTTGCGCCAATGAATTTCTTCAAAGCCATAGTATTATCTCCTTTGTTTTTCATTTCCCACAGACCCACCCTAGCTTGTTTAAGCTCTTCCTAGTGCATCACTGCACGACTGCGCTCTCCCACTCGAGAACCAACTTACCGTAGTCCTCATTGTCAGGGTCAAGCTCAGTGCCAAAGTTCACGAAGTCCCACGTATCAGGAATGTACGCGACAAAGTAACCGCTCTCGTCAATCTCAAACCATACGTACTTGACAATCTTCGCTACCATCTGCTGCAGATTGTTGTCAATCCACGTTGCCAGTGCTTTCACATAGTTGTCAATGTACTCGCCGTTGATAAGGTCATCAACATCCTTCTGCAGCTTGCGAACAAGTGCAGCGAGTTCAGCAATCTTATTGTCCTGTGCACCGATTTTAGTGTCCTGTGCCTGTACTTTAGTATTAACTTCCTGCTCAAAAGCAGAAATGTGCTGGTCAGTGTCAGATTTGTATGCGTCCAGTTGTTTCTGATATTCCTTTGTCAGTTCTTCGATAGTCTTATCAATGTCGCTGTACTGGCCGATAATCTGATTGAACAGTTCAACAGCCTTGTTGTACGTTTCGATAACGCGCGCCATGATTTCGTAATCGGAAGAACCCGGGATAAAGGTGTTCAGGTCAAACCTACCGATGATGGGCAGGAACGGCAGAGGTGTAAGCGGCTCGTATGCCATGATGTTCACCTCACTTCCAGTAGTTCACCAAATACTGAAACAGGTCAGAAATGAACTGCATCCAGTACAGAATAGCGTTGAAGTCCATGGATATCACCTCGCTTTACGGCAGGTTAATCCAGCCGTCAATGTGGTATTCCTGACCAGCTGCGGTTGCCGTGCCAAGACTAATGGTAATCTTGTGCAGGCCGTCCTTGCTGGACATGGTGTTCTTCACGCTTGCACCAGCAGTAGCAGCGTGGTCGCTGGCGGTGTTGAACCAGCCCAGTTCTGCGTGCCCACCCACATTCGGCAGATTGACCAGCAATGCCGGGTCGTTAGCGGCCACAATGCCAGTAGCGGTAAACACTGCAAACACGCGCAGAGCGCCGTTCAGCAGATAGCTGTTGTCCTCGACCATCTTAATCTTGCTGTCCGCAGCCTGAATGAAATTAGTCATGTTATAATCTCCCTTCTTAGAAGATGCCCATAAAGCAACTGCTCAAAGCATCGATGATTTCAACATCAATATTGCGCAGCGCTTCGGAATACTCTTTGAACAGTTCCGCATAGCTCTTGCCGTACAAGCCGCTAACAGTTCTGTTCCGGTTGCCGTTGTACTGGTTCTTCTCTGTGTCCTTGCTTCCGTAAGTGGTAGAATCATTGCTGTTAGAGATAGTGTTTGAGTTGCCGTTGCTTTTGTCTTTGGTTGCTCTGCTTGCATAAGTGTTGTTTTGAATATCACTCTCAATGGTCAACATCGAACCGGGAGTGTCCGAGCCTACATTCAATGTGTAGTTGTTGGCATTGGTAGTGCTGTTGGAAATGCTGCTGGTTGAATCAGTGCCACTCTTGTTGAGTGTTCTGTCAGCAGTGTGACCATCATTGATAATTTCAGTGATGTTACCACCGGTGTAGAACTTCCACTCTTCGTTGAGTGCTTCAAACAGCTTGTTTTTGACCGGCATAATTTCAGCCATAGTCATGTTCAGGAAGTGCTTGAATCTGTCAGGGGGCAGACAGCCGATTTCCATGAACAGGTAGTGGTTGATAATTTTCTGGTTCAGCTGTTTACGCCAAGCAACAGGGTCAGTGACGAATGAGGGAACAGGGTAAGTATCCATGCCGATATCGTAACCGGTATCGATAAGCCTGCCAAGTTCAATAGTGTATACAGCCATTGGTTACACCTCACCTTCATCGGTCTTTACATCATCAGTGTAGTTCTTAGTGTAAGTAGCGTTGTAGCTGTTTTTACTGTACTTAGCGCCCTCAGTAGTGTATGCTTCGGATGCCAGATGGACACTGACGTTAAGGCCGAACAGGTCATTGATTTTGCGGCACGCTTCCTTACGCTGACTAAGACCGATGTTTGCCAGTGCATTGGCCTGCCGGTCAAACTGCTCGACTTCATCAGTGACGCGGCGCTCTGTCTTGTAGTCAGCCATGCCGATACCAAGGAAACCAAGATACTCGTTGTATTTGGTGATTTTGATATCCTGCAGCTGACCAGCAACAAAGGGGGCGTCTGTGCGCAGAACCTTGAAAGCGTTCGGGTCAAACACATCTTTAACACCGAAGATAACAGGCGTGTTACCCTTGTACTTTTCATAAACAGCCATTGCAGTTTGTTTCTGTTTCTGGTCTGTAAGGATAAGCACAGGTGTTTTCTGTGCAGAAATGTTGATATCAATTGCAGCATCGATATCATACAGAGCTTTTGCGTATCTGCGAGTGGTGAGGAAGGTAGGGTACATATCAGGTGTGTTTCTGATAAGGACGCATTTATCTGCATCAATGGCAGAGAAAGACGTTACAGGAGTGATGGGACGGATTCTTTTTGGTTCGTCATAGAGGTTGATGCCCTCAAGGCTGCAGTTCAAGCCAAGGAAACCACGGGTTTCATTGTCGAAGAACACAGCACGACCCTGCAAGTACAGGCAACGTTCAAGGAATCGTTCATTCACGCTATCAGGAAGTCCTTCCCACTTGAACATGGTGCAGGCAAGGTTCTTGAGTCTGGTGTAGTAGTCACAGTAGGCTGAAACAGCAACTTGTTTTTCGGCAAGTTCATTGTCATATTTGTACATTTTATCACCTTCTTACTGGGTAAACCAGCCAACGAGTTTTTGCAACAGAAGATTGAACAAAGCATCAAGAATAAGGCCAACAAGGAAACCTATTGCTGCGCCTAGTATGCCGCCAGCTTCAGCGCCCAATGTAATGCCAAGTTTAGTAAGCGTACCAGTCACCAATGTTGTAAGTCCCGTGGAAATCCAGTTGGACAAAACAGGTTTTACGACTTGACCGTATACAATTTGAGTAATAGAAATTACTGATTGCGATATGATATTCTTTGCTGCTTGCTCTATAGAGATTTGTCCTTTAAGCACGCCGCCAACGGATTGAATTGTGACATTGATAACGCCTGTCGCAATAGAAGTTGCAGCGGATGCAATGTTTTCATCTTTGATTACTGTAGGAATATATGCTTGAATTGCTGTTGTTGCGCCATGTACCATAGCGTTAGCAACAAAGTCAATAGATGTGTTTTTTGTTTGAATCAGTAAAACTTCTGCTGCCGTTCGCACATCGCCGGTAGTAATTGCAGTTCTGACAGCAGACCAGCCAAGACTAACAATAGTGTCTATGTAGCTGTCAAGATAATTACCAAGGCTTTGTCCAAGTTCGCTGTTTCTGTCAACGTTTGTGTGGTCGTAAATCCAGCTTTTTAATCCTGTTTTTGCGTTATTTACAAAGGTTTGTCCAGCGCTAACAAGAACTTCTCCGACCTTGTTTTCAACGTACCAGATTGCATTGTTTACAACGCTTTCACAGAATTGTTGCAAGGTCACAAAGAAGTTGCCACCGTTCATTAGGTTGTAAACAGCTTCAAGACCGTTCTGTTTAATGCCATCAAACTGTGCATGTAAAAACTCGTCAAGGTATTTGCCAAGTTCTGAGTTCTTGTCAACTTTTACGCCTGTAAGGTATTTGTCAATAATGCCGTTAGTGAACTCTTTCCATTCACTTTCAGTCATTGGCTTTTCTGCTTCTGTACCAGAAATAGCTCTTTTGAACTCTTCTATGTCATTTTCTGTGATAAATTCGCATTTAGCAAAATTAACTGTAGAGTATTTATGTTCAGTCCAAGGAATGCCCGGAAACTTACTAATTGAATTAGGGTTTACAGAGAATGCAGCGGCAGCATTAAATGCTGTATAATCTGTTCGCGTAGCGGAAGTAAAATAAATCTGAAAGTGAAGATGAAAGCCTGTTGATTTACCAGTGTTACCAACAGCTCCAATCTTATCACCCTGACTTACTTTATCATTTACCTTCTGTGTAGGCAAACTGATTAGATGCGCGTAACGTGTGTAATAGCAATTGCCGTCTGCATCTTTAGTTTCGTCATGCCGAATAAGAATCGTGTTTCCCCAGCTATCAGATGTATAGCATTGAACAACTGTACCAGCTTTAGAAGCGTAAACAGCAGCGCCAGCAATTTGTCCGGGGATGCCGGTTGTTAAATCAAGCGCTTTGTGTTTATCTTTATAGCCAGTGGAGCAGAACCATGTTCCTGTGCCAAGTGGAAACAACCACCCGTCAGTAACGTAATACCCGTCTGGGAAATCGTTTACACCGTCACCGGTGTTACCACCCATGCCAGCAGAGCGACCAGACTTTAACTGAATAACAGCATAGTCATGGTCATTAGCTGGAAATGCGTTTTGTGATAGCCAAGGGTTAAGTTTAAGGATATCTTCTGGTGTCATTCCAATGATATTTCCAAGATTGGTTAAATCATCATTCCATGAACCCGGATATTGCGTTTTGATGGTTGTGAATACAGCATTATTTGCAGCCAAGGTGTTCTTTAACCCTGCTACATTTTCTTCATGCGTTGTACTCATTTGTTCACCACCTTATACAATAGGATTGAGCTGGTCGAAGTTTCCGAATGCTGCGGTATAAGACCAGAAGAAAATGCCATTGTTGAATGCATTTTTGATGATTTTCATATCTTCATCAGGGAAGTTTCCAGAAGCGTTTAAGCTCACAGTTTTGATGAAAGTCCAATTCAATCTTGCATGAAGGTTGATTGTTCTGTACTCACTTTGCTTATATCCATAAACACTGAGGTATTTGTCACAGCGTTTAACCAGTTCAAGAGGTGGAACCTTATAGCCATAGGACAATGCAGTTTTGCCAGACTGAATGAACATATTGGAAGCAGGAACACCACCAGTTGCAGGGGCATTGTAGCTTTCATTGATTGCCATAAGGTCTTGACTGATTTCGTCATATCCACCAGAAATTTGCCCAAGTGCCTGAGAAGCGTTTAAGATTGAAGATGTACCAGACAACGCGCCTTGAATAGCGCTTGATGCACCGCCACCAGTTACATACGTCATAGGGTTAGCAAGGTCAAGCGCTGCTCCTGCTACTTGCATTGCGCCGCCCACACCTTGCAAAAAACCTCTGTACATATTAAAGTTTCTGTTTTCAACTGAGCGTTTACGGTAAATGCTATTGCTGCCACTGTGCAAATTGTAATCGTTTTTGTACTGGTTATATGCCCATGTTGCTTCTGGAATAGCTGCGTTCATGCTGATATTTGCAACGTTTGAACTGCCATAGTTTGTAACAATACAGCTTACAACGCCGCCAGTTCCTTCAACATCAATCTGCATAGTAACTGAGTTGCCGTTAACAAATGCAGGATTGAAGTTAATTTCTTGACCGTACATTGTGGCATAATTTGTGATGAATGCCCCTGACAGCAATTTCTTGTTGATAGGAACATAACCATGAATAGCAGATGGGTATTTAGAGAATGAGATTGTTGGGGAATGATTTCCAACCGGGACTTGCTGAATGCGAGAAATCGCTGTAGCTGTTCCGTTTTTTACGTACTGGTTAAGAACCTCTGTCAGGTCGCTTTGGTTAAACGCTTTGTTGTAAACAAGGCCAGAACCAGAAGCAATTTTTGAACCAGTAACAGCTGGTGCAGGTGTACCGTCATATTGGGCTGTAGCATAAACAAGAACCCAGTTCGGATACAGGTCTTGCGAACCAGCTTGCTGATAACCGCCAGCATCACCAGTAGTAAAAGATTCTGGAACAATATTGTCACCAACCACGTCCGTATCAGAATGGCATCTATCGACATAACTTTGATAGTAGTTGATATCAAAGAACCACGTCTGAATAACATCAGTGCTGACATACAGCCTAGTGCTACCATTACTGGCCCACTCCATGCGGTTGATGAAAGCGTAGAACCAGCGCGTTCCGAAGTTGGAATTCTGGTACATGATGTAGTTACAGTTATAGAGATTATCAACTTCATCAGGAACAACAATGGTGTTGTCTTTCTTGATGTAGTTGAAGTTTGCATACGTCTTTACCGTTTTGCTGGTAAAGTATGCAGTTTGAGCTGCGACATTAGGGAACCACAATGTGTTCCCGTAATCGCTTTCAAGCGGCGTACTCAACAGCCGTAAATTCGTAGTAGGTGAAAACATCTTATTCTCCTTGTCCCCTGACCCGCCCTCGGCAGCTGTGAGGATGGACTGCCTACCGTAAGGAGTGAAACAGAATGTTAAGTTGCGGAGGGTTTACATTAACCCTCGATGAAAGCCCATGCGTTTGCAAACGGGCTGACTGCCATGGTTTCCCAGTGATGCAGGAAGTAAGTACGGCTCAGAGTGCTTGCATTGTACGGGGTCTCGGCCATCTGATAACGGTTGTCATGAGAACGAACCATAGTGTTATCAGCAATGACAGCCAGCGTATTAGCGGCGTTGCCAGTATCGCCAAAACTGTCCACAATGACCTGCCGACCCATGAACTCAGCCTTGTTCATGTTGAATGCCTTTGCCAGAACTTCCACATCAGTGTAAGCGGCAACATCAGCACGAACCAGAATGCTGATACGGTCGGGGGTAGTCCACGTGGTCAGGGCGGTCGCATTTGCCACGCCAGCAGCATCTGCCATCTTTTTGTAGCAGTTGTAATTGATGCTCGGGAACTGGAACTGCAGGAACTTTGCCCGGGCGTCCGTGATAAGCGTCTTTGCGAACGCTTCATGGTCAGCGCCAACAGCGATAGTAGTAGAGTTGATGTTTTCATCGTTGATAGCCTGACCGATAAGGCCCTTCATGAGCTTGAACTCGTCGATGTTATCACCGCTGGTAAGCGTGTTGATAATCATGTTCACGAAGTTGTTGAAGGTGTCGGCATTGACGAACGCGCCAGCCAGCTGCGCGTCATAGACAGTAACCTTGTACTTGTCCTGACGATTGCGCCGGTAGTAGACGGTCTTAACGTCCGGGTTGCCGGGAGACAGAACATCGGACATAGCCGAAGAGTCATAAGGAGTGGCAATGGCAGGGTTCGCAATGGAGTCCTGCACATCAGTGCCGTAGGGAATCTCGGCCCCCTTGAAAATCTTCAGCGGGTTGTCGTAGACAGCGTTGTGCGCTTCCTGAAAGATGATGCGGTTCACCAGACCGTTGATAAACTCGTTCATGAACGGGGTGTACGACATGATAGCGCCGCCAGTGCTCTGCAGCGTAGCATTGGTAGCCAGAGGAACACCCTCTCGCAGAACAGTGCTGGTATTGATAACAGCGTTAACAACGTCAACAGCAGTTGCCATAGATAATCACTATCCTTTCTTAGTGTTTGTGTTAGCCTTTAAGGTTGAGTCTGCCACCAGTAAACAGGCGGTTCACAGGGTTCGGGTCAGTTTCAGGGCGCTGAGGGTCATTCAGTTTGCTGTTATCGTCCGGCACAGTCACACGCAGAAAGAGGTTCATGTTATCCTCTTTCAGTTTAGTGTTCTTAGCGGTCAGCTCCTCAACACTCTTACTTGCTGCTACCTTTGCTGCAACCTCTTCACTGAAACCGGTAGTCAGTTCAGCCAGAAGATTGGAAATCTTTCCTTGGTCGGCATCTTTACCGATACTGGACAGAATTTCCTGTGTCTTTGCATTGTACTCTGACAGTTCCATTCTGTTCACTCCTTTGTATTACTTCTTAGAACGATAGTCCCATCGACCCTTACCGTCTCTTACATCCACATGGACGAAGGTATCATACAAACCGAGTCCAAGAGAATTGCGGTAGGAAGAGCTGATGAAATTGTACAAGGCAAGCGGCGTAATACCCGGAATACGGATATCAGCTGCGTTGCCGTGGGTGTGCTGTGATTTAGGAGACGAGTTCTTGAGCTGTGAATTGTAAGCTACAGTGCGGTAGCCACTGTTGATGATTACAGGTTTGTTGAAATGCTTACGGATGGTTTCAAGTACATCAATAAGTGCTTTATTCAGCACAACGACACGAGAATTGTCAGTGCACTTAAACTCACTGATAGTGAAATGCTCACTGACTTTCTCATTGACGTGTTCAGTCACGTCAACAACATAATACTCAGCGGTTTTCATTATACTCACTATCCTTCTTAGTGTTCAGTGCGGACAGGAACGGCGCTACCATTTTCACAAGGTCAGGGTTAATGCTGCCCAGATTTTCCAGAACAGAAATAGCTTCGGTCAGGATAACCAGTGTGCTAATGGTAATAGCCGCAGGGAACTTGAATCCCATGTCCACGTAGTCCATTGCAAAGTCAGCAAGATAGCCAAAGCCAACGAACAGGATGAACGATGCTTTTTTGTACATGCCTTCCCTTGCTTTTGTGCTGGACAGCTCTTTGTTCTTGAGTGCTTTCAGCACGCCGGTCAGAACGTCCACCATCATAAATACGACTACGAGAATTACCTCAGTCGGTACGGATGAAGCAAACTTCACTTTTTCTTCACCCCCTTCCCCTCCCGTTTATTCTATTATACCATAAATGGTTGACTTTGAACAGGGGTTGCGGTATAATATTTATAGAAGGAACGTTCATTTCCGGAATGTTCCACATGGAACAAATTTTACGGGGTGTTATATTTTGGGCGATTTTTACGATGGAGCAAAGCTCCTGTCCCTGACAGATATCACGGGCAACAAGCCCGAAATCTATATGTGCACTACTAACCGTAGCGGTGGCAAGACTACATGGTTCAATCGGTATTGCCTTAAACGGTTCATCAACTACGGCGAAAAGTTCATGCTGCTGTATAGGTATAACTATGAACTCGATGACTGCGCTAACAAGTTCTTTAAGGACATTAGCGGCCTGTTCTTTCCGGGTCATGAAATGACAGACCAGCGCAGAGCTAAGGGCATTTTCTATGAGCTGCTTCTGGATGGCGTTAACTGCGGCTATGCAGTAAGCATTAACAGCGCAGACCAGATTAAAAAGTATTCCCATTTCTTTTCTGACACTGTAAGAATGTTAATGGACGAGTTTCAGAGCGAAACTAACCATTACTGTGCAGACGAAGTTAAAAAGTTCAGGTCTGTGCACACTTCTGTTGCACGCGGTCAAGGTGCTCAAAGCAGATATGTTCCTGTTTATATGCTGTCTAACCCTGTAACTTTGCTTAACCCGTATTATGTTGCTATGAATATCAGCAGCAGACTAACCGACAATGTAAAGTTCCTGCGCGGCGAAGGTTGGGTTCTTGAGCAGGGCTATGTAGATGCTGCATCTAAGGCACAGGCCAGTTCTGCTTTTAACAGAGCTTTTTCCGGTGATACGTATGACACGTATTTAACACAAGCTGTGTATCTGAACGACAGCTCTGCTTTTATCGAAAAGCCGGAAGGAAATTCCAGATATCTGGGCACACTTAGATACATGGGTAAAGAATACGGACTGAGAGAGTTCGCAGACTCCGGTGTTATCTACTGTGATGATAGACCTGATACTAGCTACAAGTTCAAACTGGCTGTCACTACTGATGACCACCGTGTGAATTACGTTATGCTGAAAAGTTATGCTATGTTCTTGGACAATATGCGGTATTACTTTGACCGTGGTGCGTTTCGGTTCAAGAACCTCATGTGCAAAGAGGTAATTCTCAAAGCACTGTCTTATTAACTTATCCCATCGAGCAACTAACATTGATGCAACTGGGTAGCAACGGTGAAGAACCGTCCGGGATGCAGGTTCGTGTAGGCTGCACGCTCTGTTGGAACTCGATTCAGGATATAGAAAACCCCCAGAGGATACATCGTAAGATGCCCTTTGGGGGTTTGTTTTATCTTATAATACGTGAACTTCGCACGGCACAATACGGCACGGCATATTTTGGGCAAAGCCATGTCCAAAGCCGGTTTGCAAGGAAACGCATATCACAGTTGCATCCTTATCATTTTTAAAGTCAGTAAGATTAGTGACATGTTGCAGGTCTTTGATGCCCTGAATTTCTACCACATCACCAACCTTGCACTCACCCAACCGGTAGTTGCAATAATTTCTAATAAACATAAATAACTCCTTTCAGTCCAGCATAAAGAATGCTGCAGCCATTAAATCAACACCGAACATAATGACAGCTGCAATAATCAGTTCCCATAAAGCCGCGCCATTGGTTGCCATAACTCCAATGCCAATGCACTCAGAACCGACAACAACAATAAGTGCTCCAACAGTAAACAGTACATCACACAGTTTCATTACATCACCGCCCATGCTGCTTCACACCATATCAGTAAAGCTACAATAACAGTTGCTACTGCAATAAGGATAGCGCCATCGGTGTATCCATTCACAAGAGAATAAACAAACGTGTATCCAATGTACGCAATGATAAGAGCCGCAATAATGATAATAGACATGTAAACCTCACTTTTTGTAATTCCAAATACTGAACCCAGAGCCAGCAATGATTGCGGTGAACGTTCTAGGTGTGTCCACTTTATACATTAAAACCTTGGAACGCAGTATATCGTCTGGCAAAGAACCAATGCGTAAGCACTGGTCATTGAACCCGGGAAGGTGCACAAAATCTTTTTCAAGCAGTGCTGCAACGTACAACAAAGAGTCTTTGTTAATAGCTCTACGTTTGAATGTCTCGTGCGGCAACTTTATTAAGATGTATTTCCGTCCCACTGCGTCCTCTACGCTATCTTCCATATGAGGAAGTGTTCCATTACTCACCACTGTTCACCCTTTCTTGCAAATTTTGCATGCAACCACCTGAGTTAATTGCGTTTACCTTGTGCATCATAATCCAGTCTACAGGCTGCGGATTGTAGTGCTCAAGATGATACGGACAATCTGTAATATCACACGACTTATAATTGCCGTATGATTTATCGCAAATAAGATAATGCTCCATCATTTAATCTCCTTGTAATCGCCAAACCGTTTAAAGTAACCGGCAATGGTGGGGCGCTGCTCAAACTTAACCCATTGCAGCAGCCTGCCGCACTTCTTGCAGTAGATGCCGGAGAAGTAGCCCTGTGCTACCATTTCAAACTGGTCTGAACCGCAGTTTTTACATTTGTTATTCTTGAATCTCATAGTTACACCTCAATTGCAATTGTCACAGCGTCTTTAGCATCATTACTACCAAAGGCGTATACTTTTTTATCAGCAAAAAGATTCAAAACATCTTCATGATGCTGAAACACGCCAATTTCATCACCACCAGCCGTTATAACCGTAACTGTCGTAAAAGCGTTCCAGTTCATCCAGATGTTCCATAATTGCGTTACAGTCATTATATCACCTCATTGTAAAATCAGTATCTACCAGCAACACACCGCCCGGGATTCTCCTTGGCAGCAGTTTACCGGGAATAGTTAAACCGACTTTAAAATCTGACAGTGTTCTAGTTGTAGATAAGAACTGTATTTCTTCTGGTGTAAGTCCTGAATCTTTCAGTTCTTGTTCCTCATTTCTAGGGTCTTTACCCTCTTCAATATCTTTTGCTATAGCAGGGTCAAATGATTCTGCAAATAAATTTTTGCATCTTGCTGGCATACCAGCACATTTAATATTGTAGTACGGCTTTTCAATAGGCTCTAAGTCCTCTTTTGTTACGTGCTCAATATATGTTTTTTGCCGTACAAACCAACCGATATCCCAGCTGGACTCAAGTTTCCAGCAGCAGAAATTAGTTGGATGCACCGTGATTCCTTTCAACTGCTCAGGTGGCAAGTCACAATGTATGCTGTCTGTATCTGCGTAAATGAATCCGGGTTTATCTGGGCCGTAATAGTTTTTCTGTGCTGCTCGAATGGTAAAGTTCCGGGCATAACTAGTGATAGCGCTACCAACTGGGATGTATCCGGGTTTCTTTTCGTACTCTTCAACTTCATAATATCCAACACTTCCATCGTCTTTAAGATAAGCTACTTTGAATGATGATTCCATTGAACTTGCCATTTTACCATACAAGTTGTTCAGAAATAGTTTTGCTAATGTGCGCTTTGCACCTTTACTGGTTTTCTTGATTGCTGCGTACTTGTTAATGTACTCGTCAAAGATTCCAATTGCAGAAGCAAACTCACAATAATCAAGCAGTTCATAATCTACTAAATCATAGTGTTCACGTAACAGAATGAAATCTGTCTGTGTTAGTGTAAGCTCAACGCGCGTGTCATGCAAGTTACCATCAACATCATAGTAATACTCACGAGCAACACCATCTTTTCCAATGACGTCTGAACTTTCAAGTGCTTCTGTGCCCTTGTACATCCATGTGCCCTTAATCTGGATAAAGGGAAGTTTCCCGGGCTTGAGATAGAATCGAGTCTTGATACGGAAAAAGTAGAAATGACCGTACTCATGTGGGCGCGTAGGTTTTGGCTCTGGCTGAAACCAGAACGGGTCATACTTAACGGGGCATGTGTAATCACCAAAAAGAGTTCCTTCGTCTGCTTCAACGTGAACAAACTTCGGCATTCCAACAGGGTAATCAGAGCCAGAATCGGAATGCATAACACTTGGATATAAGCTATTCACATCTGCAGTGACGCCATTGTGATGCTCTTTACATGCCTTTTGCTTGACGATGTAACACCATCCACCTTTGTATGACTTGTGTATCCATTCGCCAGCATTCTTACTGCCAAACTGCTCTTCATCTAGCGGAACTTTGTACAGGTCTGGGAAATAGTCTTTGTATTCGTCTTGCATTATGTTCCGATATTCACTAAGGCAACAGCTACCAATAGTCAACTTACGATGCCCCTCAGAGAACATAATCTCAAGCGCTTCTTTAATGACTAGAACATCGTTAGCGATGTACTTCATCTCTTCTTCTGTGATAGGACAACCGGCATAGCGTTCACCTTTGTATTCCATCTCAAGTTTCTGGTGCTTTGTTTGGAATGACTTGCCAATAGCTTTCAGGGAAAAGGGCAGAAGTTTCAAGCTGTCTCTGAGTTCTATGTAATGCCCGTTTTGCTTGATAGTCATACTGTACCACTGACCCATATCTGAGATTGCGTACTTGAATGACTTATCTGGCATATCCCAGTTCTTGCGGAACTTAACATGCTTTTCATCAACTGTGTCATAGGCTTGTTTGTACTTCAAGTCGTGCAAGAGGTAATACATCCAGAAATTGCCATCAAATTTGAGGTTGTGAAAGTACACTACAATATTTTCGTCTAAGCTAATGTAGTAGTTGAACAAGTCACCAATACTATGAAAAACCATAACGTTCTCTGTCCAAAGTTCCACACTAGCTGCAGACCAAACCTCAGTGCTTTTCTGTTCTCTTGTATTCTGTTCTACTGTTGTTTCAAAGTCTGCACTAAACGTGCGCCACTTTTCAGAACGTGCCACAGTGTATCATTCCTCAAATTCTTCTGCAAAATCTCCGGCCTGCTCCATGGCATCAACAGCGTCACCGATTGTCATTGGGTCACTCGAACCGGTCAGGATTTCAACGATTTTAGACGCTGCGCCATAGGCAATGTCTTTACTGTTAGCTCCCTTTGAATGACCACCAGCAATTACTGCTGCTAATTCATCAAACAGTTCTGGATATGCATTAACCCGCCGTGCAAAATTGTCAAGACCCATATTATTAACAGCACGCTGCACAGCATTATGTACCATTGCTACAATAGATGAATTGTCTTGTAGCGCCCATTTTCTATCGTGTTCTGTGACAAATTTAGGCCCCCATTGCTTATCATCAATAACAGATGTGTCACCAGTCATTGCCTGATTTACAGCTGCTAAGAATGCTTCGGCCTGTGATGTGTCAACAAATGCTTTTTGCACGGTATCTTCAAAGTTTTCTCTAATTACTTCCGCTTGCTTCACCGGTTTTGCAATCTTGCTGGTTGCATAACGATTGTAACGAGCAATAGCTGCTTCACCAGAAACAACCTCACCAGTTTCAGAATCAGATGCTAAAATGTACTCTTTTAACTTTTCTGGGTTATTAGCTAATCTGTTCATCTGCTGAACGTCTCGCTGCCTGAACTGCTCAAGGTTTAACAGGCGTAACACCTGTGGCGTTACCTCTGCTTCATACCCTTTAGCCCTAGCTGACTGCAATTGGCGATTCACGGCTTGCATTAAACTCTCCTTTGCTGCACGTAACGCACGTGCATGCATTTGAGCTTTCTGCTGCCTTGCGTTCATAATTTGTTCACCTCTTCCTATCAAAAATCCCCCTCACCATGTTTCAGATAAGGGGGATTTCAAATCACTGTGTTATGCTGCCGAAGCAGCTAAGTCGTTTTACTCAACGACCTTGCAGGCGATGTACTCGCGGCCATTCTTGGAAGTGCCGGTGACGACCTGAATCTTGGTGAACTCCTCACCGAACTGCTTGTACATCTCCACGGCGTTGCCGAAGTCCTTGCAGAACGTGGCGCTGTTGGTGCAGTACGCCTTGCCATCATCGGTGGTCATAGCCATCAGGGTAACTTCATCACCCTTGCTGTTGACGTCAGTGTAGAGAACCCAACTTGCCAGAGTCAGGGTCGCGCCCTTCACGGTGGTCAGCTTTTCACGGTCAGGGGCCTGAGTCAGATTGTACAGGTCGTGTGCGGATGCGACAGTGCTGGATTTTGCGATGATGTTCATAATGTTATCTCCTTCTGTTCTTTTTGATTACTGCTCTTCTGCGGCCTTTTTGGTACGCTTGCCAAAGCTGGCTGCTTCCTCTGCGGTGATTTCTTCCTCAGAGATAACATCGGCATTGGCGAACCAGTTCTGCATGGTCATGCCACGGGTCTGCACCTTACAGGTCATGCCGGTGACGGCAATGGGGTTCAGCTCAGGGTTCTCCCAGCTCTTGGTGACTGCCTTGAGCGCTTCGGCGTTGCTGGAAAATGCGCCATCAACTACCACAGTCATATCCACAACTTCAAAAGTAGTGGTGTTGACTGCCTTGACGGAACAGGTGGTAACGGCGCTCTTACGGGTGATGTAATACTTACGCATAATAGATTTTTCCTTTCTGTTTTGTTATTGAAAGTGTGTTGTGAACTGGGCTTTTGCCCACCTCTATTGTACCATAGAAATGGTATAGGGTACATGCAGAATTGTTGCAGTTGGGATAGACGATTGTCTCATTCGTGAAAAATTTAACAATCGGTATGCCCTCTGCAATTCTGTTCTAGGGCGGGACTTTCAACAGATTCAACATAGTTTTCAACTCCTTCTCGTGAGTAGTTCCCACGTTACGGCCCTGAACAGTGATGTTCAGAACCGTTGCCTGAGAATTACAGGTCAAATAACACCTCTAATTTGTGGTAGGTGAAACCGTCAAGCGGGTAATTACTACCATCCTTGACCACCCACACAGGAAGTCCTTCCTCAAGGGCATATTCCATTGCACGGATACATGAAGGAAACGTGTTTTCAACGTCCGGGTAAAATGAGATTTCCGGTTCATCAAAAAGACGCTTATCCATGCACCATCGTGCAGACTGCACAACGGATACAGGGTATTGCTGGCAAAGATAATCAAACATCTTTGTTGCCAGCTGACCAGCGTTCAGCCGTGCGGACATTGCTTTGCACCGCCTTTCTTTTTATCTTCACGGCAGTCCATATAGCCGGTAAGATAATCAAGGGCTGAATCAAGGTCTTTGCGCGGTTCTGTGCCCTGAACAATGTCATGAGAAACGATTGACAACGCATTGTACAAAGCAACGCATTCGGCGTCTGAGTAGTTTTTCAGAAACAAACGTATCATTACTCAATCACCTCACAATCAATATCAGGGTCACAGATACCTAAAACGATATCTGCTACCAGTCGTGTACCAGCGATAATGCCAAGCATATTCGCGGTATTGATTGCTGTGCCTGCAATCCATGGTGTGAAAGCAACCCACCAACAGAAAGCTGTGATACTTGCAAACATATAAACACTCCTTTTCTCGCGGGTAGTTCCCACGTTACGGCCCTGAATCGGGTTCAGAGCCGTTGCCTGAGAATTACTACAAAACTGTTAATGTGTAACCAATGCAATCAGGACGGTGGTCAAGCATTTTATCGGCTGCTGCAAGTGCTCTTCTATAAGTCGTATATTGCCGCTCAACAACAGCAACCCTATTTTCAGCACGACCAATATGCACTTTGAAAAATTCAATACGATACCAACGCATTGCCGCGCTCCTTTCATTCGTTCTTCAAGAACTCCCAAAACGTTTTACAACTAGCTGCCCTACGGTAACAGGCATAAGCTAATTCATACCTATTAAACCGCAAATAAACTTCATCACCATTATAAAATCCGGGTTCATACAGATGAACTGTATAAACTTCGCCCTCTTGATATCGCTCATTTACAAGCACACCGCCAGTAGGAAGAAATTTTAAAACAGGCTCACCAGTAAGTTCACCCAAAAGACTGGGATAAGTGAACTCGTCATAATGGTTAATGCCGTCAATAGTTAAGGGCTTAATCTTTTTAACTTTCATGATTATACCTCTTTTCTGTGTTCTGTCTTTGGCATTACTGTGTTGGTTTCCCATCATCAGCGTACAAGTAACCAGCTTGCACGGACAGGCATTGCTGCCTGTTTCGGGTCAACGGATTTTCTTGCCCCAACTAACATAATGATTGTAAAAACTCATAACGTCATGCTGGGAAATTACAACATCCAAATTGCTACCAATGGAAGCGGCTTTGCATTCAAAATACAAATTCATGCCGAAGAACTCCTTGGTGAAACGATTATAATGCCGTGCAGTCGTTGAAC
>ERZ1026860.772-NODE-772-length-18791-cov-3.981426_pt1 | contig 18791 bp, 20 predicted proteins | sample MGYA00380160_ERZ1026860 | MGnify/ENA primary metagenome ERZ1026860 (study PRJEB33269, sample SAMEA4719796) | human gut metagenome | biome: human-associated habitat; feature: organic feature; material: feces | place: Cameroon | collected 2013-10 ... | reverse complement strand
CATGCGTTTGTCGTCCGAAGCGGCGGAATCGTCGTCGATTTGTTATTGGGAACGTTTGCCGTCTCAGGATGTCGTTTACAGTGTTTTGTTGAAGCTGGACGGTGACAAGACGGGCTATTTGAAAATGTCCAAAAAACTGCCCCGTATGGTTAAAAACATTCCCGATGCTTTGGCGCAGTTCGGAAAAGTCCGCGTTTATACCGCTTTGGACAAGACGGGGCTGAAAAAACGGACGTGGTTCAAAATGCGCCGCGCCGAACCCGACAAAGCTAAATTTTCGGGCTGGTGTACGGCGCAAAATCTGGCTTTTTTGACTTCAATCGGATCGGGCGGAGTGTTGGCGAAAAAACAACAGCGCAAGCTTTTGAAAATGTCCGACGGCAATGAAACGTTCGCTTTGCCCGAATTGAACCTGACGGGCGGTTCGCTGGAATTAAAAGGATTGGACGGCGAACGGCTGGGGGCGGTTGTGTACGCGCTGGGGACTGCCCCCGCCGTCAAAGAAGCGGACGACGCCGCCGAATGTGAAGAAGAAAAGGAAAATATCCTTTACCGCTTTTTCGAATGACGTTCAGCCGCAGTTGAACAGTTTTTTCCTGCGTTCGGCCAGTTCGGGATTGCGGTCGAAAACATTGATGTCGCCGTGGGCGACGGCGTCTTTGTAAAAGTCGATTTTAAAGTTGATTTTATCCATAAAATCAGTCAGTTGGCGCATTTGCAATTCCAGCCGTTCCTTTTGGCGTTCAAACATATCCAGCCGTTCCCGCAAAGTCGAATTGCCCTGCATCATCCAGACGATATACTGACGGATGTCTTTGATTTGCATGCCCGTGCCTTTCAAACATTCGATAATGCGGAGCAGTTCGATATCTTGATCCGAAAAATTCCGCAGTCCCGACGGTGTTTTTTTGACGAACGGCAACAAACCCTCTTTGTCGTAATAGCGCAGAGTGTATGCCGAAATGCCGCATTTTTCAGCCACTTGACCGATAGAGTATCCCATAAAATCCTCCTTGAAAAAAGTTCTTGACTTAGAGTGAACTCTAAATTTTATAAAGAATCAAGAACTATTTTAAACGGGAGGTTTCTATGATTGCTTGTGTGGTTATCACTTCGTTTCTGGGCTGTCTGGTAACGGTGCCGCTGTTTTTCCGATACGCGTGCTTTTTGGATGTGACGGCGGCAAAGCGAATCGGATTGTTTTTCGTCGCTTTGCTTTTGGGCTGTTTGCCGCTGTTGTCGGATTTTTCGCTTGAACCCGTTTTGGGCAAGGCGTATCCCGCTTGGCGCGCGACGGTTTGGTTTCTTTATGTGTTCTGCATCATTTTGCTGACGTTCACGGTTTTGCGCGACGTTGTGTGGGCGGTGCTGTACAAAGCGGGCGTTGCCGTTTCTTTGTTTGAAAAGCAGTGGGTGATTCGTTTGAACGCCGTTACCGCCGTTTTGGCGCTGGCTGCGTCGTTTTCAGCAATGCACGGCGGATTGAAAATTCCCGAAGTCAAAACCGTTTCGATTGCTTCGGATAAAATCCAAGAGCCGCAAGACGTTGTGCTGCTCAGCGATTTGCATATTCACAGAACGATATCGCCCGCGAAAATCAAAGGCATTGTGGAACGCGCGAACGCTTTGAATCCCGATGTGATTTTGCTGGACGGGGATATTTTGGACGACGATGTCGAAAAAATAAAACCGATAACGGAATTGCTCAAAGGGCTGAAAGCCAAAAAAGGAATCTTTTTCGTTACGGGAAATCACGAATTTTACGTCGGGTACAAAGAAACCGTTGCCGCGTTGAAAGCGGCGGGATTTACGTTCCTTGAAAACAGCGGCGAATCCGTCGGCGGCGGGCTGTATGTCGCGGGTGTTCCCGACGTATCGGGCAAACGTTACGGGCTGGACGTCAACGCCGAAAAAGCATTTGAAAAAGCTTCCGATTCCGATTTCAAACTGTTGATGTCGCATACGCCCGCTGACTTTAAAGCCGTCGATTTGACCGTTTCGGGGCATACTCACGGCGGGCAGATTTTCCCGTTTCATGTCTTTGTCAAGCTTGCCAACAAATATTTGGCGGGCGGCTACGACGGCGTTTACGTTACACGCGGCGCGGGACAATGGGGACCGCAGATGCGTTTCCTTGCCCCGTCGGAAATCACTTTCATCAAACTTTCACCCAATAAATAAAATCAGGGCGGAGGAGAAATCCTCCGCTTTTCACTTTGTTGCCAGACGTTCCAATCGGTTCGACATCAGCCGCAGAACAAAAGCGGCAATCAAACTGACGCCGAACAGAGCGGCAAAAATCGGCAGAGCGCCCCAATCGTCCAAAAACGCGCCGACAAAGCCCGCTGTAAAGTTCGCCACCGCCGCGAAACAAAACCACACCCCCATCATCAGCGACAAATATCGCGCGGGGGCAAGCTTTGCAACCATGGACAGCCCCGTCGGCGACAGGAACAGCTCGCCGATCGTGTGGAAAAAGTATGTGGCAACCAGCCACAGCATCGACGCTTGCGCTCCGCCGCGGTTTTCCCATGCCGCGCCTATCATAAACAAAAATCCCAGCGCCGAAAACGCCAAAGCCCAAACAAATTTTACGGCAAAGGACGGGGCTTTGTCGCCCGCTTTTGCCCAAATCCACGCGAATACGGGGGCAAGGAAAATGATAAACAACGGATTCAGCGATTGAAAGAACGCGGTCGGAACGGTAAGTCCGGCAATCGTGCGATTGGTTTGTTCTTCCGCAAACAGAGTCAACAGTCCGCCGGCTTGTTCAAATCCCGCCCAGAAAACAACCGAGAACACGCCCAGAGTCATCAGGGTTTTCAAGTGTGCGATTTCCGTTCGGGACAAAGGAGATTTGGACTCGTTTCTGACTTTTCGGGCGGCGGGAAGCGTTCCGATGTTTCCCAAATAACGCTTGGCAAGGCAGAGCTGCAAGCCCAGCGCAATCAACATCCCCAGTCCCGCGACGAAAAAAGCCGTTTGGAACGACCATTGCATCAAGATGAATCCCGCGGCAATTCCCGCGAAAAAAGACCCGATGTTGATGCCCATATAGAAAATCGTAAAAGCGCTGTCCCTGCGCGTGTCGTTTTTATCGTACAAATTGCCGACCATGGTCGAAATATTCGGTTTGAACAATCCGTTCCCGCAAATCAGCAACAGCAGTCCCGCATACAATCCCGATGGAAAAGCCGACAGGACAAACTGTCCCGCCGCCATTAAAACCGCGCCGAACAGGACGGCTTTGCGCTGTCCCAGCGTGTTGTCCGCCAAAGCTCCGCCGATTAAAGGCGTGATGTAAATCAATCCCGTGTAAATTCCGTACAGCCGCAAAGCGTCGGCTTTGCTCCATCCCAGTCCGCCGTCAATCGTCAAAGCCGTCAAATACAGCACCAGCACGGCGCGCAAGGCATAGAACGAAAACCGTTCCCATAATTCAGAGGCGAACAGCAAAAACAGCCCTTTGGGATGTCCCAAAAAAGTATCGCGTTTCATCCAGACTCCTTTTTATTTTCAGTCTACAGGATGAAAAACAACAGGGTAAGACGGCAATTCGGCGATGTCAGTTGATCTGGTTAATCCAGTCCAAATCTTCGCCGTTTTTCAATTCGTGCGGGACTTTGATATACTTGCCTTCCAGATAATCAATCATGGACGGGCTGAGTTCGGCAATGCCTTCAAACAGCATGGTGCGGTTGAAATCGCGGGTCATCAGATAATCCAAAATTTCCCACTTTTCTTCGTTAATTGCCAAAGACACGGCGTTTTGTTCGTTTGCGACAACCAAAGTCGGATTTGCGCCCGATTCCATCAACAGCTTGACGGCGGGCAGGTTGTCCGCTTCAACCGCCATGAACAGCAAAACGGCGGCGTCAGCGCCCGATTCAATCATCAATGCGACGGCTTGCGCCAATTCCTGCGCCGAAGCGTCTTTGTTCTTCAATACCGTTTCATAAAGGGACATCGTATTCTCCGCTTTCGTTCAAACGCGCGAAGCATAATGCACGGACGGGTGTTTGTCAAACCAAAGCAAAAAAACATATTGACTTGGAGTGAACTCTAACGGTTATCATTTTTTCATTCAAGGAGCGAATCGAATGAACAGACGTGATTTTACAGGGAGCAAAAAATGAAAAAAAGCATGATATTCGGGGCGGCTTTGTTGGCGGCTTTGGGATTTGGAACGGCGCAGGCAAGGGAGGTTGATTTGATGGACAGAAAAGTTTTAATCGCTTTTTATTCTTACAGCGGCAATACGAAAACGGTGGCGGAAGCCATTCACGCCAAAATCGGCGGCGATTTATTTGAAATCAAGGCGGAGGGAACATATCCCGCCGAATACCGCCCGATGACGGAACAGGTAAAGCGGGAAATTTTAAGCGGCTTCCGTCCCAAACTGACGGCGAGCGTTCCCGATATGGAACAGTATGACGTTATTTTTATCGGGTCGCCCAACTGGTGGGGAACAATTACGCCGCAGGTCAGCAGTTTTCTGGAAAGCTATGACTTTGCGGGTAAAACGGTCGTTCCCTTTATCACGCACGGCGGCGGCGGACAACAGCGCACAATCGCCGACATGACCAACCAATGCAAAGGATGCACGGTTGTTCAGGACGGCTGGCACGGATACGGCAAAGAGACGGACGGTCTGGACGATTGGCTGAATCGGCTGACAAACTGAAAAACGCTTTTGAAGGGCATTAAAAGATTTTAAGGGGCGGGGTACAGTTCGTTTCCGCCCCTTTTTTCAGGTGCTAAACAAAAAATGTGTAAATGTTCATAAACAGCAAAAAGCAAATCAGACCGCAATACGGAATCATCAGCAGCAACGCGCCCAAGGATATGGTGCGGAATTCCGACAGGGCGAAAATCAGCGCGAACACGGCGATGAACAGCGTTATCAGCGCCGCGCCCGCCAGATGCAGTCCGAAATACAATCCCAGCCAGACAATCACCAAAAAGAATTGACTCCAAAACAGCAAAATCGGGATTTCGTCGTCTTCTTCGCGGGCGATTTCCGCGATGATGCCGTAAGCGGCGGCTTGGAACAAATAGGCGGCGCAGCAGTAAATCAGCCAGACTGTTTTGGACGTAGGCATGATGAACTGTCCGTTCGTCCCGCCCATGACTTCGCCGGCGTTGGAATCGATGACGACGGCGAACAAAAATCCCGTAAACAGGCTTATCAGCCAAAACAACAGCAAGTGGTATTTCAATGACAAAATTTTGCTCATGGCGCGTACTCCTTATTTTTCAACGATACGCTTTGCGGGAAAAAATAAAAAGACGATCCTTCGGTGTATACAATCCCGATTGTTTGCGCTATAATCTGCGGGTGTCATTTATGAAAAGGATTGCTTGATGCGTTTTTTGACAGTTTTTTTGATGGCTTTGGGAATGGGGGGCTTTGCTTCGCCGTCTTTTGCGGACGAAGACATCTCTGCCGCCGCCCGTAAAATCGCGGCGAACAAGGCGGAAATGCAAAGGCTGAGCAAAAACGACGTTCAAACCGGTCAGTCGGTCGCCGATATAGGCAATTTGTCGATAGATGATTTTCTGGAATTGAAAGCCGTTCCCGACGGAATGGATGTTGTTTCGGCAAACGCGTTGTATCAGGCGGATGAAAGCTTTTCCGACCTGACGACAAAGCAATCCGTCGAAGCGGTCAAAGCCATGCGCAAAAACGGCATTGATTTGCCCGAAGGGTTGGAGGAAAAAATCCAATCCAAGCCCGATGACGCTTCCAAGCAGATGATGGCGGCGTTTTCCGAAATCGCGCCGTCCGATATCGTAACACCGGAGGACGCCAAAGCTTTGCGTCGCAAAATGATGCGTCAAATCGAAAACACTTTGGGCATATCGTTCAAATCTTTGTTGGAAAGACAAAGAAAAGACATGACGGTTTTGAAACAATAAAAAGCAGCTGAAAATGAATCCCGTATTTATTCTGGTCCGTCCTCAACTGGCGGAAAATGTCGGCACGGCGGCGCGCGCCATGATGAATTGCGCCATATCCGAAATGCGTTTGGTCGATCCCGACGAAGATCCGCTTTGTTCCCGCGCGATTGCGGCGTCTTCCGGCGCCGATGAGATTTTACGCAACGCCAAAGTCTTTAAAACGGTGGAGGAAGCTGTTGCCGATTTGCAAAAAGTGTACGCCACGACGGGACGCCCGCGCGATATGATAAAGCCAGTTTTTACGGGGCAAGGCATGGCAAAAGACATTCGGACGCAACAATCGCAGGGAATCAAGTGCGGCGTGATGTTCGGTCCCGAACGCACGGGGCTGGAAAACGAAGACGTGGCGTATGCCGACGCGATAGTGAACATTCCGCTGAATCCGAAGCATTGTTCGCTGAATCTGGCGCAAGCCGTTTTGCTGACGGGATACGAAATTTTCCGTTTGACCGATTCGACGGCGGAAGAATACTTGGCGACGCCGAACACGATTCTTGCCGACAAAACGGAGCTGGAGCATCTGTTTTCCCATTTGGAGGATGAATTGGAACAGGTCGGGTATTTCCGTTCGCCCGAAAAAAAGCCGCGCATGATGCGGAATTTGCGCAGTATCTTTTTACGGGCGAATTTGACGTCGCAGGATGTCCGGACTCTGCACGGAGTCATTACGGATTTAAGACGTTAACGGCGTTTTTTGCGCTTAACCGCTTTTTTCCTGCCCGTCGATTTTTTTACGGCGGGCTTTTTCTTTTCGGGCTTGGGCGCCATGGACGCGCAAACGGATTTCCCGTCGGGCAAAGACACCATTTCTTCGCCGTAAGGGCAGGTAAAACAGCCGCCCTGTTTGTCTTTGTACGGCGCGTTTTTCGGACAAGCGCGGCAAGTCCAGCGGTTTTCCGCGTTTTTTTCCACATACGGACACAAAAAATCGTTTTGTTTGGCAAGCCGTTTGCAAATTTCGATTTCGCGGGCGGCTTTCGGAGCGTCGTCGGGATAGACCGACGGACAAACGTTTTGCAGGGGCGATTTGTTGCGGAAAGTCTTTTCCGCCGTTTGTTCTTTGGGCGGCAAAGCCGTTTTGTACGACGCGTTCAAGGTCAGCGCCATGCGTTCCAGCTCGGCTTCGGGAACGTCGCGTCCGCCCGATTTGACCGCTTTGCCGTTGATGACGGGATATTGGCTCAGACACATCGGGTAGCCGTCTTTTTTCGCCAGCAGCGTCCCGTCGGGACAGCGGAAGCAATACGCCTTGTTTTTCGTGTCGTCAATCAGATAAGTGCTGTTTTCGGGGCATGACACGCATACGCCGATTTGTTTCGGATACGCTTGCTTTTCCCCGATTTGGCATTTTTCACGCTTGCGATACAAAAAATTGTAAATAATGGGCGACGACGTTTTCGGCATATAGGAATAAGTGTACGCCGCGGCGGATTCCGAAAACAGCAGCATTATCAACAGCAGGACTTTTTTCATCGGGCGTTCTCCGATTCTTTCCACGGCAGGTTCAGCGCGCAGACGCCCCGAAGCTCCGCCCCCAGACAAGCGTTTGTATAAACGCCGATTTTGATAATCGCGCCTTGTTTCAACGCTTTGTTGAACAGGCGTTTGTTTTCGACGGTGGTGTAAAACGTCGTGCCGCACGCTTCAATCATTTGATTGCCGCCGCCGATTTTTTCCATATAACCGTCGCGGACGTCAAACGTTCTGTAATAGTCGGAATGAAAGATTTTAACCGCGTATGTTTCGATTTTGGGGTTTTTCCGTCCCGTTCCGAACAGCAATTCCTGCTTGAAGCAGTCTTCGGGGACGTTTTGATCGCGCACGGTTGTTTTTCCGACGGACGGCGTTCCCTGTCCCGTAAAGTCTTTCCAGTCGCTCAAAGCTTCCGTTAGTTTGGACTGAGCCATAATTTCTTTGGCTTTCGCGCGGTCTTTGGGAACACCGTGTCCGTAAAACGACCGCAAAGCGCGAATCAAGGGGTTGTCGCACTTTTTCAACCAGTAAGTGGTGTCTTTCGCGCTGGATTTCATGCCGATTCCGTAATAGGACATTTCAACCAGCAGACATTGGGCGGCTTTGCTGGGCTTTTTGACGGAATGTGCGGCGCGGCGCAAAAAACGCAAGGACTTTTCCGCGTCGGGATGAACGCCTTTGCCGTCCAAAATCATTTTGCCGTAGCGGTATTGCGCTTCCGAATTTCCTTTCAGCGCGCCTTTTTTGTAGTACTCGACCGCTTTGTCGTAGTCGCCGCGCAGGGAATAAAAACGCCCCAATTCGTTGTGACAAAAGAAATTCTTTTCATGCTCCGCGCATTTTTCGTACCATGAAACGCCTTGTTTTTCGTCTTTTTTCAATCCGTAGCGCCCCGCGTTGTACGCAAAGCCCAGCAAAGAACACGCACGCAAGGTTCCCGCTTCGCACAAATTCGCCAACTTGGGAACGGCTGACGAGATTTTTCGGGCGTACAGCAGGCTTTCGGCGTCCTGAAACTCCGTTTTTTCCGCAAAGGCGGGGGCTGTCGAAAACACAATCGCCCAGCACAGCAAAAACAATCGCATGTAAAATCCTTTCATCGTTCGGACATTATAACGGTAAACAGTGTTTTCGGTAAATGCCGAATTGACAAATCGGCTAAAAAAGTTTCTAATATCTTTAACGTGTTTTGAAAAAGGAGTTTTTCCATGAAAAAGTTACTGATTTCTTTGCTGGCGCTGAGCTTGGTTTCGGCGTGTTCCAAATCCGACGATCAGGAAAAGTCGAAAGCGGAACAGGAAAAAACCGTGGCGTGCGCCTCCATCAATGCTTTGCCGCGTCAAGTAACCATCAACCCCGAACAGTACAAGCCGTTTGAAGGCAAAGGGGCTGCCGAAATCGTCGGAAAGCTGTGCATTAACGTCGACGGAAAGCAGGAATGTTTGGCAAATCAGCTGGTCGTGCTGAACCCCGTAACCGACTATTCGACGGAATGGTTCGTGCGCAACTGGACGAAAAACGAACCGCTGAAAGAAGCCGATCCTTTGGCGATGCAGCATAATAAACAGGTTCGGACGGATAAAGACGGCAACTTCGCGTTTACGGAATTGCAGCCGGGAACGTACTATGTCGGTGCGGTCGCTTGCCCGTGCGAAGCTTCTCAACAAGGGCAGAATGCGAATTTCAATCTGCAGCGTTTGGGCGCGAAAATCACGGCGATTACCAAATCCGAAGTCGTGTTGCGCAAGGTTTTCGAATCTGCGAATTAATTTGTAATCAAACAGCAAAACCCCTTCACGCGAAGGGGTTTTTGCGTAAGGAGAAAATCGATGTCTTGGACGGATGTGGCGACTTTGGCAATTTTGGGCGTCATTATGGGATTGTTGCTGCTGTTTCGTAAAAAGCAATCGCCCGAAACCGAATTTTTAAACCGCCGCGTGGACGAACTGACGGCTGAAAATCAACGCTTGACAGCCGAAAAAGAAACGCTGATTCAGGAAAACGCGGCGCTGAAATCGGATGCGGGGCATTTGGGCGAACGCGTCGAGGAACTGCGCCAAATGCGCGAAGCTCTGACCGTGCAGTTCAAAGCGGTGTCCGCCGATATTCTGAAAGCGCAAACCGAAAATCAGCAGCAAAGCATCGGGCAGATTTTAACCCCGCTGAAAGACCAGTTGACCGCTTTTCAAAAAGGCATGGATGATTTCAAACAAGTGCAGGCGACGGGACGCGGACAGCTGGACGCTCAGCTGAAAAATCTGCTGGAAATGAACGGGCGTTTAAGCGACGAAGCGAAAAGTTTGGCAAACGCGCTGAAAGGCAACACAAAGCATCAGGGCGACTGGGGCGAAACGCAGTTGGAACGCGTGTTCGAAGTTGCGGGCTTCCAGCGCGGAATCGATTACTCTGTACAGGAAAACGTAAAGGATGAAGACGGACATAACAGAAGACCCGACTATGTCGTGAATCTGCCGAACGACCGCCGTTTAATCGTGGACTGCAAAGTATCGCTGAATGCGTACACCCGTTATGTGAACGCGGACAATCCCGACGATAAAAAACGGTTTTTGGCGGAACATGTCCAAGCTTTGCGCAATCACATCAAAGGGCTGTCGGGCAAGGACTATCAGTCCAAAGTCAAAGATTCGGGACTGGATTACGTTTTTATGTTTATTCCCATCGAACACGCGTATTTGGCGGCTTTGCAAGCCGATGCCGATATTTACGAAGCGGCGTACAAAGCCAATATCGCGATTACGACGGCGTCTTCCCTGCTGCCGATTTTGCGCACGGTCGAAAATATGTGGCGCATCGAGCGGCAGAACAGAAACGTTCAGCAAATCGCAGACATCGGCGGAAAATTGCACGACAAACTGGTCGCTTTCGTCGAAGATATGCAGGATATCGACAAAGCGTTGGGCAAGGCGAAAACAAGCTACGACAACGCGTTCAAAAAGCTGTCCGAAGGCAAGGGCAACGCCATCGGCTGGGCGGTGAAGCTGAAACAGCAGGGCGCGAAAGCTTCCAAGGATTTCGCCGTCGATTATGACGACGAAGACGTGCCTCTGATTGAAAACGGGCAGCCGCAATAGTCTTGCGCGTACATCCGCGTTTCCTTGACCAATCGTTGCCGTTCCTGTTCCAAGCCGCCTTTGCGCCAGTTCGTCAAATCGTAAGGAATGTCCGCTTCTTTGGCGGCGGTTTCGGCGGCGGCGTTGACTTGATTTAAATCTTTGTACCGCGAAACGCCCAAAACGGACGAAAACGCGTCAAACCCGTTCTGCTTGGCATAAGCGGCGGCGCGGCGCAGGCGGAACAGAAAACAGACGGAGCACCGTTTTCCGCGTTCCGGTTCGGCTTCCAATCCTTTGACCGCGTCCAGCCAATCGGCGGGATTGTAAGGCAATTCAACGAACGGCACGTTCAAATCGTCGCAAAACCGTTTTTGTTCGTCGCGGCGTTTTTCATATTCGGCGCGCGGCTGAATGTTCGGATTGTAAAACAATACCGTCATATCCGCGTGTTCCCGTGCGGCTTTGGCAATGACGGCGCACGAACACGGCGCACAGCAGGATAAAAGCAACAGTTTCGACATTCGGTTCCTTTAACGATAAAAAAGAGTTTACAACAGGGGCTATCCGCCGCAGTCCCGACAGAGTTCGATAAATTGCGGCGGGATAACCCCGTGTTTGACAATCAGCAGATAATAACGCACATAGGCGAAACGGCGACCGAGCGCATCGTCGCACACGCTCCAATCAATCGGGGCGGTGTCTATGGCTGACATGTCGGGCAGTCGATACAGCACTTCGTCCGCATCGGGGGCATCCGTGATGTTCGGGATATCCAAGACCGACGGGCTGACATAGACGGCTTCCAATAATCCCGCTTTGTCCAAGGAATCGACATCAACAGCGAACAAATCCGAATCAAGGACGAATTTTTGCAAAGACGGCGTTTTTTCGGTCGGTCGGACAGGGCAGGGGAAGGCGCGGATTCCGCGGCTGCGTCCCGGAAATTTGCTTTCAAACCAGCGGACAATGTCGGCGTGCGTCGTTTTCCCGGAGCGTTTGAAATAATAGCGCGGATTCGCGTTCGGGTTTTCGGCGAACGACAAAATCCCGTCGGTCAAAGCCGTGTTCGGACGTGCGATGTAATGATAAAGTATTGTCATGGATTAAACCGAAATCCCGTTTGTTTTATCCAAGATTTAATACCACATCCGACAATTTTTCAACCCTGACGTTGCGTTTTTCCGGCGGGGATGCGGAAATCCCGAATTTTCCGATTTTTTACGAAAAATCCTTGACCGTGCGGGGGAAAGTTCTTAGGATTCGGACTCGATTTAACAATAAGGAGCTGATTATGAACAAATCTGAATTGGTTGCGGAAATCGCAAAGAATGCCAACGCTTCCAAAGTCGCCGTCGAATGCATTTTGGACGAAGCGATTATCGCCATTACCGAAGCGATGAAAAAAGGCGAAGAAGTCCGTTTGATGGGCTTTGGCACGTTTGACGTGTCCAGCCGCGCCGCCCGCGAAGGTCGCAACTTGCGTACGGGTGAAAAAATGACGATCCCCGCCTCCAAAGCGCCGCGCTTCAAAGCCAGCAAATTGCTCAAAGACGCCGTCAAGTAATTGAACGGCAAAACTAAAGCCGCCCGTTTTTCTTGGCTTTGCCGATGAAGCGGGCGGCTGAAAATGTTACGCGGTGTCGTTGTCGCCAAACGAAAATAAAGGGATATGGCGCGAATTCGTCTGAAAAACAGAAACTACGTCAAAAAGGAACGTGTCCTTTCGCCGCCGTTTTGGCGAAAAAAGAGCTTCTGGTTGGCGGGAATTTTGGCGTATGCCGTGTGGATTTACGGATTGCGCCGTCCCGTTTTTCTGCATTTGTACGGCATGCCCGCTGCCGCAGAGCGGATAAAGCCCATGACGGAAGTCTTTGAAAATGTCGACGGGCAGGAATGGCAAAGCTCCAAAATCGGCGGTTATGAAATTTTATATAAGATCCGAAAGAAATATATTGTTTTCGGGCGTGTTGTTTATATCGATTGGTATCGCAATGTAATCGGGACGTGGTTTCGTTCGGCAATGTCGCGCGGGACGTATTTGTACGATGCCGTTGTTCCCGTTGACGTGTCTGTTCTGCACGGCGCAACGGCGGCGGACGGCAACTGGCAGAAAATAAAATTTTTTCACGAAGAACGGTTGCTGCGGACTTTGTACCGTTTTGAGGACAATCCTGTCTTAAACCAAACCGAAATCAACAACAATCACGTCATTCCCGCATCGCCGAATATTCTGCGTGCGCTGAAAATCGTTAAAAACGGCGAACCCGTTTATATGGAGGGGTATTTGGTGGATTGGAAAGGGACGGGGGATTTTGCCGAATACGCGTTTAATACGGCTTTGACACCGGGTGAGTTTTCAAAAGAAAAAGCAGGCGGATTGCCGACGGGATTGTGCCGCCAGTTTTATGTAACGAAAATCGTTTTCGACGGATTTGTTTTTGAATAAAACAAAAACCCCTGTCCGAACGGGCAGGGGCTTTCGTTGTCAAAGGATTCTTTAAAATCCGTCGCGTTCCAAACGTTTGCGTTCCAGCTTGCGGGCGCGGCGAACGGCTTCCGCCTTTTCGCGGGCTTTCTTTTCGGACGGCTTTTCAAAGTTGCGGCGCAATTTCATTTCACGGAAAACGCCTTCGCGCTGCATTTTCTTTTTCAAAGCTTTCAAAGCCTGATCAACGTTGTTGTCACGAACTACGACTTGTACCATTTGATATCATTCCTTTTCATAAAAGAGGAGGGCTTTGCCCCCGTTAAAAAACATACCGATCGGGCGGCATCATAACCAACCCGAAACGAAAACTCAACGATAAAAATCCCTTTCACCCTTGGAAAGAGAAAAACATACCCCCTTTACGGAAAAAGCGTTTCTTTGAATTCAATATACAATTTTGATTTTTGTCTTGCAACAGATTTTTTTAGACAAAAATTATTGACAGGAAAGTTTTTTTGGGATAAAAATTCGGATAAATAACTCAATCAGGACGCTGCGCTATGGTCGAACAAGTTTTAGTCAATGTTTTCCCCAAAAAAAACAAATCCAAAAAATCTCAAAAACAATATCCCGATCAGAAGCCTTTGGTCGATTTGGGGATTTTGGCTGTCAGCAACAATGCGGAACGCCGTTTAATCAGCTTTATCAATACGATTGCGGAAAGCTCTCCGTTCGGAAAAGCCGTTTTGCAGGACGCGGCGGATGCGGGCTATACGCTGGCGTTTGAAAATCAGAAAGATTCGCTGGGCTTTTGCGATCCCGAAACGAAAATGCTGGTGCTGAATCCCAAAATGAACGACAACACGCTGGTTGCGACTTTGGCGCACGAAGCCCGTCACGCTCAGCAGTTCATTCACGGGGCGGAGGGTAATTTCGGCACATACAACCTGAAATGCGACGTGATGTACAACCGCGCTTTGGAAGCCGATGCCGAAACCGCCGCCGCCGCGACGTGCCACCAAATCAAAGTGTTCGGGAAAAATCCCGCTCCGTGGAACAAATTTGAAGAAGACGCTCCCGTTATGGCGGAGAATTTTTTGGATGCCATGCCCGATGCCAAAGCTCCGATTTCCGACAAGGTTTTGCAAAAAACGTTTAACGGATGGTATCAGGACGAAGTCGTCGTTGAAGGGTATGAAGAAGGCTATATTCAGGACGTTATGAACGACGCGATGAAAGACAGGGCGGAAGCGGATTTTCCCTATAAAGGCACGATTTCATCCAAAGAAATCGTTAATCAAATCTGTTTGAATGCCAACGGCGAATGCTATTGGGCGGACAACCCCGGCATATTGGAAGAACCCGAAAAACTGTCGTTGTGCGCCGCTTCCGTCAATACGGCGGACAAATTTTTCAAACTGCGCGAAGTCCGCACGGGGATGAAGCCCGACACCAGCTACAAATCCATGCCCGTTCGCGATCCCGAAAATTTAAAAGGCGCGAAAAACAAGTCGTTGGCGTCCAAAAAAGGAAAATCCGCGGCGGATGCTCTGCGTCAAACAAAAATCGCCGCCCAAATCGCGGGCAGGCGCGCTTTTTAAGGCTGCATAAAACGGTTTTTCTCCCGAAAAAGGGGCTTTGTCCGCAAAGCCTCTTTTTTATAGGGGCGCGTTACTTTTTGTTGACAAAAAAAGTGTACAGAAATACAATCTTTTCCAGAAATAACCGAAAGGACGCTTGCAATGTTAAAAGAAGCTTTTGAACTCCCCTTGTCCGATTCAAAATATAACCCTGCGGAAAAGCCCGTCGTTGATATCGACATGACGGAATGTAAAGAAACGGACAAACCGCGCATGGTTGCGCTGGTCAACCGTTTGGCGAAAAGCCCGTGCGGGTTGGAAACGCTGCAAATCGCGGCTGACAACGGATTCAAGTTCAGCTTCTTTGACGACGGCGTCCGTTGTTGCGGCGCGTGCGACGAAGCGGGACATTGGGTTCGCTTGAACCCCAAAGAATCCGACGCGAAGCTGGTCGGGACGCTGTGCCATGAATGCCGTCATGCGGGGCAGTTTGTCCGCGGCGCACACGAAGCGTTCGGCGTGATGGACGTGCGTTCGGAACTGATGTGTTTCCGCGCGATGGAAGCCGACGCGCAGACTTACGCGATTACGGCGTGCAAGGAATTGTCCCTGCAGGGCGACCGTTCGCCGTACAACATTTTCGCCGACCGCTATCCCGAAATCGAGGAAGCTTTCCGCGCGTCTTACGAGAAGCACGGCAAAGTCAACCACGAAGTCATGACGGACACAAACGAATCGTGGTACGACCAAATCCGCACCAAAACGGTGTACGAGGAAGCCTATCAAATCGAACCGATGACCAAGGAAATTTACGATTTGAAACAGGGTAAAAAGCCGACGCTGTTCTATGACAAGCAAAAAATGACGGCGGAGGAAGTCGTTGCTTTGGCGTGCTGGACAAAGGACGGCAACTATTACACCAAAGACCCGAAACAGCTGGAAAGCGGCAAGTTTATGGATGTCGCCAAACAGGCGATGGGCGATATGCGCGACTTTTTCAAACTGCGCAAGGAATTGACGGGCATGGAACCCGATCCGTCTTTGGACACGATTCCGACGCGTCCCGATTATATGCACCGCGAACGCCCCAAAATGGGCGAAAAGCCGCTGGCGGGCATGTTTGAAAAGAAAACGGCGAAAGCCTTGAACCCCGCGCTTGTGTCCGCTTTGTCGGCGCGCCGCGGTCGCTGAGGAGTTTGAATTATGGAAATAATGACGTCTTCAATGCTGCAAAAAGTTCTGGATGAACCCAAGCAGAAAGTTTCTTACGATCCGAATGAAAAGCTGACGGTCGATGTTGATTTGTCGCTGTGTTCCGACGAAGAAATGCCGCGCATGATTCATATCGTCAACCGCTTGGCAAAATCCGAAGCGGGACGCGAAACGTTGGAAATCGCCAACAAAGCGGGTGTGAAGTTCGGATTTTTGGATGCAAAGACAAACTGCTTCGGCTGCTATTTCGGCGGTGATATGAAGTATATCGGTTTGGGACCCATGGCGTCCGACGACAAGCTGGTGTCGACCTTGTGCCACGAATCGCGTCACGCGGGGCAGGCGGAACGCATGAAAGACATCCCCGACCGCGACCAACTGAACGTCGCGTCGATTATTCGCTATTCCCGCGCCAAGGAAGCCGACGCGCAGGCGTACGCCGTCAAAGCGTGCAAGGAATTGGAAATGCAGGGGGACAAAGGGCCTTTGGCGACGTTTGCCAAATTCTATCCGCCCATTTACAAAGCCTATGAAGCCTCGATTGCCAAAGAGGGCGTTTTGAACGACAAGGTCGTCGCCGACGTGTTCAAAGGCTGGTACGACCAGACGGGTACCAAACAAAACTACGAAGAAGGCTACATCATCGAACCGATGCACGACGCGATTAAAGGAAACTTTACGCGCATGTACACCTTTGCCGAAAACGTCGATTCCAAAACCGTCGTTGAAAAGGTGGGCTGGACGAAAAACGGCAACTATCTGTCGGCGGAAAATCCGGATTTTCTGGACGAACCGCGTTTTGCTTCCGTCGGCGAACGCACAAAATCCGACGCGCAGGCTTTCTTTGAAATCCGGCAAAGGTGCGCGGGTATCGATCCCGACAAATCCGTCGACTCTTTGCCGACGAACAAGGACGCGTTTGCGCGCCGCTTGCCCGAAATGGGACAGCCGCGCGGCAACGTCGGCGAAACGATGAGCATGGGCAACACGATTGAACGCTGGAAAGCCATTCTGGCTCAGCGCAAGCTTATGGGGACGCTGAACAAAGCGTTCGCGCCGTACAGAAAAGCCGAATATCCCGACGAAAAGCCCGCCGTTGACGTCGATTTGCGTTATTGCGCGAAAAAAGACCGTCCGCGCATGATTGCTTTAATCAACCGTTTGGCGCGCAGTAAAACGGGCTTGGAAACGTTGCAAATTGCGGCGGACAACGGGTTTCATTTCAACTTTATCAAGGGCGAAAACCGTGCTTTCGGTTTTGCGGATCCCGAACATAAACGCATTGCTTTGAATCCGAAGTTCTCCGACGCGAAGCTGGTCGGAACGATGTGCCACGAATGCCGCCATGCGGGTCAGTTCATGCGCGCGTCCAATCTGGAAGAAAACAGATGGGACGTCAAAACGAACTTGATTTACATGCGCGCGATGGAAGCCGACGCGCAGGCGTACGCGGCGACGGCGTGCGAAGAAATGTTCCGTTTGGGCGACGAAGCTCCGAAACAGGAATTCTACAGGTATTATCCGCCGATTGCCGAGGGCTTTACGAAAGCGCTGATTAAAAACGACGCGCAGCTGGGCGATCAACTGCTGACCGACACGTTTAAATCGTGGTACGATCAACAGGGAACGAAAACGGTTTATGAAGCCAATTATTTGTTGGAGCCGATGCAGCAGGATTTGCGCGACATCGCGAACGGCAAGGACAAAGAACATCAGATGAGCTTCGATATGTCGATTTCCGCGCAGAAAACGATTGCCGAAATCGCGTGGACTCAACACGGCAATTACTTCAGGGACAATCCCGAAATTCTGAACGGCGGCAAGTATTTGGACGTTTGCGACCACACGATGACGCAGATGAAAAAATACTTTGAAATCCGCAAGGAATTGACGGGAAAGGATGATGCCAAGGCTTTGGACGGCATTCCGACACGCGCCGACACAATCCCCCCGCGCACCAAGGGGATGAAACGGCCGGCTGTGAAAAAGGAAAAGCCCAACGTTGCGGCGGTGGTTCGAGCTCAAAGAAGATTCGGACGTTAAGCCGGTTGAAAAGAACGCCCTGTTTAAAACAGGGCGTTTCTTTTTGGGCAAAGCGCGGCAAGCTTTGCCGTTTTCGGAAGCTCTGAGTGGTTAACGGGATTTTCTGTTGGACAGGGCTTTAAGCACAGCCGCTTTTTTAGCGTCGTAAGGCATATCGAAATAGGCGGTGTTCGGTGTAAATGTCAACGATCCGCGCGACGGCAGTTCTTGGTAGGATTTGTCCCGCGGCTGTCCCGTCAGGCGTTCGCGGCGTGCGAAAAACACGTCCGCCGCTTCTTTTGTTTCGAAAGCGATGCCGCACATTTTCGGATTGTCCAAAGCATGCTTGTCCGCTTCCATATAGCATTTTCCGTTTTCCGTTTGGCAAACCCGTTCCACAATCTGAACGGAATCCAAATGTCCGTGAAACGGACGTTCGGCAAAAATGTGCAGTTGCTCCGTTTCGTCTTTGCCGCTGATGGATTCCAGATGCGCTTTCAAATATCCCGTTTCATAAGCGGATACCATCGCTTGCTGGTCAAACCAGCCGTTGAATGCGACGGTCATATTGCGGTTGCGGTCGGCAACAACGTTTTCAAGCGTTTTTTCCGTGGTTGTCAACGGCAGTTCGGCAACGATTTCTGGATAGGCTTTTTTGAATTCCCGAAGCGCGGCTCCGTCATGAGTCGAGGCGCGGATTTCCAACGCGGTTTGCAGGGCGACGGCTTGCGCATCGGCTTCTTTGGCGCGGCGCAGTCTTAATTCCGTAGCAACGTCATAAGAGCAGAAATACGCATTGATGCCGCGCATATCCTGTTGAGCGTGCCGCGATTCGTGAGTGAACGTCGTTGTCAGTTTTGCGTCGTTCATGCACGGGTTCAGGGATATCCGCTTGTTTTCCTTGTTGCAGCATCCGCAGCTGTCCGCCAGCAGTTCAAAGTCGACGGAATAGCCCGCTTTTGCCGCGTCTTCCAGTACTTTTCGCCCTGTTGGAGAGTGGCGGGCAATCGTATTGACCAGATGCGTCAACCGTTTTTGTTC
>ERZ1026860.767-NODE-767-length-18847-cov-3.629364_pt1 | contig 18847 bp, 8 predicted proteins | sample MGYA00380160_ERZ1026860 | MGnify/ENA primary metagenome ERZ1026860 (study PRJEB33269, sample SAMEA4719796) | human gut metagenome | biome: human-associated habitat; feature: organic feature; material: feces | place: Cameroon | collected 2013-10 ... | reverse complement strand
TTCACCGAGCTTTCCCGCGGCGGCGTTGAATTCTATGAAGCTGCATACGACGGCGAACTTATTTACGGCTTGGATATTGACAACAATTTCTATTCCGTAAACCCCGAAACCTTTGAATCCACACTTATCGGCAGCATTTCCGACACTGCGAATTCAATGACCTATGACTGGGAACACGACACTTTCTACATTGTCAACAGCAACCTTCAGATCCGTGAGCTCCGCAAGGACGGTTCTCTCGGTTCCGCAATCACGCCCGCAAACGTTGTTTGCATTGCCCCCGTCACCTATGTCGGCAACGGCGAATTCCTGAGCCTTGACTTCAACACCCGCAACTACGTTCGCATTGCGGCGGACGGCAGCACCACTCAGCTTGCCCATTCCGACGGGCTTCAGGGCTGGTCCTCCTCCATGGTTTACAACCGCGAGGACGGCAAGTGCTACATCTGCTACACCAACATGCAGAACGGCGACGATACTTCCAGTGTCGGCTTCTGGGGCAAGCTTTTCGCAATCGACCCCGTGACCGGTGAAGGCGAATACCGCGGCTTTATCGGCGAAGATTACGGCACTTACGTAAACGGCATGTGCTTTATCGATATGGGCGGCGGCGAAGAACCGCAGGCAACCCTTGACGAAGCGATGAACCTTGTTGAAAACAGGCATCATTTCGTGACCGAAGGCGAATATCCCTGGGTTCCCGTTGTGTTCAACGATGAACTCTGCGGCGCAAGCGGCAACCAGGATCATGTCGGCACGACAAGCACCGTTTCCACCACCGTTCAGCTCAATGCGGGCGATGTAATGCGCTTTGACTGGGCTGTCAGCTGCCGTGAAGATTTCGAACGCCTCACCTTCTCCGTGAACGGCACCGAAGTTGCCGCAATCTCCGGACAAAACACCGATTTTGTGCCCTATAACTATGTTGCCGAAGCAGCAGGTGAATACACCTTCAGCTGGACTTATCACAAGGAGACCATGTGGACCGAAGGTCAGGATCGCGGCTATGTTAAAAATGTTTACGCCGGCGCACCCCTTCCGGATGAAAGCGTTGAGTTCGCACCCGATGCCGTGACCGTCCGCAAGGGTCTCACCGCTCAGCTCAGCTGGACTGTCGCTCCCTACTATGCTTTCGATCAGTCCGTGACACTTACAAGCTCCGATGCAAGCATTGCTTCCGTTGATGCAAACGGCGTTGTTCGCGGCGTTAACGAGGGCACCGCAGTCATCACCGCAACAACGGCACAGGGGCATACCGACACCTGCACCGTAACGGTTATTGCGCCCGTTCCGCATACGAAGATTTATGCTTACCAGACTCAAACAACGAACCTGATCTCCTTCTTTACGGATGATTCCGCCCACGTTCAGCAGCTTGGTGCATTCCCCGCTGACACTTACGCAATGACTTATGCGCACGGCGTTGTATACGGCATCGACAGTGAGAACAATTTCTTCACAAGCACGCCCGGTTCAACTCAGCGCACAATCATCGGACAGACCGGCACCGCAATGATCACCGCAATGGCATATAACTATGCGAACGGCAAGATCTATGCAGTCGGCTACACTCAGCAGAGCCGTTGGGATCTTTACGAAATCAACATGCAGACCGGTGCCGCAGCCGTTATCGGACAGCCCGACACCGTGGATCGCGATCCTCTGTGGACATTCGCAATCACCACCGAGGGCAGGGCATACGGCATCACCGCAACCTCCGGCCTTCTGTACGAGGTAAACCTTGAAACCGCACAGGTTACCGAAATCGGCTTCACCGGCTGCCCCGGCGTCGGATTCTGCCAGTCCCTTGTTTATGACCATGACAACGGCATAATGTTCTGGGCGGCTTATTGGAAAGACGATGCAAACGGCCTGCGCGAAGTTAACCTTGAAACAGGCGAAAGCGTTTCGATCGGCGATATTCAGGATGCGGCACAGGTTTGCGGCGGCTACACCGTTCCCTCCTGGGACGATCCCACTCAGCCCTCAAACGTCACCGTCACCTTCAACTATATGGTAAACGGTGAATGGACGAGCACCGAAGTGACCGTTCCCGCAGGAACAACTCCCACTGCACCCGTTCCCGAGAACCAGCCCCATCAGCCCACGATGCTGATGTTCATCGGTTGGGATGTTGATTTTGCAAACGTTCAGCATGATATTACCGTCACTGCGCAGTATGCTGCCCTCGGCGACGTTGATATGGACGGCGAGATCCAAATCGCCGATGCACTCCTCATTGCACGCAATGCAATCGGTGTTGCGGAGCTGACCCCGGCGCAGATGATTCTTGCCGATGTTTACGGTTCGGACGGCGTCATCACCCTTAACGATGCTCTCGTTACAATGAGGATCTCTCTCGGACTGTAAACACGGTTCGGGAAAGCACCGAATTTCTTCCTTTCAAAACAGGATGAATCGGTGCATTAACAGAGCGGAAAATCCGACAGGATTTTCTTTATAAACCTCCTGTCCGACGGGAAGGGGCGGTTCGCCCGCCCTTTCCCCGGGCGATCCTTTTAGAATGAGGAATGAGAAATTAGGAATTAGGCACGTTCTTTCTTTGAGTGATGTGCGGTTTGTGCAAGTTAAATGCGGCCGCGCTTGACACAACTGTCGCTTGCGGTTATAATGGAACCGACCAACATAACCTTGGTCTATTGCCCCCCATCGCGGGGATTGATACCCGTTCTCCGCCAATGTAGTTACAGGTCACTCTCTATTGCCCCCCCCATTGCGGGGATTGATACAGTACCTCGGGCAAAAGAACGAGCCGCTTGAGCTATTGCCCCCCCATTGCGGGGATTGATATCGTCAAATGTTGCGTAAGTCGCCCGCACGAGCCTATTGCCCCCCCATTGCGGGGATTGATATGTTTTTCGGCAGTGCCGCATACCCCGCCGCAACTATTGCCCCCCATTGCGGGGATTGATACTTCATCGGCGCATTCTGCCCGAACGTCCCGAGCTATTGCCCCCCATTGCGGGGATTGATACTCATGTCGTTCATTTTTTTAACATAATACTCTCTATTGCCCCCAATCGCGGGGATTGATACTTTGCTTTTGTCATCGTTTATGCCTCCATCGTCTATTGCCCCCCATCGCGGGGATTGATAGAATTAAGTGCGTTGTACAATTTCGCTTTATCGCTATTGCCCCCCATCGCGGGGATTGATACAATCGGCGTTTCGATGTGATAGCTTGCGTTGACTATTGCCCCCCATCGCGGGGATTGATACAAGAACACACAACAACTGACCCCGACTGGTACCTATTGCCCCCCTCGCGGGGATTGATACTGTCCGTGCCTGTTTACGCGTTCGTAATGTGCCTATTGCCCCCCCATTGCGGGGATTGATACTAATTCATGTGCGCATTAATGTCAGTTTTTTCGCTATTGCCCCCCATTGCGGGGATTGATACTTTCGCGGGTCACCGGGTTAAGCCAGTATACATCTATTGCCCCCCATTGCGGGGATTGATAATCATAGTTGCTTGCGCTTACAAGTGATTCATACTATTGCCCCCATTGCGGGGATTGATATTTCATCTCGGCTACTTTTTTCACACAGTAATCCTATTGCCCCCATCGCGGGGATTGATACTCCATGCCGCGAGCGGTCAGCTGCTCAACGGCGGCGCCCCTTCCACACTCTTCCATCCACCTTCCACACCCCCTCTTTGCGTTCCCCTCCCCACTTTCCATTCAGGTGAGGCGGCTTCTGCGATTCGAAAACAATTACAAAAAATATATTTGATTTAACTGTTGCACACCCTCCCGAAAAGATGATACAATATACATGAATAAAGAAATTTTATTGCATTACGCATAAGATTCGGTTCAGTCGGTATGTTTTTGAAATCAGAAGGGAGAAAACCATGAAAAAAACTCTTAAGCATCTGTTCTCTGCGGCGATATGTGCAATTATGCTTTTCGCCTGCGTTTTCCCGAACTTTGCGGCGGCGGATACGGAGCTGAGCTCCGTTGATGCGGAAAAGCTGGAGGCTTTTTTTGCCCAGTCGGCAGGTGACGGAAGGCATAACTTCGATCATCCGGATTATGCGGGCGGGGTGTACGGAAGCTACACTGTCAGCAACTTTTCGGAAAGTCCCTGTGTCGGCATTGAGGACGGTGTCATCCGTTGGTTCGACTTTAACCCCGATGCAATGGGAAGCATTTTGCGCACTTCCCCGGTTTGGGATTTTCGCCCCCGCTTCTGCGGCGTTTTCGATTTGTCCGGAACATCGGTAACGAATGTTTACTCCCCGGTGCCGGGTCAAACGCATATTACGGCGGTGAACCTTGACGGCTGCGCAAACCTTGAGTGCCTTGAATTCGGCGATCAGAATGAATGCTTTGACATTTCCGCGCTGAATTGCCCGAACCTGAACATCATCGACCTTCGCACATATCACAGCGGGAATGTTGCCGTTCAGCCCAAGAGCTTTTCCGCTCCGGTCATGCTGAACACGCTCGGAAACGGCGGCGCGGGACTTTACGGCAGGGACGGAAGCTATGCACTGATCGCGCAGGGCGTTCGATACGACGAAAACGGAAACCTGATCGAAAACGACGGCTTCCTCGGCTGGGATGCGGACGGTCAGCTTCTTTCAACCGAACGGGAAATGCAGCTTTCGGACGGAATCCGCGCAGCCGCCTGCTTTGCGGGTGACGTTAATGAGGACGGAGCGATAAATATGGCGGACGCACTGCTCATCATGCGCTGCGCAATGGAACTCGGCGGAGAGCTTCCTCTCAGGCTTGCGGATGCGGACAGAAACGGAAGTATAGGCATTCCCGATGCACTGCTTGCGGCAAGGGTTGCAATGGGAAACTGAATTAAAATTTAAAAAACTGTTCGCGGACATTGCTCGTTTCGGAAAAATGTGTGAAGCAGTGATTCCGTAAAAGCGGAGCGGCTCAATGCGGGCGGTTCGGAACACGAACCATCGGCATTGAGCCGTTTTTTTATGCCGTTTTCGCATCGGAACGAACAAACGCAGTGTTTTCAAAACTTAATACACAAACCGAATGCACAACGTCAACATATGCTTGATTAAATATAAATATATTTGAAAAACCGCGCATTTCGGGGTTGACATCTTGACAACAACCTGTTAAACTGTGATACTGCATTATTATGGGTAAAATACGAATTTTTCGCCGCCGTCATGTGCGAAAGCATCGTTTAACGCTGTGGATCCCGCATTTTTTGCGCGGAACGGCAGCCCAAGGAACGCGCAGGCAGCGAATACCGCAGGCGGGGCTTCGGCCGCACTCAATGCGGCATTCCGAAATGCGAACAATGCGTAAGACACGACACAATCAAGTTTTCTGCGGAGAGCCGCAGAGGTTAGGGGTGAAACAATGTTGCATAAAGTAAACGTGGGCAAGAAAACACGCATGAGCTTCTCCCGCATCAACGAAATTCTCGATATGCCCGACCTTATTGAGGTTCAAAAGGATTCATATCGTCAATTCATCGAAAAGGGTCTGGGCGAAGTTCTTGACGACATCTCTCCCATTAAGGACTTTTCGGAGCGGTTGGTGCTTGAATTTGTCGGCTACAAAATCGACGAATCAAAACCCAAGCGCAGCGTTGCGGAATGCAAGGAACGCGATGTTAACTATTGCGCGCCGCTGTATGTTATCGCGCGGCTTATCAATACCGAAACCGGTTCCGTGAAGCAGCAGGAAGTCTTCATGGGCGATTTCCCGCTCATGACGGAACAGGGCACGTTCGTCATCAACGGAGCGGAACGCGTCATTGTCAGCCAGCTCGTTCGCTCGCCCGGCGCATATTATACCGAAACCGTTGACAAAGTCGGCAGAAGGCTTTTCAATTCTCAGGTCATCCCCAACAGAGGCGCATGGCTTGAATACGAAACCGACAGCAACGAAATTCTTTACACAAAAATCGACCGTCAGCGCAAGCTCCACGTCACCACCCTCCTGCGCGCTCTCGGTTACAGCTCCGATGCGCAGATCCTTGAGCTGCTCGGCGAGGAAGAACGCCTTAAAAACACCCTTGAAAAGGACCCCACTCACGACACGGTTGAGGGTCTTATCGAAATATACAAACGCCAGCGTCCGGGCGAACCGCCCACCGAAGAGAGTGCGCGCAACCTTATGACCGCGCTGTTCTTTGACAAGCGCTACGATCTTGCCCGCGTCGGCAGATACAAATTCAACTATAAACTCGGCATTGGTGCGCGCCTTGAAGGCAAAACCGCCGCCGAAACCGTTGTTGACCCCCGCACGGGAGAGATCCTTGCGGAAGAAGGTCAGCTTATCGACCGTGAGCTTGCGTTCCGAATCGAGAACGCGGGTGTTCTCGGCGTGTATGTCGCCGTGAACGAAAAACGCATCCGCGTTGTCGGCAACCAGTTTGTCGATGCGGCATGCTATCTTGACTTTGATCCTCTTGAAGTCGGCATCAACGAACATGTTTACTACCCCGTGCTGATGGATATGCTCGCTCAGAAAGAGGCTCTTTCCGACGACGAATTCAAAAAACTTCTGCACGACAATGTGCTTGAACTCAGCCCGAGGCATATCCTGCCCGCAGATATGATCGCCTCCGTGAGTTACCTTATGGGTCTGCCCTACGGCATCGGCTTCTGCGACGATATCGACCACCTCGGCAACCGCCGCATTCGTTCCGTCGGCGAGCTGCTCCAGAACCAGATCCGCGTCGGCTTCACAAGGCTTGAGCGCGTTGTTCGCGAGCGCATGTCCATTCAGGACGTTGAAAGCACAATGCCGATAAACCTTATCAATATTCGCCCGGTAACGGCGGCCGTCAAAGAGTTTTTCGGTTCGTCCCAGCTGTCCCAGTTCATGGATCAGACGAACCCGCTTGCGGAGCTGACCCATAAGCGCAGGCTTTCCGCTCTCGGCCCCGGCGGTTTGAACCGCGACCGTGCAACGTTCGAAGTTCGCGACGTTCACTATTCTCATTACGGCAGAATGTGCCCCATCGAGACGCCTGAAGGCCCGAACATCGGCCTTATCAACTCCCTTGCAACCTATGCAAGAATAAATAAATACGGCTTCATCGAAGCCCCCTACCGCAAAATCGACAAGGAGAACCACTGCATCCTTGACGAGATCGTTTACCTCACCGCAACCGAGGAAAACGGCAAAATCATTGCCCAGGCAAACGAACCCACCGTCCGCGGCGAGGACGGCAGAGTTTGGTTCGAAAAGGAGCGCGTTGTTGCACGCAGACTGGATCAGATCATCGAGGTGCGCAGCACCGATATCGACTATATGGACGTTTCCGCAAAGCAGCTCGTTTCGGTTGCAACGGCAATGATCCCCTTCCTCGAAAACGACGACGCAAACCGCGCCCTGATGGGCTCCAACATGCAGCGTCAGGCGGTTCCCCTGCTTGTGACCGAATCCCCGGCTGTCGGCACGGGCATGGAATACAAGGCGGCATACGACAGCGGCGTTCTTGTTCTTAACGAAGAGGCGGGCGTTGTTCGCCATGTTTCGGCAGATAAAGTCGTTGTTGAATCCGATTCCGACAGAAGCCTGCATACCTATCGCCTCATCAAGTTCAAACGCTCCAACCAGGGCACCTGCATCAACCAGCGTCCCGTTGTTGACGTCGGCGAACATCTTGAAAAAGGTGCGGTCATTGCAGACGGCGCATCCACCAAGGACGGCGAAATTGCTCTCGGCAAGAACATTCTCATCGGGTTCATGACTTGGGAGGGCTACAACTACGAGGACGCAGTTCTCATCAGCGAACAGCTTGTTCGCGACGATGTTTACACGTCACTCCATATCGAAGAACACGAAACCGAGGCACGCGACACAAAGCAGCTCGGTGCGGAAGAGATTACGCGCGATATCCCCAACGTCGGCGAAGAGGCACTGAAGGATCTTGACGAACGCGGCATCATCCGAATCGGTGCGGAGGTTCATTCCGGCGACATCCTTGTCGGCAAAGTCACGCCCAAGGGCGAGACGGAGCTCACCGCCGAGGAACGCCTGCTCAGGGCAATTTTCGGCGAAAAGGCGCGCGAGGTTCGCGACACCTCCCTGCGTGTTCCGCACGGCGAGGGCGGCGTTGTTGTTGACGTTCGCATTTTCAGCCGCGAAAACAAGGACGAACTCTCCCCCGGCGTTCATGAACTTGTCCGCGTTTATATTGCACAGAAGCGCAAAATCTCCGTCGGCGACAAGATGGCGGGCCGCCACGGCAACAAGGGTGTTATTTCAAGAATCCTTCCCGAAGAGGATATGCCCTTCCTGCCCGACGGCACTCCGCTTCAGATAGTTCTGAACCCGATGGGCGTTCCGTCGCGTATGAACATCGGCCAGATCCTCGAGCTGCATCTCGGCAAGGCCGCAAAGGGACTTAACATGAAGGTCGCAACTCCCGTTCTTGACGGTGCGGGCGAGGACGATATCAAAATGCTGCTTGCAATGTCCAACAAGTCCAACAAGCCCATGCAGGATCTTATGAAAATGACTGCGGGCGATGTGCTGAAGCTGATCGAACTTGCGGACTCCGACCCCGTTGTCGGTGAAAAATTCCGCGAGGCATACAAACACGAGGACGGAAAGACCGTGCTTTACGACGGCCGCAGCGGTGAACCCTTTGAGAACCGTGTTTCTGTCGGATATATGTACTACCTTAAGCTGCACCACCTTGTTGACGACAAGATCCATGCAAGAAGCACGGGTCCGTACTCACTGGTCACTCAGCAGCCTCTCGGCGGCAAGGCGCAGTTCGGCGGACAGCGTTTCGGCGAAATGGAAGTCTGGGCACTTGAAGCATACGGTGCGGCAAACACCCTTCAGGAGATCCTGACCGTCAAGAGCGATGACGTCGTGGGCCGCGTAAAAACCTACGAAGCCATTGTCAACGGCGAAAACGTTCCCGAGCCCGGCGTTCCCGAGAGCTTTAAGGTTCTTATCAAAGAATTGCAGTCCCTTGGTCTTGATATCAAGGTTCTGTCCGAAAATAATGAAGAAATCGTTATCGGGGAGCTTACGGACGATGACGATGTAAGAGAGTTGGGCGTCAATATTGCCGGTTATGAAGATGCACCCGGCGGCATGCTCAGAGACGATGATGTCGATGACTTTAACTTCATCAACGACGACGGTGAGGAGGATGACGACGACAGCTATGAGGAAGACGAGCATGATGAATTCGACGGCTTCACCTTCGAGGACGCCGACGGTAACTACGAGGAATAAAGTAAAGTCGGAAGGGAGATAAGAACTTGTTTGAACTGACAAATTTCGATGCAATCCGAATCGGTCTTGCATCCCCCGAAAAGATCAGAGAATGGTCCCACGGTGAAGTTAAAAAACCCGAAACCATAAACTACAGGAGCCTTAAACCCGAGGCGGACGGCCTCTTCTGCGAACGTATTTTCGGACCGACGAAGGACTGGGAATGCCACTGCGGACGATATAAGCGGGTGCGCTACAAGGGCGTTGTCTGCGAAAAATGCGGTGTTGAAGTTACGAGAGCAAAGGTGCGCAGAGAGCGCATGGGCCATATCGAACTTGCGGCTCCCGTATCCCATATCTGGTACTTCAAAGGCATACCGTGCCGCATGAAGATGCTGCTGGACATGTCCCCCCGCAATCTTGAAAAGGTACTTTACTTCGTCGCATTCGTCGTTACCGATCCCGGTGACACCCCGCTTGAATACAAGCAGCTGCTCACCGATGTTGAATACCGTCAGGCGCAGCGTGATTACGGCGCAAAGAGCTTCAAAGCGGGCATGGGTGCAGAGGCCATAAAGGAGCTTTTGCAGCAGCTCGATCTTGAAAAAACCGAAAAAGAGCTTCGTGAAGAAATCGCAAATTCCGGCGGACAGAAGCGCGTGAATGCGATTAAACGCCTTGAAGTCATCGAAGCTTTCATAAAGAGCGGAAACAAGCCCGAATGGATCATAATGGATGTTGTTCCGGTTATTCCGCCGGAGATCCGCCCCATGGTTCAGCTGGACGGCGGAAGGTTTGCGACAAGCGACCTTAACGACCTTTACCGAAGGGTCATCAACCGCAACAACCGCCTTAAAAGGCTGCTTGAGCTGCGCGCACCGGACATCATTGTTCGCAACGAAAAGCGCATGCTTCAGGAAGCTGTGGATGCACTTATCGACAACGGCAGGCGCGGGCGCCCGGTAACGGGTCCCGGCAACCGCCCGCTGAAGTCCGACATGCTGCGCGGTAAACAGGGCCGTTTCCGCCAGAACCTGCTCGGCAAACGTGTTGACTATTCCGGCCGTTCCGTTATCGTCGTGGGTCCCGAACTCAAGATGTATCAGTGCGGTCTTCCCAAAGAGATGGCATTGGAGCTGTTCAAGCCCTTTGTCATGAAAAAGCTCAATGAGCTTGGCTATGCCCACAATATCAAGTCCGCAAAGCGCATGGTTGAGCGCGTGAAGCCCGAGGTTTGGGATGTGCTCGAAGATGTTATCAAGGACCACCCCGTTCTTCTCAACCGTGCACCCACGCTGCACAGGCTCGGCATTCAGGCATTTGAACCCGTTCTGGTTGAAGGCAGGGCGATAAAGCTTCATCCCCTTGTCTGCACCGCATACAATGCGGACTTTGACGGCGACCAGATGGCGGTTCACGTTCCCCTTTCGGTCGAAGCTCAGGCCGAAGCCCGTTTCCTTATGCTTGCGGCAAACAACATCCTCAAGCCGCAGGACGGCAAGCCCGTGGTCAGCCCCTCACAGGATATGGTTATGGGCTGCTACTACCTCACGATGCGCTGCGATGAGCTGTACGATTCCGAAATCCGCACAACGCTCAAGGCTATTATCAAGGACAACAGTTTTGTTGATGAATACGTCACCGATGAGGTCATTCACAGGGTCTATGCGCTGCGCAGCAAGACAATAATCGAGGATCTTGTTGCAAGGGCAATCCGCGAGGTTCCCGCGGTTGACGAGGAAGCCCTCCGCGAATATCTTGACGATTCCCGCCTTATCCGCATGTTCAACGGCGAGGGAAAGGCGTTCTCAAGCGAAAACGAGGCGATCATGGCGTATCAAACGGGCGAGCTTTCGCTCCATGCGCTTGCAAAGATTCGCCTTGAACGCGAGTTTGAGGGCAAGATTTACCGCAGGATCGTATCCACCTCAATCGGCAGGGTCATCTTCAACCACGCAATACCGCAGGATCTCGGTTATGTAAAGCGCGAGACTCCGGACGATATGTTCAAGCTTGAGGTTGATAAACTTGTTGTAAAGAAGGATCTCGGCAACATTATCGACCACTGCTTCCGCAAACACGGCCCCACGGTCACAAGCGAAGTTGCGGACAGCATAAAGGCTCTCGGCTACAAATACTCCACCCGCGGCGGCGTCACTGTCGGCTTCTGCGATATCACCGTTCCGGAGGAAAAGCACAATTTCCTTGAAGCCGCCGATGAACAGTGCGGACAGATTGACAACCTTTACCGCATGGGTCTGCTTTCCGCAGAAAACCGCCGCAAAAAGGTCATCGAAGTTTGGAAGGAAACGGAAAGCCTTGTTACCGACGCATTGATGAAGCGGCTCAGCCCGATTAACCCCATCTTCATGATGGCAAACTCCGGTGCGCGCGGTTCAACCAACCAGATTCGTCAGCTCGCCGGTATGCGCGGCCTCATGGCGGACCCGCGCGGACAGATCATCGAGGTTCCGATTCGTGCAAACTTCCGTGAAGGCCTCTCCGTTCTTGAGTTCTTCATCAGTTCCCACGGTGCGCGCAAAGGTCTTGCCGATACCGCACTCCGCACCGCGGACTCCGGTTACCTCACAAGACGTCTTGTTGACGTTTCTCACAACGTCATCGTTCGCGAAGAGGACTGCTTTGCGGAACGCGGCATGGCGATTGACGGCATGATTCTTGAAACCATCGGCGACGGCGACCGTCCCCTTGAACCTCTCGGCGACCGTATTCTCGGCAGGTTCACCGCAGCGGAGGTTCGCGATCCCGAAACGAACGAGCTCATCGTCGGCAAAAACGAAATGATAACGTTCGATATTCGTGACCGCATCGTTAAAGCAGGCATCACCGGCGTCAAGTGCCGCACGGTCTTCACCTGCCGCAGCGAACACGGCGTCTGCGCAAAGTGCTACGGCCGCAACTGCGCAACGGGACAGCCCGTTACCATCGGCGAAGCCGTCGGCATCATTGCAGCACAGGCGATCGGCGAACCCGGCACGCAGCTCACCATGCGTACATTCCACACCGGCGGCGTTGCAACCGCCGATGATATCACTCAGGGTCTTCCCCGTGTTGAGGAGATTTTCGAAGCACGCAAGCCCAAGGGTCTTGCGGTTATCACGGAACTCTCCGGTTCGGTGGAAATCAAGACGGACGGCAAAAAGACCGAAGCGATTATTTCCGGCGAGGACGGCGAAATCGAGAAGTATCTCATTCCGTTCGGCTCAAAGCGCAAGGTTGAAACCGGCGATTTCGTTGAAGCGGGCGACACTTTGACCGAAGGTTCAATCAACCCGCATGATATCCTCAAAATCAAGGGCGTCAAGGGCGTTCAGGCTTATATGCTCCGCGAAGTTCAGGCTGTTTACCGCAGCCAGGGCGTTGAAATTTCCGATAAGCACATCGAAGTTATCATTCGCCAGATGCTCCGCAAGGTTCAGGTCGAAGATTCGGGCGACACGGATCTGCTGCCCGGCGAGCTTATCGATATCTTCAAGTTCGAACAGACGAACGACAGCGTTGTTGCGGTGGGCGGCGTTCCCGCAACCGCAAAGCGTAAGCTGCTCGGCATCACCAAAGCATCGCTTGCAACCGACTCGTTCCTCTCCGCTGCAAGCTTCCAGGAGACGACCCGCGTGCTTACCGAAGCTGCAATCAAGGGCAAGGTTGACCCGTTGGTCGGCCTGAAGGAGAATGTCATCATCGGCAAGCTCATACCCGCAGGCGTCGGCATGAAACGTTATCGCAATGTCGAAGTTGAGGTAAAGCCCGAGTCCGATAACCCGGCAGCAGCGGGCAATGCCGAATAAGCACCGCAGCCGACCACTCGTGCAGCAGCTTAATTCGGAACAGTTTTACAGTTAAAGACACGGCACCCGATAAACGGCAGAAAACTGCCGCCAAGGGCTGCCGTGTTTGCATTTGCCGCGTGCAATGCCCGAGCGATTTCGAAATTCGTAAGCAATGCCCGGAATTATTCGAAGCACATTGCGTTCGCATATCAGCAGACCAAACAGTTGAAAACTCCTTTTAAATCGCTCCGAGCGGGCTTGACGTGCGGGGAAAAAAGCGGTAGAATGTATTCGGAAAAGTTTATTCGAAAGGAAGCTTAAAAATGGCTGAATTATATACAAAAACCGAGTGCAAGCTTCACGGCACACCCTACTGCGCCGCGCTGAACATGAAAAACTGTGCGGACTGCTTCGCTTCAAAGCTTGATTCGGAGCAGCAGGAGGCTCTTATTGAGGATATAGGCTATATTGCCGCTGCTCTGCCGGAGGACGGCATTGAAAGCTTCCTTGATGAACCCGAATGTATGCTTTGCAAGGGCAGTGAAAAGGGAAAGCCCGAGTTTTTTGCGCAGCTCAGCATGGGGCACGATCATCCGACGGTTGACTACTTGGATGAAAAAAGCAATAAAAAATACAAGCGCAGCACAGCCATGCTCATACCCGTGCAGCTTCCTGCCTGCCGCAAATGCCGCAGTCTGCTCATGCAGTCATATTTTGTACCGATAATTGTCGGAGTTGTGTTCGCGGCAGCGGGGCTTGTGCTGACGATAATCGAACCTGTTCGTGCAGCTCTTGCGCGGTTCGGCGCAGCGATCCCCTTCCTGTTTTTCCTGATGTTTGTTTTTATCGGTATCATCGCCGAAAGTTTGCTTCGGATCTCTTACACCAAGCGTGTTGAACGCAGGATGAATACCCGCGTTTCCCGCATTGCAAAGCTTTCTGCGCTCACAAAGCTGGGTTGGTTCCCTGTTCACGGGAGCGAAAACGGCATTCGATATACCTTTACCGATAAACCCCTTGAAAGCGGCATTCTGACCGGAAGAGGGCAGAGGGAGCTGCTTGACGATATTCGTTCCGAAACTTCCAAAAAGAAATAAAACTTAATCACCGAGACGTACTCAACGTTCCGGAAACAGGCAAGGCTCAATATCAACGGCGGATTCTTTCTTCCGAGGGTTGATATTGAGCCTTTTGTTGTTGTGTGTCGGAAAAGTGACGATTTTGCGAATTAAATATGTTTGAATGAAAGTCGTTCGAAAATGCGTGTTTTTTTCGAAAAAACATTGGGAATACCGTTGACAGCGATATTGAAATCCTGTATAATATCAGCATAAGATACACAGTATATAAAAGAACAAAAGTTCGGCTCTATGCAGTGTACTTAAATTTTAATATGCAGCATTAAAGGAGGTAACTTGTGCGAAAGTTAAAAAGAACTTTATCTTATCTTTTGATATTGATAACGTTCTTCCGGTTGTTGCTTATTCCGATGAGTGTTTCAGGTGAGAAACCTGCAGAGCCGGGTATAGTTCGGGAGCTTTGCGAGTTGCGAGGCACGAACACAGAAACATATCTCCGGACGGATGGCTTGCATGAATGCGTCGTCTTTTCCGAAGATGCGTATATATCAAAGAAATACCCGAGCGCAAGCTATTACACGAACAACTACCTCCGTACAGGTTGTGATGACGCCTATGGAACAAGACGCGTTTTTATAAATTTCGATATTCCGATGTATCAGATTGCAATAAATTTGCCGATAGGTTTGCACAAACAACAATGCAATCCGGGAAAAATGTGTATTATGCAGCGAGGAGCATTGGTTGCTCGGATATGCTGCTTAATATGAGTCAACTTGCCGTTATCGGCGGAGACGGCACATTAACACTGAACTGGTAAGAAAGAAAGGAAGGAAAGAATATGAAAAAAATCGCAATGATTCTTTTGGCTGCACTTTTGGTGCTGAACACCTTTGCCTGCACCGGAGGCAGTGAAAAACAAGCGGTGAATCAACCGCAGGACTTGGAAAAAACGCAGCCGAAATGTTATCTTTTCAGCTCCGCAAACGGTGGACTGCAAAGCAAGGACAGCGCGGATACAGCCGTTTATGAGGGCGAGCTGATGTCGCAATGGGGCGGGTCAAGCTTTAAAGCATCCGATGCGCCGGCAAAAGCTTCCGTGACCTATGGCGGAGAAACTTACACAGGGACCTACAGAGGCTCGGAGTATAGAATGGGAAATTCATATATCACGCATTACTATACGGGTGATAACTGTTATGAATTCGGGATTAATTCCGAAAACGGGAAACTTGTTGGAATCAATTTCCAAACAGAGTCTTTCTATAAAAAAGAAAGTGCGGCATCGGAGTTGAGAAATGCGCGGGAACGCGCCGAAGAGGTTGCAAGGGAATGCGCCGCAAACTTCATGAACCTTGAAGAATGCGGTGAGCCCACGGTGAGTGTTGTGCCTCTTGGAGACGAGAGCGGCGCGGCATTGGATCTTTACCAGTACTTTTTTTGCAGGAAACTGAACGGCATTGAAACAAGGGCATATGTCGCCGTCCGCGTCAACTCAAGGGGTATGCTCGTTTCGTTCAGCCTTGGGGATTTGGATTCTTTCGATAAGATGGAGGCGGACAGCGTAAGATTCGACAGCCTGAATATTGAAGATGAAGTTCGAAAGGCGTTTCAGAATATCCACCCCTTCCCGAACGGCACGATTGTTGAAGGTCCGAGTATTGACAGAGCATTTTTCGCCGTGACGCCGCAGGGAGAAACGGTGATAATAGCGGCTGCTCAGGCGACGTTTTCGCTGCAACAGACGGATGAAAACTCAACACAGGATCCGGAACCGATCGGCGCAGGATATGAGTTTATCATAAAATAGGATAAGCGTGAATCGGCGGCAGAGCGCCTTGCTGCATTGTTCCGAAGAATGATGCCGTCGCCGAAAGAGTAACGGAACACAATCGACTCGCAGACGCTGCGTTGCAGAAGTTTGTCGAGTCGATTTTTATGCCCGAAGCCGAATTTCGGAATGATATAATTTGAAGAAACCGATTTTTTCAAAAATTTTCAATAAAAAAGGGCAAATATACTTGACAATGCCTTGAATGAATGGTAAAATACGCTCAGTGTGTTTTTAAGCTGACATACTATGCGATTTTTGTATGGAAAATACTCCTTTCAAGGGGTTGCAAGGGGTTTTCTTTATATAAAAATAAAAATTTTATTTTAGTTAAGGAGAAACTTTCATGCCCACTATTAACCAGTTGGTCAGAAAGAGCAGGGAAAAGGTCGAATACAAGTCCAATTCCCCGATTCTGAAGCAGTGCCCTCAGCGCCGCGGCGTTTGCACCGCTGTTCGTACCATGACTCCCAAAAAGCCGAACTCCGCACTCCGTAAGATTGCCCGTATCCGCCTTACCGACGGTCTCGAGGGTACCGCTTACATCCCCGGCATCGGTCACAACCTTCAGGAGCACTCCGTCGTTCTTATCAGGGGCGGCAGGGTTAAGGATCTTCCCGGTGTTCGCTACCACATCATCCGCGGTGCACTCGATACCGCAGGCGTTGCAAAGCGTATGCAGGCTCGCAGCCGTTACGGCGCGAAGCGTCCCAAGAAGTAAGGAGGTAAACTATGCCCAGGAGAGGTTTTGTTCCCAAGAGGGAAGTTCTTGATGATCCTATTTACGGCGGCAAGCTCGTAACCAAGCTCATCAACCAGGTTATGCTCGACGGCAAACGCGGCACGGCTCAGAAGGCCTGCTACGGTGCTTTCGATATCATTCGTGAAAAGACCGGCCGTGAGCCTCTTGAAGTATTCCAGGAAGCAATGAACAACGTCATGCCCGTTCTGGAAGTCAAGGCTCGCCGTATCGGCGGTTCCACCTATCAGGTTCCCCTCGAAATCCGTGCGGAACGCCGCCAGACTCTCGGTCTGCGCTGGATCGTGCTTTATGCACGCGCAAGGAGCGAGCGCACCATGCAGGAAAGGCTCGCCGGCGAAATTCTTGATGCCTGCAATCAGCAGGGCTCCGCTTTCAAAAAGAAAGAGGATGTTCACAAGATGGCAGAAGCGAACAAGGCTTTCGCACACTTCAGGTTCTGATTTTCCGTTTTCGGAAACATCAAAGCCGCTGCCGTTTTTCGGATTCCGTTTAAAAATCCAAAAACTGCATAAACTTATTTCATAAATTTTCAACCATGCGGAAAGGAGGATTCGGCAATGCCTCGCAAAACACCCCTTGAGATGACGCGCAACATCGGCATCATGGCTCATATTGACGCGGGCAAAACAACAACGACCGAGCGCATTCTGCTCTATACGGGCAAAATTCACCGCGCGGGCGAAGTTCACGAGGGCGCAGCCACCATGGACTACATGGAACAGGAGCGCGAACGCGGCATCACCATCACCTCCGCCGCAACAACCACCTATTGGCACGATTGCCGCATAAACATCATTGACACACCGGGGCATGTTGATTTCACGGTTGAAGTCGAACGCTCCCTGCGCGTGCTTGACGGTGCGGTTGCGGTATTCTGTGCAAAGGGCGGCGTTGAGTCCCAGAGCGAGACTGTTTGGCATCAGGCGGAACGCTACCATGTTCCCCGCATTGCCTATGTCAACAAAATGGACATCGTCGGTGCTGATTTCTTTAACGTCATGGACATGATGCGCGAGCGTTTGGGAGCAAACCCCGTCGCGCTGCAGCTTCCTATCGGCAGTGAAGCAGATTTCCGCGGCGTTATCGACCTTGTGCGCATGTGCGCAGAGGTCTATTACGACGATGACGGGTTTGACATTCGCAATGAGCCGATCCCTTCGGAATATCTTGAAAAAGCGGAGCAATACCGCACCGCTTTGATAGAAGCCGTTGCCGATGAAAGCGACGAACTGATGGAGCTTTACCTTGCGGGTGAGCCCATCCCCGAGGATCTGCTTCGCAGTGCCATAAGATCCGCAACCATCAACAACAACGCCGTTCCGACCTGCTGCGGTTCATCCTATCGCAACAAGGGCGTTCAGCCCCTTATGGACGCGATCGTTGATTATCTGCCGAGTCCCTTGGATCTTCCTCCCATTGAGGCAACGAGCAGGGACGGCAAAAAAACGATCGAGGTCACGGCGGATGATTCCGCACCGTTCGCTGCGCTGGCGTTCAAAATCGTTACCGATTCATTTGTCTGCAAGCTTGCATTTTGCAGAGTTTATGCGGGTTCGCTCAAAGTGGGTTCCGTTGTGTACAATGCAAACAAGGGCAAGCGCGAACGCGTCACAAAGCTTTTGCTCATGCACGCGGACAGCCGCACCGAGCTTGACGAAGTCTATGCCGGCGATATTGCAGCATTTGTCGGACTTCGCGAGACGGTCACGGGCGAAACGCTTTGCAGCGAAGGCAAACCGCTGCTCATGGAATCAATGGATTTTCCGGAGCCGGTGATTCGTATCGCCATCGAATCAAAAACAAAGGCAGGTCAGCAAAAACTCAGCGATGCGCTTGCAAAGCTTGCAGAGGAGGATCCCACTTTCCGTTCCTATTCGGACGAGGAAACAGGGCAGACGATCCTTGCGGGCATGGGCGAGCTGCATCTTGACATAATCGTTGACAGACTCATTCGTGAGTTCAAAGTCGAGTGCCGTGTGGGCAAACCGCAGGTTGCATATCGCGAAAGCATCACAAAAACCGTTCGCACCGTCGGCAGCTACATCCGCCAGAATGCGGGCAAGGGCGTTTACGGCCACTGTGCCGTTGAGTTTGCGCCCGGCGCGCCCGGCAGCGGGTTTGTGTTCGAAAATGCCGTTCCGCCTTCCGTGCTTCCGCCTGAATACGTTAAGGCTGTTGAAGAA
>ERZ1026860.766-NODE-766-length-18853-cov-6.606554_pt1 | contig 18853 bp, 25 predicted proteins | sample MGYA00380160_ERZ1026860 | MGnify/ENA primary metagenome ERZ1026860 (study PRJEB33269, sample SAMEA4719796) | human gut metagenome | biome: human-associated habitat; feature: organic feature; material: feces | place: Cameroon | collected 2013-10 ... | reverse complement strand
CCTGGTCGCCCTTTTGGGTGCCGCCCCGGAAGTTGGTCTGCACGCCGATGCTGTACGGCTCGGCCAGTCCCAGAATGGAGGGGTCGATCCCCGGCTTGCGGAATACATAGACGTTCTTTTCCGGGACCACCGCATATTCGGCAAAGCCGCCGTCCCGGTGCACGCCGGTTACCTCCACCTGGCGGCACACGTTATGCCGGTGATGGCTGCAGGCGTAGCAATGGCCGCAGGACCGCACAGGGTCCACCGCCACCACGTCGCCGGGACGCAGACCGGTAACCTCCGGGCCCACTTCCTCAATTCTGCCGCCATATTCGTGGCCGATGATACGGGGATAGGTGGCCAGCGAATTGGTGCCGTTGTAAATGCCGATGTCCGACCCGCAGATGCCGCCGGAGATGACGCGGATCAGCACCTCATCCCCCCGGGTGATGCGGGGCTTTTCCACTTCGGCAATCCGAATTTCAAAGGGTTTTTCCACCACAATCGCCTTCATGCCGTCTGTTCCTCCTTAGCCGCCCAAATAGGCTTTTTTGATATCGGGGCTGTCCATCAGTTCGCGGCTTTCGCCCTGAGCCACCACATGGCCCACCTCCAGCACATAGGTGCGGCTGGAAATGGACATGGCCATAAAGGCGTTCTGCTCCACAATGACCACGGGAATTTTGCGGGTCTGGTTGATGCGGGTAATAATGTCAAACATTTCATCCACAATGACGGGGGCCAGGCCCAGGGACGGTTCGTCCAGCATCAGCACCTTGGGGTCGCTCATCAGGCCGCGGGCGATGGCCAGCATCTGCTGCTCGCCGCCGGACATGGAGCCTGCCAGCTGCTTTTCCCGCTCCTTCAGGCGGGGAAACATGGCGTGCATCTGCTCAAGATGCTCCTCCATCTGGGCCTTGGTATAGCGGCGGCTGTACGCGCCCATCAGCAGGTTTTCCCGAACGGTCATGCCCATAAAGATCTCGCGGCCCTCGGGCACATACACAATTTCGTTCTGCACCACTTTATGCACAGGCTGCCCGCTGATAAGCCGCCCGTTGTATTCAATGCTGCCCTTGCGGGGCTTGTTGATGCCCATGATGGTTTTCATCAGGGTGGTTTTGCCCGCGCCGTTCGCGCCGATGATGGAAACAATTTCGTTTTCCTCCACCTGGAAGGAAACGTCAAACAGCGCCTGCACCTTGCCGTAAAACACGTCGATTCCGTTTACACTCAGCAGCATGGGTTTCCCTCCTTATTTTTTGTATTTGTTGCCCAGATAGGCCTGAATGACCAGGTCGTTGGACTGAATCTGCTCCGGCGTGCCCTCGGCGATTTTGGTGCCGAAGTTAATGACCGTAATGTTGTGGGAAATGTTCATGACCACGTCCATGTTGTGCTCAATCAGGAACAGGTCCACGCCGGATTCAAACACCTTGACCAGAATATCCACAAACTCCACGCGCTCGGACGGGTTCAGACCGGCGGCGGGCTCATCCAGAAACAGCAGCTGCGGACTGGTCATCAGCGACCGGCCCAGCTCCGTCATTTTCTGGCGGCCGTAGGAAATGTTGTTCACATATTCGTCCCGCAGGCTGTACATGCCGATAAAGTCCAGAATTTCTTTGGCCTTTTCCTCCATCTGCAGCTCCTCGCGGGCGGTCTTTTTGGGGTTGACCAGGAAGGAGAAAAAGTTCTGCTCCATGTTCATGTGCATGCCCACCATCAGGTTTTCCAGCACGGTCATGGACTTGTACAGCTTCAGGTTTTGAAAGGTGCGGTTAACGCCGGTCTGGGCAATCTGATAGGCGGGCTTGTTGGTAATTTCGGTAGCCCGGTGGAATACCCGGCCCTCGCTGGAGGGGTACGCGCCGGTAATCATATTGATGGTGGTGCTTTTGCCCGAGCCGTTGGGGCCGATCAGGGCGTGAATGGTACGCTCCTGCATATCGATGGATAACTGGTTCACGGCCACCAGGCCCTGGAACCGCTTGGTCAGGTTTTCCAGCTTAAGAACGGTTGCCATTGCCAGCGCCTCCTTTCCGGAACAGGTTTGCCAGCGAGCTCTTTACAGAAAGCAGCACGCTGTACATGCCGTTGGGCAGGAATACCACAAACACCAGCGTAATGATGCTGTAAATAAACCAGTAGTAGTTTTGCAAAAAGCGCAGAATTTCCGGCGTGATGGTAACCAGAATGGCGCCCAGCACGCTGCCGGGCACGGTGCCCAGGCCGCCGATGACCAGCATGATCACATAGTTGATGGAAAAATCCAGCGTATAGGTAGCGGGGTTGATGTAACGGATAAAATGGGCGTACAGCGCGCCGCCGATGCAGCCGTAAATGGCCGCCAGGGTAAAGGCCATAATTTTCAGGGACGCGATGTTTACGCCGGCGGATTCCATGGCCTCCGGGTTATCCTTGATGGCCTTGAAGGCGCGGCCCCACTTGGAATGCACCAGCCGCCAGGCCAGCAGCAGCAAAACCACCGTAATGGCCAGGTACAGGTAGTAGTTGGACACGTTGTCCTTAAAGGTAAACCCGAACAGGCTGAAGGCGGGAATGCGGGTTACGCCCACCGCGCCGCCGGTCAGGTCGTCCAGATTGGTGATGAAGATACGCACCACCTCGGAAAAGCCGATGGTGGTCAGGGACAGATACACGCCCTTCAGGCGCAGGGAGGGGTAGCCCAGGCATACGCCGATCAGGCAGCCCATGACGATGGCGGCCAGCAGGCCCAGCCAGGGCGAGACGTTCAGTTTGGTGGACAGCAGGGCGGAGGTATACGCGCCCAGGGAGAAGATACCCGCCGTACCCATGTTCATCTGTCCGGTCAGGCCGGTGATGAAATTCAGGCCCGTTACCACAATGATATTGATGAGGCACTGGTTCATCAGGTTGGTGTGATACTTCTTGGGGAACAGCTGCGGCAGGGCGATGGCCACGGCCAGCAGCAGCGCGGCCCACAGGAAGGACAGCCATTTTTTCTTGGTTTTCATAACGCCCCTCCTTAAATCTTTTTATGGCCCAGAATGCCGGAGGGCCGGAACAGCAGGAACAGAATCAGCAGGGCGAAGGACACGCAGTCCTTGTAAATGGAGGGCAGAATCATGCTGGCAAAGTTCTCCACAACGCCCATCAGCAGGCCGCCCAAAATGGCGCCGGGCAGGTAGCCGAAGCCGCCTACCACGCCGGAGCAGAAGCCCTTGAGACCGATCATGGTGGACATGGTGGGGTGTACGTTAAACAGGGGCACGATCAAAATGCCGATGCAGGTGCAGATGGCGGAGGAAATGCCCACCGTCAGCGCCATGTTGACAGGCACGTTAATGCCCATCAGCCCCGCGGCGTTTTTGTTGTTGGACACGCAGCGCATGGCCATGCCCAGCTTGGATTTTTTCAGGAAAAGGGTCAGGGCAAAGGTAATGATGGTGCAAACCACCACGATATATAGATACGGCCGGGAAATGGCCAAATCACCCACCATGAGGGTGCCCTTCAGGAAGGTATCCAGGGTGAAGGGAATGGGGCCCCAGATAAGGCGAATGCCTTCGGTAATGATTCGGCCCAGAATAACCGTGCCGATGATGGCGTACAGGTTGGTGGTCATTTTGGACAGAGGGTTGAAAATTAAAAAGGCGACGACAATACCAAACAGGAACATGGTCAGCACCGTGCAGACGATGGCCAGTTCATAGGGCAGGCCCATGCGGGCCACATAGGTTCCGGCAAAGATGTAAGCGCTGAGCATGATAAATTTATCATGGCTGAAGTTGAGCAGACCCGTCGCGTTCCAGATCAGCGTATATTCAATGGCTACCAGCGCGTAGATAAAGCCCATGGAGATACCGCTGATCAGAAGCTGTAAAACATTGCTCATGTCAATCCTCCTTTGGGGTAAAAATGAAGGCGATGGGATAAGGAGCGTTTTGCACGGGCCCGTCCATCGGCAATAAGACTTTTGCAAAGAAGGGAGGAGGATTTTCCTCCTCCCTTCCAGGGCATATCAGGATTAGTTCAGGCTGACCTTCTGCGCCACGGAGCATTCCTTGTTGGCGTCGATTTGCAGGATGAACAGGGTGGAGTTCAGCTCGCCATGCTCGTTGGCCTTCAGGCTGCCCAGCACGCAGGCAAAGCCGTCGGTAGCGGCCAGGGCTTCGCGGATGGCCTCGTGGTCGGTGCTGCCGGCACGGTTGATGGCGTCGGCGGTCAGGTAGGCGGCGGAGTAGTACATGGCGGCATAGCGTTCGGGTTCAACGCCCCAGCGCTCGAAGTAACGATCCCGGAAGTCCTTCATCACGGTGTCGTTCAAATCCAGGAAGAAGTCGGTGGAGGCGTACATGCCGGACACCTGCTCGCCGCTGACCAGGTCAAGCACCTGGGGCATGGGCAGCGCGTTGGGGCCGATGAAGGGGATGTCCTTCAGGCCCAGCTCGTTGTACTGGCGTACCACCAGGGCGCTGTCGGCGTCATGGGTGAAGGAGAACACCACGTCGGGCTGCCAGTCCTTAATCTTCAGCAGCTGGCTGGTCACGTCGGTATCCTCAGCGGTCATGCCTTCGGAATAGTATTCCAGGCCGATGGACTCGGCGAAGGCCTTGGAGGAGTTGTTGGCAGCCTTGCCATAGTCGTCGGTGATGTACATGGCGGCAATCTTCTTTGCGCCGAAGTTATCGGCGGCAAACTTCACCATTACTTCGCCCACAGCCGCGTCAGACACGGAAATGCGGAAGAAGTATTCGTTCTGCTGGTCCAGCAGGGAGGGGCTGGTGGCGGCGGAGATAAAGGGCATGCCCGCTTCCTTATAGAACTCCATCGCGGCCAGAGCCATGGGGGAGGTGTGAGGTCCAATGCACATGGCCACATCCTGGGACAGGATGTTGTTGACGGCGGTCACAGCGCCCGCGGCGTTGCCGGTGTCGTCTACCAGGTAGATTTCCAGCTGCTTGCCGCCAAGCACGCCGCCCGCGGCGTTGATCTCGTCAAAGGCCATGGTAATGGCCTGCTTCATGTGCAGACCGCCGGCGGCCATGGATCCGGTTTCCATGCAGGACACGCCGATCAGTACGGTATCCTCTGCCAAAGCGGGGGTCAGGCAGCACAGCGCCATCACCAGAACGAGTAGGGTGGCCAGGATCTTCTTCATGTTGGTTGCCTCCTTATAGGTTTCTTTTATTTTCCAACGCCATCTGGCGCGGGGTTCAAAATCAGCAGAGTTTTACCGAAAAATTTCCCTTGGTTGCATACGATCCGTTCGATCAAAAAGCGGCAAAAAGGGAACAAAAATCCAGCGCCTTTTGAAAAACGTTTTGGACAAACGTTCAAAAAGCTGTTACAGAATCGCTTTTTTATTCCAAAAGGAACAAAAACAGCGTTCGATTCAGGGGAGGAATGGGGACGGGTCTCTCTTTGCTTCGTGTATATCTTAGCGGGAAAAGCCTGTCCTTTTCTTCTTCCTGATTGAAATTTTTGCTCTATATTGATATACTCTTTTCAAAAGAACCGAAAAAGGAGCCCAAAAACATGCGCAGCGACGCCCACTATAATCCATCGCCGCCGGAAACCGGCATTTTGTGTACCTCCTCCAACAACTATGACCACATTTATTATCCCCATTTTCATGTGGAGTACGAAATATCCATCGTGCTTAGCGGCGTGCACCTGCTCACCCTGGAAAACGAGGCCTACCGGCTGCTGCCGGGCAATCTGGTGATGCTGCGGCCCAACGAAGTTCACACCCGCAGCATGGAGGTTCCCGGCAAGTACATGGCCATTGTGCTGCCCGCGCGGGAGGTGTGCCGCATGGTGCGCTACCTGGGGGACGAAATTCCTACCCAGACCATCTGGGGCCCCCATCCGCCGGTGATCAAGCTGAGCCCTGTGGCCATGGAGCAATACATTCGCCGGATAGAGCAGATCAACCTGAGCTGCGTATCCAATCCCCCCAGGGCGCTGTTTGAGATCCGGGCGCTGCTGGTGGATTTATGCACCCAGTATTACCATAACCCGGATATTACCACCCCGGTGCGCACGCCCTGGTTTACCAAGCTGGTGCAGGACATGTCCCGGCCGGAAAACATTCGCCGGGGGCTGCCCGCCATGCTGGAGATGGCCCCCTACAGTCACGAATACCTGTGCCGGGAATTTAAACGCATGCTGGGCTGCACCCCCACGGAGTTTATTAACAACGCCCGCCTGGACTACGCCCACAAGCTGCTGGAAAACCCGCAGACCAATATTGTGGATATCTGCTACGCGGTAGGGTTTGATTCGGTCAGCTATTTTTACCGCCTGTTTAAAAGCAAATTCGGCAACACCCCCAGCCGCTACCGCAAGCTGCGGTTTATCTCCTCCCCCGGCATTCCGCCGGAGCAGGCTGCCGGTACGGAGCAGGAATAAACTTTTTCTGCGCCCGTGCAACCTGCGGCCGCGCTCAAGCATCTGTATAGGTGAAAAGCGCTTTTCAGTTGGGAGGTACGATATGACACAAGCGGAATTTGCCCGGCGGGTGGTGGCTATGCAGGATACGCTGTACCGCGTGTCCACCACCCTGCTGCCGCAGCTGTGCGACCGGGAGGACGCCGTTCAAAGCGCCATTGAAAAGGCGCTGCGCAAGCGGGAGCATCTGCGCGATCCGGACGCGCTGGCTCCCTGGCTGACCCGCATCCTGATTAACGAATGCTATGCCCTGCTGCGCAGACGCAAGCATGAGACGCTGATGGACGAATTGCCCCAGCGGCAGGTTGAGGCGGACGCCCGCCCGGATATTTACCAGCTGTTTACATCTCTTGAGGAAAAATACCGCCTGCCCATGGTGCTGTACTATGTGGAGGGCTATTGCGTAAAGGAGATTGGCTCCATTCTGCGCCTGCCCCAGGGCACGGTGAAAAGCCGTCTGCACCGGGGGCGGCTGCTGCTGCGCGACAGTCTTGCTCTGGAGGAGGTGCAACCATGAACCAACTGAAAACCATGTACGGAACCACGCCGGAGAGCTTTACCCTGCGGGTAAGGCAAACCCTGGCGCAGCAGACACGCCCCCTTCGGTCAGGACGCAGGCTGCGGCTGTCGCTGGCCGTCGCGCTGGCAGCGCTGCTGCTGGCGGCCACGGCGCTGGCGGTATTCCACAGCCGGGTGGCGGAGGTGTTTGGCCGCCACAACCCGGAGCTGGGGGAGGATTTGCAAAACGGCCGTATCGCCCCTGTGGCGGAAAGCTGTACCCTGGGCGACGTGACCTTTACCCTGGACGAGGTTACCTGCATTGACGACGGCCTGTACGCCGTGGGACACATCGCCCCGGCGGGGGGAGCCAATGTGCTGATCATGAGCGAAGATCAGGAGCATACCCCGGACGACCCTGTGGGAACCGACCACTACAGCGATGCTATCCCCGACGGACCCACCTATGGGGAAAAGGCCGCCCAGACAGGCGCGAAAATGCTGTTTCCCAATGTGTTTGTCGAGGGTGTGGGCGTAGAGGACGGGCCTGTGCTGCCGGTGGAAGGCTTTGGCACGTCCCAGCGGCCCCAGACGGACGGAAGCCTGCTGTTTACGCTGGAAATTCCCACCGGTACCGCGGTAACGGACGGCGAAAGCTATACGCTGGATTTGTGGGTAACGTATTACGAATACAATCAGGCGGACGAAACCTATCAGGGACAGGCTTGGACGGTTCCTGTGATTCCAAAGCCCGCCAAGGAGGTACCATGAAACGTTTTTTGTGTATGCTGTGCTGCGGGATGCTGCTAAGCGTCTGCGCGCTGGCAGAAAATGAGCCTTATGCCCAAACCGGCACGCTGCCCGTCTACCGTGCCGTTACCCGCAGTTCCAAGGCAATGCCCCTGTACGACCAGGTACAGCCGGAATGGTTTAACCAGAGCGGAGAACCTTCCTATAAAAATGGGAGCCGCCGGGACCGGTACGACCACTACCGCTTCCCGGACGGGGGCGAACTGAACATAGCCGCGGAGGGCATTGACTATCGGGAATACGACGGTACCATGGAAACCATTCCACTGGAGTCGGACGCTCCGGTGGAAACCCTGGACAAGCCTACGCTGAAATGCTCCATCGGAGAACTGGCCATGGGAGCCCGCCAGTGCTGGCCCAAGCTGGACAGTCAGCCCCAGCTGGAGCAGACCCGGCTGGGCCGTTTAACCCTGGAGGATGCTCAGACCCGGATGGAAACGCTGCTGGCCCAAATCGGCCTGACCGGCTACCAGTGCGTGTACGCGCTGGACATGAGCGTGGAGCGGATTTATGATCTGGGCGAAAAATTTCGGAAGGGGCTGGACCGCTCCAACGTGCCCCTGCCCGCCTTTGAAACCGCGACCGAAAAGGACGAGGGCTTTTACCTGTATTATGAAAAATTTCTGGACGGGGTCAGTCTGGAGCATGAGCGTCAGGACGCGGGCCAGTTCAGCGCCTGCGCCTACATCACGGCGGAAGGGCTGCACCTGTTTCATCTGCGGGACAGCCATGTGATTGGCGATGTGTACGACACGCCGGACAGGCTGCTGACCGCCGATGAGGCCCGTGCCGCCTTTGAAAAGGGCAACCCCAAGCGTCAGCGGGACGGTTTTCAGAACGCGCAGGCTGTTTCCCTGACGCTGACCTATCGTCCCATACGCGCCCCCCAAAAGAAGGACGGCGTGGTATTATCCCCCGCCTGGCTGATAGAGTACACTTTTTCAGACGGCGGACAAAAAGACGGGTACGCCTGGTACTCCGCCACGGACGGTCACCTGATTGCGGACTGCTACAGCCGCTGAAAAAGACGCGCCGGAGGAATGGGTTTCCTCCGGCGCAGCCTGGTTGAGGGCAGCTTTTGACAGCGGTGGCTGCGTTTTTTATGGCAGAGGATTTGGCAATGGGCGGCCTTTTACAGGTCGTCCGCGTCCTGCACCGGCTCCTGCTGGTCTTGAGCCATACCGGTATAGCTGCCCAAAACATCCGTGCTGTCTGGCTCGTCAGCCATTTTTGCCAGTTCGCACAAATGTTTGGGGTCTTTAGGTTTCTTTTGGTGACACATACCGTTTCCTCCTTGATAAAAGGCGTCTTCACCGCACAGTATGCCCCGCTCCGGGCAAATGCTTACGCCCGTCATGATTTTTATTTTCAGAATTTTTGATTCAGGGTATTGCTTTTTTGAAATGCATTTGTTATAATAGACAAGCTGATTTGATGATTGTCAATGAAGCATGTGGGCTCGTAGCTCAGCTGGATAGAGTGTTTGACTACGAATCAAAAGGTCGTGGGTTCGAATCCCGCCGGGCTCACCAAAGGGAAACCGTTGAAGCATAAGGCTTTGACGGTTTTTCTTTTTGCCTCGTTTCCCTTCCGAACGCGCCCTTTATCGTTTTGACCCCCGTTTTGACACCTTTTTCGTCTGTATTTCAGACGGTTGTCATGCGGTTCATTCCTTACTGGAAACCATATTCGCGGCGGTTGTATCAGACAAAAATTCCGACACCTTTTCACTGAAGGCCCGCCCTGCCAGATGAATCTGTTGCCGGTCTTTATGAACGTAGCGGTTCATCGTGGTTTGAATGTCAGAATGGCCCGCAATGGCCTGTATCGTTTTCACGTTCGTGTTCAGTGTGCCAAGAAAGGTCAGGTACGAATGTCGGAAAACGTGCGCCGTGGCGCCGTGAAGATTGATTGCCTTGCCGATACGTTCCATTGCGCGGTCATAAGTGCTTTGGGTGATGGGCGTATTGCCTCCGCCAATGACAAAGCCGCCTTTTTGCGCCGGTTGAAGGTATGGCAGCAAATGCTCCGTGATAGGAATATCCCGATACCCGGCTTTGGTTTTGGGCGTTCCGATGATGGGTTGATTGCTCGTAAACGTCGCGCCGCGCCGAACGTGAACCAACCTTTCATCAAGGTCAATATCTTCCCAACGCAACCCCAATACTTCATTTCGCCGCATCCCCGTATAGGTCAGCAGAGCCAGCAGGCGGGCATCCTCCGACTCCAAGCAGGCGATTTGTTTCATCACGTCCACAAATGCTTCTGTTGGCAGCGCCTCCCGGACGCTTCTTTTGGTGGGCAGCACCAGTCGAGAACTGGCGGTGGGGTCTTTGTCCATATATCCATCCTCTATTGCCGCACTGAAAACCTCGTGAAGCAGGATTCGCATTTGCCGCACGGAAGACCACGAAAGGTTCATATGGAGATTGAAAAACTGCTGAACCGTATCAATGGTGATTTCATTCAGTGGTTTGCTTTGAAAGAATGGGTAAATATGCTTTTCCATTGCGTTTTGATAGGTTTGAAGCGTGGTGGGCTTGTGCTTTGGAGCCTTGTATAACTGCCACCATTTGCGGGCGTATGCGCCGAAGGTGGGAATGGACAGCAAAGTGGGTTTTCCGGAGCCGTATTTTTTCAAAGCCCGTTCAACCAACTGCTTTTGCGTTGTGCCGCTGACTTCAACCGTTCGGCCATCTGGAAGGTCAATTTTGACCGAATATTTTTTTGCCAAGCAAAATCCTTCTTTCATTTTGCTTGCTTTAATGCAATGCTATAACGTTTTCAAGATTCGTAGGCGTTTCTTATCATAGCGGGAAAGGTTTCAGAACGTCAAGTGTTTTTCTTTGACGAATACAAGTTGACCCTTTTTATGAATGACTTTCCCCCTTTGGCTTACAACTTTGGCCCTTTCCCGCACAAGAAAACCATTTTCATCCATGACCTTCCGGCTTTGACTTATGACTTTCCGTAGTCTACCTCCGCCATTCGTGCTATAATGGGGTCAGCACTTCCAGCGAGAGAAGGGAAAGCCGATGGAACCAGCCAAACGCAAAGCAAAGAAAAAGAAGGCGGGCCGCCCGGCTTTTTCCCGCAGGGAAATTCCCGCCGCATTCTACACTTACTATGATTTCTATCGGTATGGGCACTTCAACAAAAGAGAATTTGCGGAATTTTTGCTCGTTTCCCGGCCCACCCTTGACCGGTATTTGGACAGCATTCACGCCAAGCCGCTGTTGCTGACGAAAGCCGAAAATAACGAACTGCGAAAGCAATGCGGAATCGGAAATTCCTTTGGCGAGCGGTTTAGCTTTGTTTATCAACTGAAAGAGCTTCACGCAGAGGACAAACCCTTTTGATGGGCACAGACAAAAGCGCCTTGCAAGAGGCTATCCAGCGGAGAATCGCACAAAAAAGCCAATTTCGGCAGGAGCGGCCCGGACAAGAAGAATGACCCGTTTCCGGCGGCAAAGTTGTTGGGCCGGTCGTTTTTCCATAGAAAAAAGCAGGAGCATCCCGAAAGGATAGCCCCATTGATAGCAGAAGGAGCAGCGCACATTTTATGTGGTTTGCTTCTTATTTTTATTCTTCATCTGGAATAAACTCCATCAAATCGGCAGGTTGGCAATGGAGGGTTGCACAAATTTTATTAAGCGCCTCAATGGGTAAATGCTTCACCGTTCCTGTACAAATCGCGGAAACAGTAGAAGGTCGGATTCCTGTTTTTTCAGCTAATTCTTTTTGGTTCATATCTTCCATAGCCAAGCGAACTTTCAAACGAAACTTAATCACGCTAACCACCTCTTTCCTCTTGCGATTATATCACGCTTTTCGTTTTTAAGCAACGCCGTTCAAAACTTTTCAACCTTTTTCGTAAATAAAATAACGAAATACTATTTACAAATAACTTTTTTCGTGATATAATAACAACTGTCAAGAGGGAACAAAAGATTCCCCATCACAAAGGAGGCCCACCCATGAGCGACCACAACATGGAACCCAAAATCAAGGAACTGATGGAATTGAAACGGATGAAGGAGGAACTGGAAGCGGAAATCACCACTTTGGAGGATGAAGTCAAGGCCCGGATGGGAGACGAAGAAACCCTGCTGGCCGGAGCATTCAAGGTCAGTTGGAAGCCCTACACCACCAGCCGGTTTGACAGCGCCCGCTTCAAAAAAGACCACGCGGAGCTTGCCGCCGCCTATACTAAAACCACCACGGCCCGGCGGTTCTCCATCCATTAAAAAGCCTGAACACCTACCACAGCATTCAGGCAACGCCCCACAAATCACTGTCAAGAAATCCGGGGAGCAAGGTCATTCTACCACAACCGCCTTGCTCCCCGCAAGAAAGGAAGCAAGGAAAATTGGACATATACGCCGAAATCACAAACCGGATTCTTTCTCAGATGGAGCAGGGCATCATCCCATGGCAAAAACCGTGGGTCTCTGCCGAAAAGGCGGTCAGCTACGCCACCGGCAAGCCCTATTCCCTGCTGAATCAAATGATGCTGGGTCAGCCGGGCGAATACGCCACCTTCAAGCAGGTTCAGCAGGCGGGCGGCTGCGTCCGCAAGGGCGAAAAGGCCCATATGGTGGTTTTCTGGAAATTCCTCAAGGTGCAGGACGAAGAAACCCAAGAGGAAAAGGACGTGCCCTTTCTCCGCTATTATTATGTGTTTCATTTGAGCCAGTGCGAGGGACTTTCCCCCAAGCATACGGAACCCTTGCCCCAGACCGCCAACCCGGATGAAACCGCCCAACGGCTGGCGGAAGCCTATTGCCGCAAGTCCGGCGTGAAGCTGACCCATCAGCCGGGAGACAAGGCTTGCTATCGTCCCTCCACCGACGAAATCACCCTGCCTACGTTGGCCCAATTCCGGGAAACATCGGAATACTACGGGACGCTGTTCCATGAACTGGTTCATTCCACCGGCCACGAAAGCCGCTTGAACCGGCTGAATCAGACTGCGTTTTTCGGTTCGGAAGCCTACAGCAAGGAAGAACTGATTGCGGAAATCGGGGCCGCCGCGTTGGTCAACCATGCGGGCTTGGAAACGGACAGGAGCTTTCGCAACAGCACAGCCTATCTTCAAAACTGGCTGTCCGTTCTTCGCAATGACAAGCGCTTCATCGTCAGCGCGTCCGGCAAAGCGGAAAAAGCCGTGGAAATGATTCTGAACTAACGAAAAGATAATTCCTGCGGGGAAAAACTCCCCGCAGGGCTTGGGAGGAAACAGCAATGGATTTTGAGCGTTTGGAAGGGCAGACCTTGGAACATATGCGGCTTTTGATTGAAGGGGCGGTCGTGCTGTATGAAAACGACGTAATGCCGCTGTATGCAATGGCACTGGAACAGCAGCGGTATCAGGAGGCGGCGGGGCTGGACACCTTGGGCACGGCGTTGACCGCCCTGCAAAGCGATATTCGGGAGCTTCAAAACGCCTACGCTCTCCATCAGGCGGGCAAGGATTGACCTGTCAACAAAAACAAATGGTTGGCTTTACAGAAAAAAGCGGTTCATCAGCCCGCGCATTTGGGGCCTTTTCCTGCCGCCCAAGCTGTAAAGCCGGCCCCCGACCCTTTCTTTTACACAAGGAGCCAACCATGAATTACGGATATGCCCGGTGTTCCACCAACGAAAGCAAGCAGGATATCCACCGCCAAATCAAGGAACTAAAAGCGGCGGGAGCGGAAACCATTGTCTTTGAATACGAACACGGGGACGCAAAAATCAAGAAGGAACTGGAAAGCCTGCTGGAAGCCGCCCAGCCCGGCGATACGCTGATTACCACAGAGGTCAGCCGCCTTTCCCGCTCCACCCAGCAGCTATGCGAAATCGTCCATACCATCAAAACAAAGCGGCTGCGGCTGATGATTGTGGGCAGCATCACCGTGGACTGCCGCAACGGGGAGATTGACCCCATGAGCCAAGCCTTTATCCAGATGAGCGCCGTTTTTGCGGAATTGGAATTGTCCATCATCCGGGCAAGGGTGAAAAGCGGAATGGCGAACGCCAAGGACCAAGGGCGGCAGATCGGAAGAAGAAAAAGCAGCAAAGCAGACATCCCCGCCGCATTCTGGAAGCACTATCCGGCTTATGCGGAAGGGAAGATGAATGTAAGCGAGCTGGCACGGGTGTGCGGGGTGAGCAGGCCCACGGTGTATAAGTATTTGAGGATGGAAAAGTGAAGAAAAAACTCCCCATAGACGTTTTCATCAGCGAAAACCCTATGGGGAGCTTGCTTTTGCTCTTAATTGACCGGCACGCTGTTTTCATACAGGTGTTCCGGGGCAATATCCACATCATCGTTCCAAATCACGGTATCGCCGCTGACGCGGGCCTGTAGGAAAAAGGGCAGGCTTTTCAAATCGGCAAAAATGGGCTTATTCAGCAGAGGACGGGCGTTATAAAGGCGTTTTTTTCCATCGGCAAAGGTCAGAAGCAGCGTGTAATTCTCCTGCGGAACAACGCTTTTTACGACCCACACAGGCGTTTTCATATAGTTTCCCCCCTTATTAACGCAAAGGTTCAATCTTATACAATGGCTGTTCGCTCATGGCCAGCTCCCAGTTTGCCAGCAGCTCATCCTTATGAATTTCAGCCCAAGCGGCAATCATCTTTCGCTGCTTGTTTGGCATTTCACCCTCCATCAAATCACCCTCAAAATTGAACACGGCGTTGTAATCCTGATAGGAGGCATGAAAATGGGGCGGATTATGCTCCCCGTTGTTATACATCCGAATGATAATACCATAGAACATAGATAGCGTTGGCATCGGAATCCCTCCTTACATGAATAGTATAGCATAGGCAGGCGGGGGTTATCAAGGAAAGATAAGGGCAGGGGGAGGAAGCAAATAGGGAGATTGAAAAGAGTGCCCGTCTCCTTGGGGGAGGCGGGCAACCATAGTATCATGCTCCAAGTTTGTCTAAAATATTGTGAAGGGTATCGTTTTCAATTTCACCAAGGAATTGTTCTATAGCAGTTCTTACCTTGTCAAAATCAAAGGAATTAACAGATTTCCTATTTCTCACTTCGTCAGAAATTCGTTTATATTCTTTATAGTTTTCGGAACTTTGTTTTTCCAAACCAGTCTTATAATAAAGAGCCGTAGCGAGCATCGCAGTTTCAGAATCCGATAATTGTACAACGCTCATAGCTTAACCTTCCTTTCTTATCTTATGAAAGCATATTTTTAATCGTTTAGCCAACTTGTATCTTCTGAGCCAGTGCCTGTTGTCATATAACCGTTTTCGGAGGCCCAAAGGGCGGCATAGGAACCAGGTTCAACATTTAGATACACGCTTTCCCGAGTGCAAACATCCTTTCCAATGGATGTAACAGAAGCGGGAATCGTAAGGATTTCAAGATATTTACAGTTTTTGAAAGCAGACTTTCCTATGTCTTTTAATCCGCTTGGCAGAACAAATTCTTCGTTTCCAATAACAGATGTTCCTTCAAACGCGCAATCACCAATGGTTTGCAATTGTGAGCCTTCTTCAAACTCAAAGCTAGCACAAAGGTCTTTTGAAGAAAATGCACCTTCTTTGATAGTCTTCACCGAGGAAGGAATAAAGAACTTTGCAGACCAATTTTTTTTACACTCAGAAAAAGCATATGCACCAATAGTTTCTACTTGCTTTGGAAAAATGACCGAGTCCACACGCGTGCCGTAAAATGCATAATCAGGTATTTCATGCAAGCTAGTAAGTCCCAAATCAATTGTTTTCGTATAATTATACTCTTGATTTGCCTCTCTGAAAGCACCAACGCCAAGCTGTGAAACAGACTTGGGCAAAACCAACTCTTGACCATTAGTATCAGTTATGATGTTTGCATACGCAAAGCTGTAATTTCCGATGCTTGTTAGCGTTTCAGGGAATACTACCACATCAATCAGATTTCTACCCATAACGTCGGTCGGGTTGAAACCATAACACGCGTAATTAGCAATGGTTGTTATCCCATCAGGAAAGGTATAGTTCTCCTCATCCCCAGTTCCCTGTTTATCGCACGGAAAAGCAATCAATGCTTTTTCTTTTTTATTAAACAATACGCCGTCAATTGTTGCATACACAGGATTTTGAGTGCCAACAGTAAACTGTTCTACTCCATCAATATAGGAAAAAGCGCCGTCGCCAATATATTCAACGCTAGCTGGAATATTGATAGCTTTGGATGCCGATCTTATTCCAAAAAAAGCTCCCTTACCTATTGTGGTAATGGTATCAGGAATAACAATGCTTACTGCCATTATACATATTTCAAATTTATCGTCGCTTATTTCAGGATTTCCATTGTCATCAAAATAAAAGGCAGAGAATGCAAACTCTCCTATTTCTGTAACGGTATATCCATCTACCATACGCGGAATATAAATGTCTTCCCCTTGATCGCTCTCCCAATCATATTGATAGTTCTCCCAATCATACCCTGTAATAACCGCCGTTCCGTTTCCCTTGATTCGATAGGTAAAAGCCCCGCTCTGCTTTTCTTCATCCGCCAAAGCAACGGACATAACCAGCAAAAGCACCAGCACAATACCAAGTGTCATTCCTAAAATGCGTTTCATTTTATTCTTCCTCCATTTCATCCGTTTCCAAACCCGTCAGTTTACGAAATTCATCCAATAGTCTGCTGGCTAATTCCCTATCTTCAAGGGACAAGACTTTCCCGAACAAAGGTTGCGCTTCCTTTGCGAATTCGCTGTAATCCTCATTCAGCCCATTCTTTTGACGCAGCAAATAGAACATTCCTTCCACAAACGTTCCCTGTTGTATATCATCCGCGCAAAGGAAAGTTTGATGAATTTCCTCATTGCTCAATCCAAGAAGTATCCTTGCCGCGTTTTCAAGAGGAACAGCAATCCAACCATGCACGTTCCAAGCATCTTTTGCCATAAGAGCCCCTCCTTTTCACTACGCATCCGCGTATCTTTCCTACATTATAAAACAATTTCCAAAAATACGCAACTGCGAAAACGCACTTGCGAACAATCCGGTATGCTGTCCTTGAGGTGATAGGGATGACCGTAAAGGACGCCGTGGCAGACCGTTTTCGGCAAATCTGTAAGGAACGCAGCATCAAGCCCAATGAGCTTGCCAACCGGGCGGGCATTACCCCGTCCAGCGTGTATAGTATGCTTGACCCCAAACGCCGGGAGGTTTCCGTCAATCTGGTGAAAAAGCTCTGCGACAGTCTGGATATGACCTTGGGCGAATTTTTCAGCACCCCGGAGTTTGACGGTTTGGAGCAGGAGATACGGTAAGAGCCATTCTTGCTCATTTCGCCCGCCTTGTGTTATACTACCTGTAGGGAGGTGGGAAAATGCCGACGGAAGAAACCATTCGCAATGTGCTGCGAGACTTGCAAAGCACCTATTCCCTGCGTAAAGCACACATTTTCGGTTCCTATGCCGATGGGCGGGCTACCAGCCAAAGCGATTTGGACTTGCTGGTAGAATTTGACCGTCCCTCCGTGTCGCTTATCACCCTGAACGAACTGAAATATGATTTGGAAGAACAGCTTGGCTTGCCTGTGGATGTGGTTCACGTTCCGCTGCCCGCTGGCAGTATGATTCAGCCGCAAAAGGTGGTGCGGGTGCTTTGAACGAGCGGGACCGGCAGATTTGCCGCAAGATTTTATCTGAAATTGCGATAACAAGGGATTTGCTGGCCGGGTTTGACCTTGCGGATTTTATGCGGGACGAGCGAACGGCACGGGCGGTCTGTATGACGCTCATTAACATTGGCGAATTGGTGAAAAGCCTGACATTGGAATTTCGGGATGCTCACCGGGAAATTCCGTGGCTGGCCATTGCGGGGATGCGGGATATAACCGCCCACAAGTATCAAACCTTGCGAAAAGAGGACGTGTTTGATACCTGTGAAATGGATTTGCCCGCCTTTGAAGAGCAACTGCGAAAAGTGATGGATGAAGAGCCTATGGGAAAAAGCGTGTGAAAAAAATCCACGCTTTTTCTTTTTGACAGAACAGAAAATTTTGCGTATAATCAATTCATAAAAAGAAACGTTTCAATATGTCTTTTTATAAAAAACAGAAAAGGAGATATTTTATCTTTTATGAAAAATGGAAAATTCCTCTCGGACGTGCTGGACACGTCCTGTTTTCGCTGCGGCGCTTTGAACCTTATCACCGCTCCCTGCGGCTGCGGCAAGACCACCGCCTCCATCAACAAAATCGCCCCGCTGGCCTCCTGTCCGCGGAAAGCCCTTTATTTGATAGATACTAAAAACGGCAACGAACGCCTTGCCCAGAACCCGGCCCTGACTATGCCCTATCACTTCTATGAAGAAAGCATTGCCAACCGCTATTTTTGCGCGGATGAATTGGAGCCGGACAAGGTGGTCATTACCACCTACGCCCAATTCGGCGTTTGGGCAAAGCACAATCCTGATTTTGCCGCGTTCTTTGAGGTCATTCTCTGCGACGAAATCCATAACCTTGTCATTTTCCCTACGTTCCATAAGGACAAAACCCAGCCCAATTATGCGGAGATTGCCCGCAATGCCATCATCAACGCGGTATGGGGCGGCAAAACCCTTATCGTTGGTATGACCGCCACGCCAGAACCGCTTTCTCGCCTGTCCTGTCCGCAAAATTCCATTTCTATTGATACGGCTTCCTTGCGGCAATATGAGAACAAAACCATCATCCGCTATTCCGGCATCCGTCAGGTCTTGGAAAGGCTTCCTCCCAACCAAAAAGGGGCCGTCTATGTTGCCCGCATAGAGCAAATGAAGGAAATAGAAGCCCTTGCCCGGCAAGCGGGCCGCAAACCCATTTGCGTTTGGAGCATCGCCAACGAAGCCCACCCTATGACGGAAGAACAGCTTGCCGCCCGCACCTACATTCTGGAACACGAAGAAGTGCCGCCGCAATATGACCTGTTTGTTTTCAACGCCAGTTGTGAAACCGCCATTAACCTTTACGGCAGCCTTTCCTTTTTCATTCTCCACACCTCCAAAGAAACCAGCATAACGCAGGCAAGAGGCCGCTACCGTGGAGACCTTGAAACGCTTTATCTGTATGACCCGGAAGAAGGAGAAATTTGGGTTCCAGAAGCTTTTCTGGATGTTAGACTTTTCACGAAGGATA
>ERZ1026860.765-NODE-765-length-18868-cov-7.200393_pt1 | contig 18868 bp, 17 predicted proteins | sample MGYA00380160_ERZ1026860 | MGnify/ENA primary metagenome ERZ1026860 (study PRJEB33269, sample SAMEA4719796) | human gut metagenome | biome: human-associated habitat; feature: organic feature; material: feces | place: Cameroon | collected 2013-10 ... | reverse complement strand
ATACCACTTGGTCATGCAGTTGCAGATGTTGTTGCAGCACAGCACGAAGTCGGGCATGGGGATCTGCATCTGCTTGATGGGCTCGATGGCAGCCAGACGGCGCTCCTTCTCGATGCCGTCGGGCAGAGCGTTGATCTCGTTGATGTCGTCCAGCACGACATAAGGAGTCTGGGTCTTGGGGTCCTTCTTGGGCTTGCCGGTGGCCTCATCGATGACGACGTTGCCGTCTGCATCCTTCAGGGGCTTGCCGGTGGAGGGGTCGATGATGTATGCGCCGGTCTCGGGGTCGAACTTGCGGGCAGCGCGCTTGCCGGCAGCATAGGCCAGGCTGATGCGGGCGTAGCCGCAGATATCGTTGTCGTAGCCCAGATCCTCAGCGGCCTGGCACAGGATCTCGCCGTAACGGTTTGCGGCGATACCGGCTGCCTGGTTCTCAGGATACATGACATGCAGATCGAAAGCCTCCGCCAGCTCGCAGGGGAACTTGGAGGAAGACCAGCCGACCAGCTCGCCTCTCTTTTTGGCCTCACGGGCCTCTGCATAGACGTCATCGACGACCTTGCGCAGAGCCAGAACGCCAGGACTTACTTGTTTTGCCATAATACAAATCCTCCGTTTTCAGTGATTTTTCATACTCATCTTTTTCCGGGGAAAGCAACTCCCGCGCCGCCCGGCGCAAACCGGGCGGTGTAGGAGGTGTCTATTATTTTGCCGCCTTCTGCCAGGCGAACAGGGCCGCGCCCAGCGCGCCGTTGTACTGGGTGAGGGGGGAGGTGCGGATGGGCAGGCCCAGCTCCTCCTCCAGCGCTTTCACCACGCCCAGGTTCTGGGCCACGCCGCCGGTCATCACCACGTCGGGCTGGACGCCGATGCGGTGGGCCAGGCCCACCACACGGTGCGCCACCGAGTGGTGGATGCCGTTGATGATATCGCGCTTGTCGGTGCCCATGGACAGCTGGCTGATGACCTCGCTCTCGGCGAAGACGGTGCAGGTGGAGCTGATGGCCACCTGCTTGGTGGATTCCGAACCCAGACGGCCCAGATCTTCCACCTTGACCTCCAGCACCCGCGCCATCACGTCCAAAAAGCGGCCCGTGCCCGCAGCGCACTTGTCGTTCATCTGGAACTGGGTCATGATGCCGTTTTCGATGTGCAGGACCTTGACGTCCTGCCCGCCGATATCAATGACCGTGTGCACATTGGGGAAAAGGAAGACCGCGCCCCGTGCATGGCACGAAAGCTCGCTCATCTGCTTGTCGGCAATGTTCATCAGGCTGTTGCGGCCGTAGCCGGTGGCCAGCACGAAGGCCATGTCCTCGCGGGTCTTTCCGGCTGCTTCCAGCACCGCATCAATGGCGCGCTGGGGGCCGCTGGTACCGGCGCCGACGGACACCAGAGATTTTGCCACGATGTCCGTGCCGTTTTTCAGCATGATGCACTTGGAGGCCGTGGAGCCGATGTCGATGCCGAGGGTGTAAATGTCGCTCATGGGAATCAAACCTCACTTTATTTGGGGCAGAAAGTTGGTAAAATCAAAGAAAAGAGCAGGCTGTTCCAGGTGCTCTTGATAAAGAGATCAGGAACAGCCTGCTCACAGCGGTTCAGGCAGGGGCCTGCCTGAACCAGGGGAAGTTTTTCGTCAGATCATCAACGCAGATTGTTGACCAGAGAACCTGCAATGGACAGGAAGATCGGGTTGTAGATATCGTCGATGATAACGGCGAAGGAGGGGTACAGCACCCATGCGATGTTGTGCCAGCCATACTCGTCCATGATGGCCTTCTCGTTTGCAACAGCGTTGGAACCAGCGCCGCAGCCCCAACCGATGTTACCAGCGGTCATAACAGCTGCGCCGTAGTCACGGCCGAACATGTTGAAGGAAACGAAGATACCGAAGAGGACGATCAGGATTGCCTGAGCCAGCAGGATGATGCCCATCTTGCCTGCGACGGGGAGCAGCTTGATGAAGTCGATCTTCATCAGGGTCAGAGCCAGGTACAGCTCCAGCCACATGTGCTCCTGTGCGTCGAACTCAGCGGTGTAGGTCTCCTTGCCCATGGCCTCAATGATGTTGCGGACGACAGCGCCGGCAAACAGGCAGCCGATGAACTTGGGCATCTCGATCATGGGGATGTTGTCGAAGATCAGGTAGAAGGGCAGACCGAAAGCCACGATGAGCAGGATCAGGCCCCAGCTGGTGATCATACGGCTGTTGACGATCTCGGGCTTGGCGGTGAGCAGCTCGCGCTCAGGCTTATCGTTGGGGTCGCTCTTCAGGTTGTGCTTACGGATCAGGTAAACAGCAACGGGGCAGCCGATCAGGGAGCCCATGACGTTGCCCAGAGTACCGGCAGCCACACCGACGGTGGTGGCATCCTGTGCGCCCATAGCCTCCCAGATGGGGCCGAAGGCACCGGCAGTGCCGACGCCGCCGGACATGGAAGCGGAAGAGCACAGCAGAGACAGCAGCGGGTCAAGGCCGATGAAGTGGCCCACGACCAGACCGACGACGTTCTGCAGGGTGATCAGCAGGCAGGCTGCAATGGCGATCATGGCAGTCAGCTTGCCGCCAGCCTTCTTCAGCAGCTTGGCAGAGAAGCCGTAGCCGACACACATGAAGAAGATGTTCTGGGACAGGTCCTGGATATTGGTCATGTCAAACGTGATGTTGACAATGTGCATACCACGGACGATGGACAGGATGATGGAAACGACCAGACCTGCAACAACAGGTGCGGGGATGCAGTACTTCTGCAGGAATTTGCTGTGGCGGACCATCCAATGGCCGAGGAAGATGACGCAAGCCGCAATGCCCAGAGTCATCATGTAGTTGAACTGGTATCCGGTGATGGTCACCTTCTCACCAATGGGGATCAATTTGCCAAAGTATTTAAGCAAATCCATAATATAATTCTCCTTTACTTTTTCAAATCTCGCAAAGATACGGGAATATGAATTCAACGCTGCGTCCGGCCTGCCATAGCCGGGCCGCTGCGCCTACCTTCTATCGGAAAAGAGCCCCACGGACTTCCCGCCCTGAACGCGGAAAGCCATCTTCGCCGATAAAATTCAACAATAGGGATAAAAAAGGTATCTTCTGCACTGCCGTCCGGGGACGCAGGCAGCGGTAAAGGATATTCACAAAGAAATGGGAGTGCGGGGAAAAGCAAACCATGGGGGAGAAACCCGCACTCCCAAAGGAGGAAGATTACTTCTCGTCGCGGATGATGCGCGGCAGAAGCATCTGGTGAATGGGGCAGATCTTCTCGGGGTTCTGGTAAGCTGCGTCGGTAAAGGCCAGGACGTAGTTGCGCAGAGCCGGCATCTTGACGATCTCATCCACGAAGCCCATCTTGGCGCAGAACGCGGGCTTGGACTTCTCGTTGTAATCGTTGATCATGGCGTTCATCTTATCGATGGTGGGGCCCAGATCCTTGCCGGCCTTCTTCTCGCGGACCAGCTTGCCGGTGTACATGGCAGCGGCAGCGGTCTCACCGTTCATGACGTTGATCTCGGTTGCAGCGGTGCCGATGCTGAAAGCGTTGGTGTCGTTGCCCTGGGGGCCGCCCAGCACATAGTGTGCGGCAGCGGTGCCCTTGCGCAGGGTGATCTCCATCATGGGCAGGTCGCTGTTCTGGATGGAGTAGATCAGGCTCTGGCCCAGGCCCAGCAGCTCGGCCTTCTCAGCGTCGTTGCCGACGTCGATGCCGGTGGTGTCCTGCACCCAGATCATGGGCAGCTTGTCGCGGGCGCACAGGGTGACGAACTCGTTCATCTTGATCAGGCCCTGACGATACAGCTTGCCGCCGACGCCCACGGAGTTCTCTTTGTACTCGGGGTAGTTCATCAGCAGGCCCTGCTTGTTGGCCACGATGCCCACCAGCAGGCCGTCGATCTTGGCAATGCCGCAGATCATCTCGGGGCCGAAGCTGGGCTTGTACTCGCTGAACTCGCTGTTATCGGTCAGGCAGGCCAGCACATTGTACATCTCGTAGGGGCGCTTCTTGTTGTTGGGCACGATGTTGTACAGCTCGGCGGGGTCCACAGCGGGGGCTGCAGGCTCTGCCACGCGGAAGAAGTCCAGATCAAACTTGGGCAGCATGTCCAGATACTTCTTCACACCGGCCACAACGCCTTCCTCAGCGGCGTAGACCTCACGGAAGAAGCCGGTGACGTTGTAGTGGATGGAGACGGAACCCGGGGGATCGCTGCGGACGCCCTCGGTGCTCTTGATCAGAGCCTCGGCGCCTTCCTCATCGACATAGCCCTTGGGGTTCATGCCGCCCACGATGCCTGCGCCGCCAACGGCCATGTTGGCCTTCTGGTGGGCGATCAGGATGGTGGGGCTGATGGAGTGGTAGCCGCCGCCTGCGGGGTTAGTGCCGTAGATACCGACGATGACGGGGATGCCCAGCTGGTTCAGCTCCGCATTGCGGTAGAAGGGGGTGCCGCCGCCGCGGCGGTTGGGGTAGACCTTCTCCTGCTGGTCCAGCTCGACGCCTGCGCAGTTGAGCAGGTAGACGAGGGGGATGCGCAGACGCTTGGCGAGGTCGGAACCACGCAGCAGGCTGTCGGCCTGGCCGGGCACCCAGGTGCCGGCGTGCTTCTTGTTGTCGGAAGCGATGACCATGACCCAGCGGCCGCTCACGCGGCCCAGGCCCTTGACGACGCTGGTGCTGCCGAACTTGTTGTCATCGGGGTTGTAGATGGTGTTCAGCGGGCACCAGGTGCCGGGCTCCACCAGCAGATTGACACGCTGCATAGCGGTCATCTGGCCTTTTGCGTTCATATCGGCGTCGGCCTTACCGGCGGACAGGGCAGCGCTGGTGATCTCGTCGAGTTCGGCTTCGATCTTCTTCAGCTCCGCCTCGTTCTCGGGGTTGGGACGCACGGGCTTATTGACAGCGGGCATCTTCTGGAAATAGCCCGGCATAGAATAGTTACCCATAGGTATTGATCCTTTCTTGTTCCGCTCAAACGCGGGTGACAGAGCTTACTTCTCCTTGGGGACCTTGATGAAGGCCTGGCCCGGGTCGATCTCCTCACGGATCAGCTTGATGATCTCGGGAGAGGGGCCTTCCATCAGCTGGGCACGGGAAACATCGATCTCAAAGCCGGTGTTCTCCTGCACCATCTCGGGGCTGCTGAACGGATAGTAGTAAGCCAGATACATCCGCTTGGTCTCTTCGTCAAACTTCATGATGCCCAGATCGGTAACGACCATCTGAGGACCACGGTTGCCGGGCAGGCCGGCGCGCTCACGGCCGCCAGGGCCGTCCATCCAGCCGCAGCTGGTGATGTAGTCCACGTGATCGATGAAGCGGCGCTTCTGGTGCTGCATCATGATGACGGTGTTGACGTAGGTGGCGATGCCGTTTGCGCCGCCGGAGCCGGTGAAGCGGGTCTGGGGCTTGACATAATCGCCCTTGCCGTAGATGCAGGTGGAGTTGACGTTGCCGTAGGGGTCGATCTGAGCGCCGCCGATGAAGGCGATCATCCGATCCTCGTCGTGGATCCACTCGTTGGCCTCAAAGCCCACGAAGCGGACGTTGGGCCACTGCACGGCGCAGTGAGCCATGAAGCGCAGGTCGCCGACGGAACGGGGGACCTCCACGGGGTTGCAGTCCATCAGGCCGCTCTCCACGATGGGATGGCAGCTGGGGCAGACCGAACGCTTTGCAACGGATGCGCCGATCAGGGGCAGACCCGTACCAACGATGACGATCTGGTTCTCTTTGATGCTCTTTGCAATGGCGTAAGCCTGCATTTCCTGCTTGGTATACTTAGTATAATCAGACATTGCGTTTTACCCTCCCTGTTCTCAGTTCGCTTAGTGCGTGGTGGAATAACCGAGATGCGGCTCGACCTTGAGGCGCATCAGGCGAGAGCCGCCGATCTTGTCCAGCAGAGCGGGCTGGTCAGCAACGCTGTACACCCACTTGTCCAGATAATCCTTGAAGGTCTCGGGGATGAGGGTACCGGCAGCTGCATCCTCAGCAGCCTTCTTTGCGCGCTCTGCAGCGGCAGCCAGCTTCTCGTCCTCGGGCTTTGCGTCGGCAGCCTTCTGGGCCTTGGCGGCAGCCTTGGCCAGTTGCTTGACGGCGTCCTCTGCGTCCTGATACTTGGAGGCCTTATCGTACTCCTTCAGGGCTGCATCGTCGTCATCGTAGTAGCCGTAGCACTGAGAGGGCCATGCGCCGTAGGGAGCCTTGACGACTGCGCTGACGCACTCGCCGAAGATCTTGTTGGCGGTGGGATCCTGACGGATGAACTCGTCGCTGACGATCTCCTCGCAGGTCACGATGACCTTGCGGGCTGCCACGGCGATATCCACATCGTGGAACTCATCGCCCAGGATGACGCAGGTGCCGTCGGGGCTGGCCTTCTGGACATGGATGATGGCGGTGTCCAGCTTGGGAACGGGAACGGCCACGACCTTCTGGCCCGGCTCGAAGGGGTTCTCCACCTCAACGCACTTCAGGTTATCGACCTTATCGAGGGTCTTGCGGACTTCCTCGCTGATGCCCCAGTACTTGACGAGGCCGGAGCCCTGCATCAGACGGACGGGCAGGTAGGGCAGGCCCAGGCTGGCTGCGTGGAGCTGCAGCATCAGGACGTCCTGGCTGTAGTCCTCATAGATCAGCTTGCCCTGCTCGATGGCAGCGCGGAAACGGCGGCTGACGTTGGTGTAGCCGGAGTTTGCGGTGTAGCAGTTGATGTAGGCCTTGACACGGCCCTCGCCGATCATGGCATCCCAGTCGCCGCCAGCGGGACCGGCCCAGACGGTGAAGTCGGTCTGGCCCTGACGCAGGATCTCATACATCGCAGCGTAAGGCTTGCGGTTGGTGGTGAAACCACCGAAGCAGATGCAGTCGCCGTTTTCGACGTACTTGGCAACTGCGTCATGAAGAGACATGACCTTATTCATACAAAAGACCTCCGTTTATTGAATTGTATTGGCTTACAATTTGAAGACTGTGAGGAAGAAGCCTGCCGCAACGGCCGAGCCGATGACACCGGCCACGTTGGGGCCCATGGCGTGCATCAGCAGGAAGTTGGTGCGGTCGGCCTTGGCGCCCTCGATCTGAGCCACACGGGCAGCCATCGGCACGGCGGAAACGCCTGCAGAGCCGATCAGGGGGTTGATCTTGCCGCCGCTGAGGAAGTAGAGCAGATCGCCCAGCAGCAGGCCGCCGACGGTGGAGAAGGCAAAGGCGCACAGGCCCAAAGCCACGATGCCCAGCGTCTGAGCGGTGAGGAAGTTCTCTGCCTTGGCGGTAGCGCCAACGGTGAGGCCCAGCCAGATGGTGGAGATGTTGCACAGGGCGTTCTGGGCCACGTCCGACAGACGATCCACCACGCCGGACTCCTTGAACAGGTTGCCCAGCATCAGGCAGCCCAGCAGGGGAGCGACGGAGGGCAGCAGCAGGCTGCACAGCAGCACGACGAAGATGGGGAAGACCAGCTTCTCGGTCTTGCTGACTTTGCGCAGCTGGCCCATCTTGACCTTACGCATCTTCTCGGTGGTCAGCAGCTTCATGATGGGAGGCTGGATCAGCGGGATCAGTGCCATGTAGGAGTACGCGGCAACGGCGATGGCGGGGATCAGGTTGGGGCAGAGCTTGGTGGCGGTGTAGATGGCCGTGGGGCCGTCAGCGCCGCCGATGATGCCGATGGCAGCAGCCTCCGTGGGCCGATACAGGCCGGAGAGGTTGGCCACCGCAAAAGCGAAGTAGATGCCGAACTGTGCGCCGGCGCCCAGCAGCAGGCTGATGGGGTTGGCCAGCAGGGGGCCAAAATCCGTCATGGCGCCAACGGCCAGGAACATGATGCAGGGGAACAGCTCGGTGGAAACGCAAGCGTTGTAGACGATGCCCAGAACGCCCGAGCTGAAGGTGGTGGTACCTGCGCCGTATTCCATCATGCCCGTCAAGGGCAGGTTGGTCAGGAACATACCAAAGGAAATGGGCAGCAGCAGCAGCGGCTCGTACTTCTTGACGATGGCCATGTACATCAGCACAAAGCTGACAGCGATCATCACAGCCTGCTGCCAGGTGATGGCAGCGAAGCCGGACTGCTGGAGCAATCCGCCCAGAATGTCAAATAAATTCATGTTGCCCTCCTCTTATCAGCCGAGAACAACCAGCACAGCGTCGGTGTCCACGACGTCGCCCTTCTTCACGCAGATCTCCTTGACGGTGCCAGCGGCGGGAGCAACGATCTCGTTCTCCATCTTCATGGCTTCCATGGTCAGCACGGTCTGGCCGGCGGTGACAGCCTGGCCGACGGTAACAGCGATGTCCAGGATGTTGCCGGGCATGGGAGCGGTGACATTGTTTGCACCGCCGGCGGCAGGAGCGGCAGCGGGTGCGGGAGCAGCGGCGGGTGCCGGAGCGGGTGCCGGAGCCGGAGCAGGTGCAGCAGCCACGGGAGCCGGAGCAGCCACAGGAGCGGCAGGAGCCACGATGGGAGCGGCAGCGGGAGCCGGGGCAGCGGCAGCGGCGCGGGTCAGCGGGGTAAAGTCGTCGAGCTTCTCGACCTGGACTTCGTACTTTTTGCCGTTCAGGGTGCAGATGTATTTCATGGGGATCTTCCTTTCTTATCTCTTCTTATCTCTCTTGCTTATCCGTAGCTTTCTTTTTGGTCAGGAAAGCTCTTTGATGCTCGTGATGCGGAATTTATCGACCGGCAGACCGACCTCTGCGCTGACGGCGCTGATCAGGACTGCATGGACCTCCTCATCGATCGTGTCCTGAGGGACAGCCGGTGCGGGTGCCACCTTATCGTTCTTGCTCTGCACGGCGACCATGACCTTGCCCAGCAGCAGGATGGCCAGGATCAGCAGGCCCAGGCAGAGGAAGACGGTCAGCAGACCGCTGGCGCTGAGGAACAGCACCTGCACGGCACTGATGCTATCGGGATTGCCCAGCATGAAGAGAACACCTCCGTTTCTTGTATCCATATTGTTTCTTGTCAGGAAACCCTGTTTCCTGTATCTCTGTGATGAGAATAACACCATGGAACACGCGTTGTCAAGTAGGAAACCTCGAAAAATTAATTTTTGTTAAGAAAGGCGAAAAACGAGCCTCTCTCTTGGCTAAAGTGTACAAATCCCGTCGATTGATGGATTTTGCGTTAAAAGGTTCTTGACGGAATCCAAAAATAAAATTATAATGAAATTGTAATTCTCCTATCAGGAAACATTTTTTTCTTTCCGTTTCTGTGCGGAAACTTTTTGATATAGCCCCCCTGCATTTAGAAACCCCATCCACCTATTAAAGAACGTGATACGGGAGTGTAAGTATGAATTCCACCGAAAAAGTGGTCGCACTGATGAAGATCCTGGGCCACGAGCCCTATGTCTACGGTGTGACGGAGCTGGGCGAGATGATCGGCTGCGGCAAGAGCGGAACCTTCAAGCTGCTGAGCGTCCTCGTCAAAGAGGGACTGGCCGCGCAGACGGCCGACCACAAATATACCCTGGGCATCATGACCTACCTGCTGGGCAAGCGGTACGAAGAAAACGTGGGCGTCGTGCGCGCCGTGCGGCCCTATATGCAAAAGCTGCGGGACCTGACGGGCGAGGCCGTCACCTTCGGGATGCTGGTCAACGGCACGCCCACCAGCATCTGCCGCGAGGAGGGGACGAGCCTTGTGCGGGTCATGTCCCATGTGGGCAACTCGCGGCCCGTGTACGCGGGCGGCATCGGCATGATTTTGGGGGCCTACATGGACCCCGACGACGTCCGCCGGATGCTGATGGAGGACCCGCCCAAGCCCTTCACCTCCCGCACCATCACCGACCCCTACAAGGTGCTGGAGGAGCTGGCCAACATCCGCAAGCAGGGCTATGCCGTGCGAGACGGAGACTTTGATCTGGACACCATCACCTTTGGCGCACCCCTGCTGGACAAAAGCGGCAACGCCTGGGCCGTGCTGGTCATGAGCGCCCCCCGCAGCCGGGTGGACGATATCGTCAAGGAGCGGTATCTGTTCCAGGTGCGGGAGACCGCCAACCAGATCAGCCGGGAGCTGGGCTTCTCCTCCTGATCGTCGTTTTTATTGTTATTTTATGATTCATTATTAAAGGTACGCGGTACCGCCCCCATAGAGAGGGTTATTGAGAGGGATACGAAGATGAACTACGCTGCTATTTTGAAATTTCGCAATGAGATGAACCCCTTTGCCCAGATGCTCCACATCAACGCCACCGATCTGTCCGAGGGGTATGCCCGGGCTGAGATGCCGGTGACGGAGGAGCTCTACAACCCCCAGGGCGCGGTGCACGGCGGCGTGCTGTACACCCTCTCCGACATTGCCGGAGGCAACGCCGCCGCCAGCCACGGCGAGTGGATCGCCACGCTGGACGCCAGCATGAGCTATCTGCGCCCGGCCCTGCGCCCCACCAAGCTCATTGCCGAGGCCCACGAGCTCAAGTACGGCAAGCGCGTCTCGGTCTATGATGTCAAGGTCACCGATCAGGACGGCACCGTCCTGACCACCGGCACCTTTACCTTTGCCTCTCTGGGGCGGAAGATCGAGGCCGCCGAAGAATAAACGGAGGAACAAACCATGAAGTTCAACAAGGTAACGGCTGTCTGGTTCAGCCCCACAGGCAACACCCGCAAGGTGGTCCAGACCGTCGCCGACACGCTGGCCGCAGCGCTTCAGCTGCCCCGCGCCGACGTGGACCTCACTCTCCCTGCAGGCCGGGGTGAGGCGCACTCCTTCGGCCCCGAAGATCTGGTCGTCTTCGGCACGCCGACTTACGCCGGACGCATCCCCAACAAGATGCAGCCCACGTTTGCCGCCCAGTTCCACGGCGAGGGTACCGCCGCCGTGGAACTTGCGCTGTATGGCAACCGCAGCTTCCAGGACGCCCTGTCCGAGCTGAACTGCCTGCTGCGGGAGAACGGCTTTGTCACCGTCGGCGGCGCGTCCGTCGTCAGCGAGCACGTCTTCTCGGACAAGCTGGCGCAGGGACGCCCCAACGCGGACGACCTCGCCGCCCTGACCGATTTTGCACAGCAGCTGGCAGAACGGTTGAAAACTTCGGACGCACTCACCCCGGTCGCCGTCCCCGGCAACGACCCGGTGGGCCCCTACTACACGCCTCTGGGCGTGGACGGCCAGCCCGCCAAATTTTTGAAGGCCACCCCCAAGACCACCGACGCCTGCACCGACTGCGGCAAGTGCGCCGCCGTCTGCCCCATGGGCAGCATCCCGGCCGATGCTCCCCGCACCGTGACGGGCATCTGCATCAAGTGCCAAGCCTGCGTCAAGGTCTGCCCCCAGCACGCCAAATACTTTGACGACGCTGCCTTCCTCTCCCACGTGGCCATGTTGGAGAAGAACTACTCGGCACGGCAGGAAAACGGTTTTTATCTGTAAGCAACGCTTTTCGGGCACCTGTATCTTGCAGGTGCCCTTTTTGCATAAATTGATGGATCTTGCTGTTTTGCTATGCAGGCGCGAGGACGATTCCGTATTAAACAAACAAGACTGCTCCACATCACTGTGAGGCAGTCCTGTTTGCTTAGTAGGGATTATGTGTCTTTCTTGTCGAGCTGGATTCGGGGCATCTCCGAAAGAACAGCTTTCTTTTCATGTTCTTGTAAATACACCGGATTCAGTTTTGACTTCGTATATTTCAGATAGCTATCAGCGGTCTTTTTCATCAGCACAGCCGTAAAATATCGCTCCCAACTGAAATATTGCTGGCTTTCCACATGATTTTCCGGCGATTTCAGAATTTCATCGACCTCTGCATCTTCAAGCAATCCAGAACGAAGAATCAACCATTCAAACGATTCCGGCAGGTAAATATGGGAATCCGGCTGGAGGGCAAGCAGCTGCATAATGCGCTCCATCTGCGAACCAAACGCCGCACCGTCTGCAATCACCAGAACATTCTCCCCTGCACGGTCAGACAGCATTTTGAAAATATTGGACTTTCCACCAGCAGATTCGCAGAAAATTCCGCTTTCGGCGCAAACAGCCTGAAAAAACTGGAAACCCGAGTTGGAATCTTCTGTAATGATTGCCGTTGGTTTTAGTTTCTCCAACCCCATCGGCTTTCCGTAAATTTGGAAGAACTCATTGTACGTCTGTTTCAGGTCTCCGAAGTGTTTGGATGCCCGGATGCCGTAAATCTCTGTTACGCTGTATGGTAGCGTTTCAAGACTCTCTCGTGTGACAAGCACATAGTAGTTGTCTGTTTCCTGAATCGCTGCGGCAAATTCCTTTGAAGCAGTAAAAGCATTCCCTTCATCAATAAAAACGATGCTCTGCGAAAGGTCGGAAAGTTGTTTTTCCCACTGCCGCCCGGAAAGAACAACGCAATCTCTTTCGCATTGCAGTTCAATTCCACTGTCCGAGCCAAGTTCCTCGTATTCCCGAATCATTTCCACGAGCGTTGTCTTTCCTGTAGCACTATCTCCGCGCAGGATCGTGATGTTCCGGCGTATTTCAAAATCGAACTTGATTTTTCGGTTTTGTACAATGACCCGATATGCTCCTGTCATAAAAAATCCTCACACATAAAGCCCTGCAATGGGGACAAGTTCCCGCATGGAGTGAACGATCTGATTGGTGTTCAGGATGCGGATGGTAAATGTTCCATCTCCAAAATCCATGAGATGCCGAAGATTGATGGTAACATCCCGATTTTCCGCAATTTTTAACAGCCATTTGGCACAGTTATCCCCACAGGTCGAAGCGTTGAACACCTTTTCCGGCTCGTTGGCAATCAAAATCAAGGTCTTTACTCCGCCCGATAACTGCACTGGGGGAATCTTCCCCAGCACCGGGCTGTCGATCACGCCGCTGTCCAATACAGTGGAATGGTCCACATCTTGTATCATCTCACGAGAAAGCGGAGCTGTGATCCACTCTTCTGCATAAGTGTTCTTAAAATAAACAGCAGTATTATAGATCACGTTCGGCATATCGCCGTAAAAAACATTGAGCATATAAGCATCTTCTCCTGTTACATCGGTTGACACTTTTATTATCACCATTGTAAGCGTTTTTTCTGGTGAATGTCAACCTGTTTTTCGCTCATTTTGGAGGGAGAGGTCGTTTTCCACATGAACGCACCCATACAGTTGAAAATCCGAGGTCCGAACGCTGCATAGCATCGTGCTGGACCACACGAGAAGAATCAACTTCGTGCGCCAGTTTTTAACTCTTTGTAATATTCAATTCAAACTCAACAAGCGATCGGTTTTTCTGCCTGTTGGAGAGAATTTTGGAGAGAACGGACCTTGAAAACCAGCCAACCGCCCGGAGATTCCTCCCGTCGCGGCAGAAGCGCACAAAAGAAAAAGTCGCAGATCCGTTTGAATCTGCGACTTCTGGCGGAGATGGTGGGATTCGAACCCACGTGCCCGGTTAAGGACAAAACGATTTCGAGTCGTTCTCGTTACGACCACTTCGATACATCTCCATATTCTCTTTTGCGGGGCGGGGCGTGTAGAGCATTCTTCGCGCACCGTCCAAGCCTATTTATTATAGCAAAAACTCCGTCTGCCGTCAACCAGTTTTCGGGGGCGGAGTCCTTGTTTCGGGCGCACGGGCGTGATACAATATTCTCAGCGGCTCTTGCAGGATGCGGCAAAAAACGGGGCATCCGGGCGCGCTTTTGTTTTACAGAAAGCGCTATTGCAGAGCGATTTTACAAAAAGGAGAATCTCATGGCACAACCGAAACAGGATATGGGCAGCGGGAATGTCAAAAAACTGCTGCTTCAGCTCATGATCCCGGCCGTGGTGGCGCAGGTGGTCAACCTTTTATACAACATTGTGGACCGCATTTACATCGGCCACATTGAGGGCATCGGCGCGGCGGCGCTGACGGGCGTGGGGCTGTTTGCCCCCATCCTGATGCTGCTGAACGCCTTTGCCATGCTCATCGGCGCGGGCGGCGCGCCCCGCACGGCCATTGCGCTGGGGCAGGGCCACAAGGAGGAAGCCGAAAAGATCATCGGCAACAGCTTCACCATGCTGCTGTTCTTTGCCGCGGTGCTGACGGCGGCCTTCTACGCGGCCGCGCCGGTGCTGCTGCGGCTGTTTGGCGCATCCGACGCCACGCTGCCCTACGCGCTGGCCTACAGCCGCATCTACATTTTAGGCTCCATCTTTGTGCTGCTGGTGCTGGGCATGAACCCTTTCATCACGACGCAGGGCTTTGCCAAGACCAGCATGCTCACCACCGTCATCGGCGCAGTCATCAACATCATCCTCGACCCCATCCTGATCTTTGGGTTCGGGATGGGCGTGCGTGGCGCGGCCATTGCCACCGTGCTCAGCCAGGCCGTGGGTGCCGTGTGGATCCTGCTCTTCCTCACCGGCAAAAAGACTATCCTCCGGCTCCGCAGGCAGAATCTCCGGCCGCAGCGCCGGGTCATCCTGCCGGTGATGGCTCTGGGCATTTCCACCTTTGTGATGATGTCCACCGAGAGCCTGCTCTCCATCAGCTTCAGCTCCAGCCTGGCCCGTTACGGCGGCGACGTAGCGGTGGGCGCCATGACGGTCATCACCAGCGCAAGCCAGCTGTGCACACTGCCCATCCAGGGCATCTGTCAGGGCGGCCAGCCGGTGGTCAGCTTCAACTTCGGCGCCGGGAAAAAGCCCCGGGTCAAGGAGGCTTTCCGCTTCCTGCTGACCCTCTGCGTTGGCTACACCAGCCTGTTCTGGCTGCTGATGATGATCTTTCCCGGCGCGGTGGCGGGCATCTTCACCTCCGATACCGCCCTCATCCAGTACACCGCCTGGGCCATGCGGATCTATATGGCCGGTATGTTTGCCATGGGCCTCCAGATCGCCTGCCAGCAGACCTTTATGGCACTGGGGCAGGCAAAGGTCAGCCTGCTGCTGGCCTGCCTGCGCAAGCTCATCCTGCTCATCCCCCTGATCTTCCTCCTGCCCCACATCCTGCCGGAGCCGGTGTTCGCCGTCTTTGTGGCCGAACCCGTCAGCGACATTCTGGCAGCTTCCATCACCGTCATCACCTTCCTGTCGCGGTTTGATAAGATCCTGGACCACGGAGCGGAAACCGTCTGACCACAAAAAATGGAGTGCAGCTTTTGCCAGCTGCACTCCATTTTTTGCTTTTCGGCTTACAGTTTCCCCATCAGAATGGCCAGCACAGCCTTCTGGACGTGGAGGCGGTTCTCGGCCTCGTCGAAGATCTCATCGGCGTGCTGTTCAAAGACGGCGGAGGAGATCTCCTCCCCGCGGTGGGCGGGAAGGCAGTGGAGGACCATGGCGTCGGGCTTGGCGTTTTCCAGCAGCTTGCCGGTGAGCTGGAAGCCCGCGAAGTCCCGCAGGCGCTGCTCGGCGTCGGGCGTGCCGGGGGCGGAGTTGTTCCACACCGCCGTCACCACCACGTCGGCGTCTTTCACGCCCTCGGCAGGGTCGGTGGTGAGGTGGAACTGCTCGCCGTACTTGTGGGCGAACATCACCACGTCGGCGGCGGGGCGGTAGTCCCGGGGGCAGACGCAGGTGACCTGCATGCCGGAGAGCAGGCCGCCCACGATGAGGCTGTTGGCCATGCTGCTGCCGTCGCCCACAAAGCAGAGCTTCTGCCCGGCCAGAGGGCCCCGGCGCTCCCGGATGGTCATGAGGTCGGCCAGCACCTGACAGGGGTGGGCGTAGTCCGTCAGGCCGTTGATGACGGGCACGCCCGCCAGCTCGGCAAATTCTTCCAGATCGCGCTGGCGGTAGGTGCGCCAGACGATGCAATCGTAATAGCGGCCCAGCACCCGGGCGGTGTCCTTGAGGGGCTCGCCCCGGCCGGACTGCAGCTCGGTGGAGGCGTTCATGTAATGGCCAAGGCCACCCAGCTGGTAGACGCCCACCTCAAAGCTGGTGCGGGTGCGGGTGGACGCCTTGGAGAACATCAGCGCCACGCTTTTGCCCGCCAGCAGGGCAGGGGTGCCCCCGGCTTTCTGCTGGGCCTTGAGCCGGTCGGCCACATCCAGGATGTGGGCCACCTCGCCGGGGGTGAGGCTGCTCAGTTTCAGCAGATGTTTCATGCATTGCCCTCCGCAGCGGCCGGGTCCATCTCGGTCAGCACGCTGCCGAGGATCTCCAGCGCCAGATCCACATCGTGGGCCGTCAGGGTCAAAGGCGGCAGCAGGCGGAGACGGGTCTTGGCCGTCAGCACCAGCAGGCCCTTTTCGCGGCAGGCAGCCAGCACGTCGGCGGCCTGGATACCCTCCAGAAACTCGATGCCCACCATCAGGCCGATGCCTGTGATGCTCTTGACACGGGGCAGCTTTGCCAGACCCGTGCGCAGCTGGACGGCCCGCTCGTTGACATTGGCGAGGAAGGCGTCGTCCAGCTTATCCAGGACCACGTTGGCACCCGCGCAGACGACGGGGTTGCCGCCAAAGGTGGAGCCGTGGCTGCCGGGGCCCATGCCCGCGGCGACTTTTTCGTTCATCAGCACCGCGCCGATGGGCAGGCCGCCGCCCAGGCCCTTGGCGAGGGTGACGATATCCGGCTTAAGGCCGTAGTGCTCGCAGCAGAGGAAGGTGCCGGTGCGGCCCACGCCGGTCTGCACCTCATCCACGATGAGAACGAGGTCCTTTTCGTCGCAGAGGGCGCGGACGGCCTGCACATACTCGGGGTCCAGCGCCATGACGCCGCCCTCGCCCTGCACCAGCTCCAGCATGACGGCGCAGGTATGGCGGTCCACCAGCTCGGCAAGGGCGTGGATATCGCCCGCCTTGACGTACTGGAAGCCCTCGTTGAAGGGGCCGAAGAACTGGTGGAAATTCTCCTGGCCGGTGGCGGTCAGGGTGGCGATGGTGCGGCCATGGAAGCTGTTGACCAGCGTGATGATCCCATCGCGGCCTTTGCCGTAGTGGTCGTAGCTGTACTTGCGGGCCATTTTGATGGCGCCCTCGTTGGCCTCGGCGCCCGAGTTGCCGAAGAAGACCTTATCCATGCCGGTGCGCTTGCACAGCTTTTTGGCCAGCTTGCCGCAGGGAGCGGTGTAGTAGAGGTTGGAGGTGTGCTGCAGCTTATGGGCCTGCTCGGACACGGCCTCGGCCCAGGTCAGATCGCAGTAGCCCAGGCTGTTGACGCCGATGCCGCTGGTGAAATCCAGATACTTCTGGCCCTCGGGGCCTTCGGCGTAGAGGCCGTGGCCTTTTTCCAGCACAATGGGGCTGCGGCCATAGGTATGCAGGACATAGTGATCGTCCCGCTTGATGACTTTTTCAGAATCCATAACGTTACCCTCCCAGCTTTTTTCTTGCTTCTATTATATCGGCATTTGTCGTTTTCCGCAATCCTTATTCCCGGTGGCTGCGGCGATAGAAGCGGGTGCCGGAGCCGCGGTCGGAGAAGAGCTCCAGCAGGATGGAGTGGGGCACACGGCCATCGATGATGACCGCCTCGTGCACGCCCTGATAGATGGCGTCGGCCATGCCGCCGATCTTGGGGATCATGCCGCCTGCGATGATGCCGGCGGACTTGTAGCCCTCGATCTCGGAGACCTCCACCTCGGGGATGAGGGTGGTCTCGTCGTTTTTATCCCGCAGCAGGCCTGCGATGTCGGTCATGGAGACCAGCTTCTCCGCCTTGAGGGCGATGGCGATCTGGGCGGCGGCGGTGTCGGCGTTGACGTTATAAGCCTGGCCCAGATCGTCCATGCCCACGGTGGCGATGACGGGGATGAAGCCGCCGTCCAGCAGGCTGGAGATCAGGGTGGCGTCCACATGGACGATCTCGCCCACATGGCCCAGCTGGGGGTCCAGCTCGGTGCAGCGGAGCATCTGGCCGTCCATGCCGCACAGGCCCACGCCGCGGCCCCGGAGCTTGGCCACAAGGTCCTTGTTCACCTTGCCCGCCAGCACCTGCTGCACGATCTCCATGGTGGCGTCGTCCGTCACCCGCAGGCCGTTTGCAAAGTGGCTCTCCACGCCCACCTTGCCCAGCATCTCGTTGATGGCGGGGCCGCCGCCGTGCACCAGCACCACCCGGACGCCCAGCAGCGTCAGGGTGACAAGGTCGTTCATGACGGCGTTTTTCAGCGTCTCGTTGATCATGGCGTTGCCGCCGTATTTGATGACCATGGTCTTGCCATGGTATTTCTGGATGTAAGGGGTCGCCTCGGAAAACAGGCGGGCCATTTCTTCGTTTTTCATAAGCTTCCCTCTATCAAGTCCGATAATCGCCGTTGATCTTCACGTAGTCATAGGTCAAATCGCAGCCCCATGCCTTGGCGGAAGCGTCGCCGGTGCCCATATCCACCTTGACCAGCACATCGTGCTCGGCCAGCACCTTGGCGGCCTCGTCCTCACTGTAGGGGTGGTAGGCGGCGTTTTCGCAGACGTAGACCTCGCCTGCGGCGCTGGACAGCCAGACGCAGACGTTATCGATGGAGAAATCGCCGGGGGTGTAGCCGATGGCGCAGAGGATGCGGCCCCAGTTGGCGTCCTTGCCGAAGACGGCGGCCTTGAACAGATTGGAGCAGACCACGCTGCGGGAGACGGCCCGGGCGGTCTTCAGATCGGGGGCGTGGGTCACCTCGCAGGTGATGAGGTGGGTGGCACCCTCGCCGTCGCCTGCGTGTTCGGCGCACATGTGCTCGGCAATGGCGGTCAGGGCCGCCACAAAGGCGTCGTAATCGGCGTTCTCCTCGCAGATCTCCGGGTTGCCCGCCAGGCCGGAGGCCAGGATGAGCAGGGTATCGTTGGTGGAGGTGTCGAGATCGACGCTCATCTGGTTGTAGGTGCCGGGCACGACGGTCTTCAGCGCCTTTTGCAGCAGGGCGGGGGAGACGGCCGCATCGGTGGTGTAAAAGGCCAGCATGGTGGCCATATTGGGGGCGATCATGCCGCTGCCCTTGCCGATGG
>ERZ1026860.762-NODE-762-length-18900-cov-4.528204_pt1 | contig 18900 bp, 32 predicted proteins | sample MGYA00380160_ERZ1026860 | MGnify/ENA primary metagenome ERZ1026860 (study PRJEB33269, sample SAMEA4719796) | human gut metagenome | biome: human-associated habitat; feature: organic feature; material: feces | place: Cameroon | collected 2013-10 ... | reverse complement strand
GCTTTCTTCCAGTCACCGCCCGCGCTATTTTCTGCACATTCAACCCCACATCCAAAAGCAAACTGTCCACCAACGCCGCCGCGCCGCTCTCTTTCACCCATCACCCGCGCCGTTTCCCGCACATTTTCCCTACTACCCACAAAACCAACTTTCCACAAACGCCCCCACGCAACTCTCTCACTCACCGCCCACGCAGTTTCCCGCGCGTTCCCCCTACAAAAAAAATCGGATCTGCCGTACTTCCACCGCCGCGCCGGCTCATATTCACAAGCCGACCGCACCGCAAAAGTACGACAAATCCGATTGTTAAGTTTTACATAACGTCCGTCCAACGCTTAGTTTTCGTCAAACGCTTAGTGTTTCGCAAAACGCTTAGTTTTTCGTCCAACGCTTAGCTTTCCGCCAAACGCCCAACTAAAAACGAACAAGACCAACGCAAAAGGCGTATAAAACAACGCCTACCCGGCGCACAGTCGGCGCAAAAACCGAATTTACACCAATTCGATAATCGCCGTTTCCGCACCGTCGCCGCGGCGCGCGCCAAGAAGGTAAATTCTCGTGTAACCGCCGCCTTGCTTCGTTTCTTCCTTTCTCGCCGCATATTTCGGGGCGATCTCATTAAAGAGTTTGTCCATCAAGGGGTGCTGAACGTCCGCCGTTCTCGCCTTAAACGCACTCTTTTTCTCGTCGAAACCCTTGATTTCCTGTAAATCGTAGGTTTTCGCCATAATCGCGCGGCGAGCGGCAAGCTTCTTCGCGCCGTCCTTAATGTTCGTCGCTTTGATTTCTTTGCCGTTCTTATCCTTCTTCACCACCTCGAATTCGATGTTGTCGTCGTAGGTATTCACGGCTTTCGTAATAAGTTTTTCCACATAAGACTGCAACTCTTTCGCCTTCGGCGCGGTGGTTTCGATTTTACCGTACCAAAGAAGTTGCGAAGCCTGATTTCTCAAAAGAGCGTTTCTCTCTTTCGAAGTTCTTCCCAATTTGCCGGGCATTGTTTTAATCCTCCTGTTTACTTAATGACAGACCGTAAGACTCGAGCTTCGCGATCACTTCGTCCAGCGATTTTCTGCCGAGGTTTCTCACCTTCAGCATATCGTCCTCAGTCTTTTTCGTAAGATCTTCTACCGTATGAATGTTGGCGCGTTTCAGGCAGTTATACGAACGCACGGAAAGATCCATATCTTCGATAACCATTCTGAGTATCTGCTGCTGCTTGTCGTCCTCGGTTTTCACAAGAATATCCATACCCTTGATCGTTTCGCTTAAATTCACGAATAATCCGATATGATCCTGCATAATCTTCGCCGCCAGCGAAATAATCTCCTTTCCCGAAAACGTTCCGTTCGTCCACACTTCAATCGTAAGTTTATCGTAGTCCACCGCCTGACCTACGCGCGTAGGCTCTACGGTGTAATTCACTTTCTGTACGGGAGTATAGATGGAATCGATCGCAATATAATCCACAACGGGCTGCTTGTTTTCCTTCGCGGGGCGATAGCCTCTGCCTCTGCCCACGGTAAGCTCTACGTCAAACTTGCCGCCCTCGTCGATCGTGCAGATGTATTGATCCTTGTTGATCACTTCTACTTCGGCGTCCACATTGAGATCCGCACCGGTAAGCACCGCAGGCCCTTCCTTCGTGATGTGCAGCACCTTTTCGTAAGCTTTATCGGTAACTTTCGTACGCAAAGCGAGCGTCTTCAGATTAAGAATAATTTCCGTGACGTCCTCTTTGATCCCTTTAACGGCGGAAAACTCGTGTTTCACGCTTCCGTCAAGAAATTTAATTCCTTCCACCGCCGCGCCGGGCAAAGCGGAAAGCAGAATTCTTCTGAGGCAGTTGCCGATTGTAAGACCGAAACCCTTCTCCAAAGGCTCGCAAACGACTTTCGCATAGAAATCGTCGTTTTCCAGCACTTCGAGCTTAGGCATATCCATTTCGATCATATAATACCTCCTTAAGCTATATGATTATTTGGAGTACAACTCGACAATCATATGCTCTGCGATCTGACTGTCGATATCTTCTCTCGTGGGAAGCGCAAGAACTTTTCCTTCCAGCGTTTCGCGGTCGAACTCTACCCACTTCGGCATCGTCGCGCCCGACTTCGTCTCCTTCAGAGCGGTAAAATATTTGTTGGAACGTCTGTTTTCCTTCACCGCAACCACGTCGCCCGCCTTCACGATATACGAAGGAATGGTAACGGTTTTGCCGTTTACGGAAATGTGCGCGTGGTTTACGATCTGGCGCGCCAACGTTCTCGAAGGGGCAACGCCCATTCTGAACACCACGTTATCAAGCCGTCTTTCCAGAAGCGAAAGCATATTTTCGCCGGTAACGCCCTTCATACGATCGGCCATTTCGTAATATTTTCTGAATTGCCCTTCCTGCACGCCGTAAATTCTCTTCGTCTTTTGCTTTTCGCGCAGCTGCAATCCGTATTCGGAAACCTTCTTTCTGTCTGCGCCGTGCTGACCGGGCGCAACGGGGCGTTTATTAAACGGACACTTGTCCATATAGCATTTATCGCCTTTCAGAAAAAGTTTCGCACCTTCTCTTCTGCACAGTTTACATTTTGCTTCTCTATAAGTTGCCATAATCTTCTTCCTGCCTTTACATTATACTCTGCGGCGCTTGGGGGGTCTGCAACCGTTGTGAGGGATGGGCGAAACGTCGGAAATAAGCGTTACTTCCAATTCGCAAGCCGCCAACGCGCGGATTGCGGATTCTCTGCCCGCACCGGGGCCTTTCACATACACTTCCACGCTGCGAAGTCCATGCTCTTTCGCCGCCTTCGCCGCGGTTTCCGCAGCCATCTGCGCCGCGAACGGCGTACCCTTTCTGCTGCCCTTGTACCCGAGCGCGCCCGCGCTCGACCACGAAATGGCGTTGCCGCTCATATCCGTGATGGTAACGAGAGTATTATTGAATGTGGACTGGATATGCACCTGTCCTTTATCTACTTTTTTAAGCTCCTTACGTTTACGAGGAGTACCCGCCTTTTTAGCGTTTTTCACTTCTGCCATGATCTATTCTCCTCCGTGATTATTTCTTTTTGCCAGCGATAGCGCGCGCCTTACCTTTGCGGGTGTGCGCGTTTCTCTTGGTGCTTTGTCCGCGAACGGGCAAGCCCTTTCTGTGGCGGATACCGCGATAGCAGCCGATTTCCATCAATCTCTTGATGTTTAAAGAAACTTCGCTGCGAAGTTCGCCTTCCACTCTTACGTTGTGATCGATATATTCTCTCAGTTTGGAAACGTCGTTTTCATCGAGATCTTTCACTCTTTTATCGGGATCGATGCCCGTTTCCGCGAGAATTTTTTTCGAAGTGGCAAGACCGATTCCGTAGATGTAAGTCAAACCGATCTCCACTCTCTTTTCTCTGGGTAAATCAACACCGGCAATACGTGCCATAATGTTCTGAATCCTCCGTGTTAAAATTTTTGTTAAATATTTTCTTTATCGTCAACGACAAGCCGCCGAAGGGCAGTGGAAAATGCCTGTGCGTTTCGCCGTATTATTGTCTTGTTTTTCGGTGTTTTTCCTCGTTTTTCAGCCGTTTTTACCGTGTTTTTGCATGGTTTTCTTCGAAAAAATAAGGCATTTTCGGGGCAAAATACACGATAAAACCGAATTTTTGCTCCGTTTTCAAGCAAAAATTCAGCCGTTTTCAAGGATATTTTCAGCGTTTTTACGCAAATTTTTTGCAAAACAGCGCAAGATACCCTATTTTTAACCGTACACATTATTATATCACGAGACGGCAAGCTCTGTCAAGCGTTTTTCCGCCGCAATATATCGCTTTTTTAAAAAATTTCGTCCAAAGAACGGCTGTGTGCCGTTCTTTGAATAAAATAGATTAAACTTAGCCCTGTCTTTGTTTGTGGCTCTTGCTCTTGGAGCAAATCACCATCACTCTGCCGTTTCTCTTGATCACTTTGCACTTATCGCACATAGGTTTTACGGAAGGTCTTACTTTCATTTTTCTTTTCTCCTTGATAGTTTCTTTGTGAAGGCGCGATTACGATTTGCTGCGCCACGTGATTCTTCCTTTCGTCAGATCATACGGACTCATTTCAAGCTTTACGGTGTCGCCTTCGATGATACGGATATAGTTCATACGAAGCTTGCCCGAAATGTATGCCGTGATGGTGTGACCGTTGGAAAGCTGCACTTTGAATGTTGCGTTGGGCAGCGCTTCAAGCACCTTGCCTTCCGCTTCGATTACGTCGTCTTTGGACACGAAAATTTCCTCCGATTGATATTCGATCGTTTGTCTTTTTATTTGTCGCTGATTGTTTTTCTTTTGCGCCGGGATTACAGCGTTAAGATCTCTACGCCGTCTTCGCGGATCACCACCGTGTTTTCGTAGTGCGCCGCGGGCGAGCCGTCGATCGTCACCGCGCCCCAGTCGTCGTCTAAAATCCGCACCCGATAGTTGCCCATCGAGATCATCGGCTCGATGCAGATGACCGTGTTCGCTTTAAGCCGCGGGCCTGTGCCGAGTTTTCCGTAGTTCGGCACGGCGGGATCTTCGTGCATCTCGCGCCCGATCCCATGCCCCGTATACGAACGGATCACCCCGTAGCCGAACGATTCGGCATACTTCTGTACGCGATAGCCGATGTCGTACAAAGGCGTACCTGCGCGCAGATTTTCGATGCCTTTGAAGAAACACTCCTTCGTGCGTTCCACTAAAAGCCGCTTCTCTTCCGATACGTTGCCGATCAGAAACGTTCGCGCGGCGTCGCCGTGAAACCCGTTTTTATACGCGCATAAATCCACCGAAACGATATCGCCGTCTTTTAAAATCGTCTTTTCGTCCGGAATCCCGTGTACCACCGTTTCGTTGATCGATACGCACGCCGAGGCGGGAAAACCGCCGTACCCGAGACACGAGGGATACGCCCCCGCGGCGCGGATAAACTTCTCTACGAGTTCGTCAACTTCTTTCGTACTCATGCCCGCGTGGATTCTTTCGCCCACGAACGCAAGCGTATCGCGCACAATCGCGCAAGGCTCGCGCATCAATTCGATTTCCGCGTCGGTTTTCGTGATAATGCTCATCTGTATTTTTCCAGCACGTTCACAATTTCTTTAAACAGCACTTCGGGCGGTTCGTCCGTACCCGTGAAGTTTAAAATCAAGCCCTTCTTCGTGTAGTAGTCGATGAGAGGCGCGGTCTGCACGCCGTACACGTCTAACCGTTTCTGCACGGTTTCGGGGTTGTCGTCCGGGCGCTGATACAATTCGCCGTCGCAACGATCGCACGTGGTTTTGCCGCCGAGCGTGGAAACGTGGTAGCTTTCGCCGCAATTTTTGCACACTCTTCTTCCGCAAAGACGAGCCATCAGCAGCGAGAAATCGATATTGATATTCACCACCGCGTCAATCTTCGTGAATTTTTCAAGCGCTTCCGCCTGAAACACGTTGCGGGGGAAGCCGTCTAACAGGTAGCCGTTTTTGCAATCGTCTTCCTGCAAACGGTTTTCCACGATTTTACACGTAACTTCGTCAGGCACTAACTGCCCTTTATCGATATACGATTTTGCAAGAACGCCGATTTCCGTCTGATTTTTAATGTTCGCGCGGAAGATGTCGCCCGTGGAAATGTGCGGCATACCGAAACGCTCGGAAATGCGCGTTGCCTGCGTGCCTTTGCCCGCGCCGGGCGCGCCGAGTAAGATAATATTCATCTGCCGATGTTCTCCGTATCTGTGTTCCGTATTCCGCAAGCCGCCGCAAGGGCGGCATGCCGATTACTTCAAAAAGCCTTTATAATTCTTCATCATCATCTGCGCCTGAAGCTGTTTTTCAAACTCCATTGCCACGGATACGACGATGAGAATACCCGTTGTGGAAAATACGTTTACGAGCGTACCCGTAGGATCTGCCCACGCGAATGCAAGCGCGGGAATGAACGCCACAAGCGAAAGGTAAATCGCGCCGAACAGGGTGATACGGTTGGAAATCTTTTTCAGATAGTTTTCCGTAGCTTTGCCGGGGCGAATGCCCTGAATGAAGCCGCCGTTCTGCTGAATGCTCTTCGATACGTCCTCCGGATTGAATTGCATCTGCGCATAGAAGAACGAGAATGCAAAAATCAGAAGGCACAGCACAAACGAGTACAGAATACGTCCGCCGGCGATCGAAGAAGATCCGGTCATCCATTTCGTCCACCACTTGTAGAACCCGCCGTTCGGCCAGAACAAGCCGGAAATCATCTGCGGGAAGGACAAGATCGAGAACGCAAAGATGAGAGGCATAACGCCGCTGCCCGAAATACGAATGGGGATTACGGACGACTGCCCGCCGTACATCTTTCTGCCCTTGATCTGCTTCGCGTACTGTACGGGCACTTTTCTTTCCGAAAGGTCTACGTACACAACGGCGAAGAATACCACCGCGCACACGATCACGAACGCAACGAGCTGCCAGATGGCGTCGCTGTTGTTGGGAATATCCACGATTTTGGCGACGATTGCCTGCCCCGCCGTGGCTAAGATACCCACGAAAATGATCATGGATTGTCCGTTGCCCACGCCGTAGTCGGTGATTCTTTCGCCGAGCCACATCACGAGAAACGCGCCCGCCGTGTAGACAACCGTCATAAAGAAGCCGGCAAGGAACGCGCTGTCGAAGAACAGGCTCTTATTCACCGCGTTCGACTGATTGGCGAAATTCACGATGATGCCGATCGACTGAATTACGGCAAGAAGAATGGTGCAGTATCTTGTGTATTGCGCGATTTTTTTCTGCCCCTCTTCGCCTTGTTTCGAAAGACGTTCGAGAGCCGGAATCCCTACGCACAAAAGCTGCATAATAATTGACGCGTTGATGTACGGACCGATGCCGAGCGCGAACAGCGTGCCGTTTGCCAGCGAGCCGCCCGTGATGCTGTTCATCAGGGTGAGAAAATCGTTGCCCGTGACGCTATCGGAAAACGCGCTTGTATCAAGCCCGGGGATCGGAATGTAGCACCCGATGCGGAAAATCAGAAGAAGCAAAAGCATTTTCCATACTTTCACTCTGATATCCTTCACCTTAAACGCATTGATAAGTGTTTGTAACATTTTTTTCTCCGAATTTCTGTTTCTTCCGGCTGCGTTTTACCGTAACCGGAATGCCTGCAAAAACGCCGTTTTTTCCCACGCTTTTATCCGCGGAAACAAAGGGGGAAATATAAGCTCTTTAGCCGAGAAAAATTTTTGCTTTTCCCCGACTAAATCATGCCGTTTTTCAACGAAGTTTCAAGCTTGTATTTCTTTTTTACAGGATTTCCGCAGTGCCTTTCGCCGCTTCGATTGCAGCTTTCGCTTTCTCAGAAAATTTCGCGGCTTTTACGGTGAGCGCAACTTTCAGTTCCCCGTCGCCGAGTACTTTCAAGCCGCAATTGTTCTTCACCGCTTTCGCAAGCCCGTTTTCCATCACGAAGCCGTAGTCTACCACCGTGCCTTCGGGAAGATCCGCAAGGTTTGCAAGGTTTACGATCACGTATTCCTTTCCCGCGTGATTAAATCCTCTCTTCGGTACGCGGCGGGCGATAGGCATCTGTCCGCCTTCGAAGCCGGGACGTACGCCTGTCTCTTATACACATCTCCGAGCCCACGAGGAACGCGCCCCCTGTCCTTTATGTCCTTTACCCGACGTTTTGCCGAGTCCCGAGCCGATACCTCTGCCCAGTCTCTTTGCTTTCGTCGTTGCTCCCGGTGCGGGAGAAAGAGTATCTATTCTCATTGTACGCTCCTTAAATATTTTCCGCTTTCACGAGATGACGCACTTTTCTGATCATTCCGCGAACGGCGGGGGTGTCTTCCAATTCCTTGGAAGAACGAATTTTGTTTAAACCGAGCGCGCGCACGGTTTCTTTTACGGAGATCACTTCGCCGATCGTGCTTTTTTCAAGCGTTACTCTGATTTTTGCCATTGTTCGCGCCTCCTTATTTGCACATAATTTCTTCTACGGTTTTTCCGCGAAGAGCGGCTACCTGTTCCGCCGTCTTTAATTCCGAAAGCCCCGCAACCGTGGCTTTTACGCAGTTGCCCGGGTTTTGCGTGCCGTGCGACTTCGTGCGGATATTCTTGATGCCTGCGGCTTCCATCACCGCACGCACCGGTCCGCCGGCGATCACGCCCGTACCTTCGGCGGCGGGCATCATAAGCACCGCGCCTCTGCCGAATTTACCGATGATCTGGTGGGGAATGGTGTTATCCACAACGGGGATCGCGATCATGTTTTTCTTCGCGCGAAGAGTGGCTTTATCGATGGCTTCGGGTACTTCTTTCGCTTTGCCCGTGCCTACGCCTACTTTGCCTTTTCCGTCGCCTACGATCACGAGAGCCGCGAAACGAGCGTTTTTACCGCCCTTCACCGTCTTGGATACGCGGTTGATTTCGATGAGCTTTTTGATCAAGCCGTCGTCTTCAGCCTGACGTCTTTGAGGTCTTCTGTTTTCTCTTTTTTCGTCTGCCATAATCTTCTCTCCCGTCAAAATTTAAGTCCGGCTTCTCTTGCGCCGTCGGCAAGCGCCTTTACGCGTCCCGTGTAAAGGTAACCGCCTCTGTCGAATACCACCGTCTCGACGCCCTTTTTCAGCGCGCGCTCGGCAAGCACTTTGCCCACCACTTTCGCCGCGTCCGTTTTCGTCAAGCCTTCAAGCTGCGCTTTCACGTCTTTATCCATCGTGGAAGCGGTTGCGAGCGTTACGCCGCCCTTTTCGTTGCCGGCTCTGTCGTCGATGATCTGCGCGTAGATGTGATTAAGACTTCTGTACACGTTGAGGCGAGGAGCTGCGGCGGTACCCGTCACAGTCTTGCGCACTCTGGCGTGACGTCTTTGTCTGACTGTATTTTTATCAATTTTCGAAATCATATTAAGCGCTCTCCTTATTTCTTCGCCTTACCGGAAGTCTTGCCTTCCTTGTGCTCTACGTATTCGTCTTTATAACGGATACCGTAGCCGTGGTAAGGTTCCGGTTCTCTCACCGCTCTGATGTTCGCAGCCGTCTGACCGACAAGCTCTTTGCTGATGCCGGATACGACGACGTCGGTGAGCGTGGGGCATTCGAATTTGATCCCCTCCGGAGCTACAAACTCTACGGGGTGCGAAAAGCCTACGTTTAATACGAGCTTATTGCCTTGCACCTGCCCTTTCCAGCCGACGCCTTTGATTTCGAGCGCTTTCGAAAAGCCGTCGTGTACGCCTTTCACCATGCCCGCGAGCAAGGCTCTGTAAAGTCCGTGCTTCGCGTTGGTTTCGGGAAGCGTATCGAGTGCTTTCACGATTGCGTGTCCGTCTTCCACCACAACGTCGATGTTGCCCGTGATTTTGCGGGAAAGCGTGCCTTTGCCGCCTTTCACCGTAACCACGCCGTTTTTAAATTCTACCGTTACGCCCTGAGGAAGCGCAACAGGCATTTTTCCGATTCTCGACATACCTTCTGCCCTCCTTTACCAGACGTAGCAAAGCACTTCGCCGCCTACGTTCTGTGCCTTTGCCTGTTTGCCCGTCATAATGCCTTTGTTCGTGCTGACGATTACCGTGCCGATACCGTTAAGCACTTTGGGCATCTTTTCTACGCCGGTGTACGAACGAAGCCCCGGACGGGACACTCTTTCGATGCCGGTGATTACCGATTTCTTGTCGCTGTATTTCAGCGTGATCGCGATTTTGCCGTTGTAGCCGTCCTCTACGAGCTGCACGTCTTTCACGTAGCCCTCTTCAAGAAGAATGTCGGCAATTGCCTTTTTCATCACGGAAGAAGGTACTTCCACCGTTTCTTTTCTGGCGATGATCGCGTTTCTGATTCTCGTAAGCATATCTGCGATGGGATCTGTCATATTCGTTTCCTCCGTGTTACCAACTCGATTTCTTAACGCCGGGAATTTCACCCTTGTACGCAAGATTTCTGAAACAGATACGGCAAACGCCATACTTTCTCAAAACCGCGTGAGGTCTTCCGCAGATCGTGCAGCGCGTGTACGCTCTCGTGGAAAACTTGGGCGTTTTCTGTTGCTTGTTTATCATTGACTTCTTTGCCATTTTCTTCTCTCCTTACTTCTTGAACGGCATGCCGAGCGCGCGGAGCAGCTCTCTTGCCTCTTCGTCGGTATTCGCGGTGGTTACGATCGCCACGTCCATGCCGCGGATCTTTTCCACCTGATCGTAAGTGATTTCGGGGAAGATCAGCTGTTCTTTCAAGCCTACGGAATAGTTCCCGCGCCCGTCGAACGCTTTATCCGATACCCCGCGGAAGTCTCTTAAACGAGGAAGCGCGATGGATACGAATTTATCGTAGAAGTCGTACATTCTGTCGCCGCGAAGCGTTACTTTGATGCCGATCGTCTGCCCTTCGCGCACTTTGAAGTTCGCTACGGATTTCTTCGCTTTCGTAAGAATGGGCTTCTGACCGGAAATCTGCTTGATTTCGTTTTCGGTGACCTGAATGGATTTTGCATTGTCCTTAATGTCGCCGAGACCCGTGTTGATCACGATCTTCACGAGGCGGGGGCATTGCATTACGGATTTGTAGCCGAATTTCTTCATAAGGAAAGGCACTACTTCTTTTTCGTACTTTTCCTTCACTCTGTTTTTATATACCTTTTCTGCCATTTTGCTCTACCTCGTTACTCGTTCGAAGAAGATTCCGTTTTGGTTTCTTCCGCTTTCGCCGCACGCTTTCTCGTTCTCTTCTTGGGCGCTTCCGCTTCCACGGCAACCGCTTTCGCTTTCTTCACGAACGCCTTATCGAGCGTTGCGCCGCATTTGCATACGCGCACTTTCTTGCCGTCTACGATCTGGTGCTTCACTCTCGTGGGCTTGCCGCATTCCGGGCAGATTACCATCACGTTCGACGCGCTGATCGCGCCTTCTTTCTCTACGATTTTGCTCGTTTCGTTCGCTTTTCTCGCCTTCTCGTGCTTCTTCTGCATCCGCACGCCTTCTACCGTTACCGTATCGGCTTTGGGGGAGGTGGCAAGGACTTTTCCCTGTTTGCCTTTATCTTTACCGGCAATAACAAGTACGTTATCGTTTAATTTTACGTTCATTGTTTCGTCCTCCGTTTCCTTTACAGCACTTCGGGTGCAAGGGAGATAATCTTCATGTAGTCTTTATCTCTCAGCTCTCTCGCGATCGGCCCGAAGATACGCGTGCCTCTCGGCTGCTTCTGCTTATCGATGATTACAGCTGCGTTTTCGTCGAATCTTACGTACGTGCCGTCTGCTCTTCTGATGCCGCTCGTCGTTCTCACGATTACCGCGTTTACAACGTCGCCTTTCGATACCGCGCCGCCCGGCGTTGCCGCCTTCACGGACGCTACGATTACGTCGCCGATGTTGCCGGTCTTGCGGAACGAGCCACCCATAACTCTTATACACATCAACTCTTTCGCACCGGAATTATCCGCTACTTTCAGTCTTGATTGGGGTTGAATCATAATTCTTTCTCCTTACCTCGTTACTTCGCCTTCTCGACGATCTCGGCAACGCGCCAGTTCTTGTCTTTGCTGAGCTTGCGGGTTTCCACGATTCTCACCGTGTCGCCCACGCCGCAGGCATTTTCCTCGTCGTGCGCCTTTAAACGCTTCGAGGTTACGATCGTCTTTTTGTACAGAGGGTGTTTGCTCTTGTCGGTGATTTCCACTACGACGGTTTTATCCATCTTATCGGATACCACGATGCCGACTCTTTCTTTTCTGAGATTTCTTTCCATTTTCTTTTGCCCTCCGACTTACGCTTTCAGCTCTCTCGCACGGATCTCCGTGTTTACGCGAGCGATATCTCTTTTGCAGGTTCTGATAGAAACGGGATTTTCAAGCTGCCCCGACGCAAGACGGAAACGAAGGTTGAAAAGCTCGCTTTTCAGCTCTGCCAACTTTGCCGTAAGCTCGGCACTCGTCATTTCTTTTACTTCTTTCGCTTTCATTATTCTTCACCGCCCTCCGTCGCTTGCACGACTTCTTTCTTCACAAACTTGCACTTTACGGGAAGTTTGTTGCCGGCAAGGCGCATAGCTTCTTTCGCGTCCGCTTCGGATACGCCCGCCATTTCGAACATCACTCTGCCCGGCTTCACTACGGCTACCCAGTATTCTACGTTACCTTTACCGGAACCCATACGAGCTTCGGCGGGGTGCTTCGTGATCGGCTTATGAGGGAAAATATCGATCCACACCTGTCCGCCGCGCTTTACGAATCTCGTCATGGCGATACGGGCGGCTTCGATCTGATTGGACTTAATCCATCCGCATTCTTCCGCTACAAGTCCGTATTCGCCGTATGCGATTACGTTGCCCTTGTGCGCCGCTCCTCTCATTTTTCCTTTATGCTGTTTTCTTCTTTTTACTCTCTTAGGAATCAACATTATAATGCTCCTCCTTCCGCTGCCGCGGGTGCTTTTGCGGTTTTCAGCACTTCGCCCTTGTAGATCCAGCATTTAACGCCGATCATACCGAACGTGGTGTGCGCTTCCGCGAAGCCGTAGTCGATGTCTGCGCGAAGCGTCTGAAGGGGAATAGATCCGTCGTGATAATGCTCGCTTCCCGCGATTTCTCTGCCGTCTAAACGGCCGCTGCACATCATTTTGATGCCCTTCACGCCCGCTCTCATCGATCTGCCGATCGCCTGCTTCATGCAGCGACGGAACGCCATACGTTTTTCAAGCTGAGCCGCAACGCTTTCCGCCACGAGCTGCGCGTCGCAGTCGGGCTTTTTCACTTCCGTGATGTTTACGCTCACCGCCTTGCCCTTCTTGATGTTTTCCACTCCCGCGCCCGCTTTGCCGATGATTACGCCGGGACGAGCCGTGAACACCGTGACGATAATGCGGGTAGCCGCTCTTTCGATGGTGATCTTGCTGATTGCCGCCGCATAATACTTCTTTTTAAGGAAAGTGCGGATTTCGTTGTCTTCTTTTAATAATTTGGAGAATTCTTTTTTATCCGCGTACCATTGAGTGTTCCAACCGCTGATAACACCTACTCTCAAACCGCGAGGATTAACTTTCTGTCCCATTATAATTCTCCTTCCAATTTTTTAACGTCCAGAACAACCGTGATGTGGCTCGTTCTCTTTAAGATCGCGTGCCCTCTGCCTTTGGATACGGGCTGCATTCTCTTCAGAGAGGTAGCGCCGTCGGCATAGCACTCGGATACGAACAGATCGCCTCTGTCCATGCCGAAATTATGCTCTGCGTTCGCGCCCGCCGATACGAGTACTTTCTTCACCGCAAGCGCGCTGCCGTTGGTGATGTGTTCGAGCGTGGCTTTTGCTTCTTTATAATCCTTTCCGCGGATCAGCGCAAGCACCGTTCTCACTTTGTACGGGGATACTCTCACGTATTTCGCCACTGCGTAGGGGCGTTTTTTCGCTTCCTGCGCGTTCAGCTCATTCTTCTTCATATTCGTTGCCATTTGTCATCTCTCCTTATTTCGAGGGCGTCGACGTCTTAGCGGCGTGACCGTGGAATGTTCTCGTGGGAGCAAACTCGCCGAGCTTGCAGCCGATCATATCTTCCGTGATATACACGGGAACGTGCTTTCTGCCGTCGTATACCGCAATCGTGTGTCCTACCATGTCGGGGAAGATCGTGGACGCTCTCGACCAGGTTTTCAGAACCTTCTTTTCGTTCGCTGCGTTCATCGCCTGAATACGGCTCAAAAGTTTCGCTTCCACGTAAGGGCCTTTCTTTATGCTTCTTGACATATTCTTCTCTCCTCCGAATTAGTTGATTCTCTTGAGAATGAACTTGTTCGTTGCATTCTTTTTCTTTCTCGTCTTGTAGCCGAGAGCGGGTTTGCCCCAAGGAGTCATAGGTCCGGCATGCCCTACGGGCGCTTTGCCTTCGCCGCCGCCGTGAGGGTGATCTACGGGGTTCATAACCGCACCGCGTACTTCCGGACGCTGACCTAAATATCTTGCTTTGCCGGCTTTGCCGAGCGATACGATTTCATGCTCTACGTTGCCGACCTGTCCGATCGTGGCGCGGCATCTTAAAAGTACGTATCTCATTTCGCCGCTGGGCAGACGAAGCGTGGCATATTTGCCTTCGGTGGCTACGATCTGCGCCGCAAGTCCCGCGCTTCTTGCGAGCTGGCCGCCCTTGCCGGGGGTAAGCTCTACGTTGTGCACCATCGTACCTACGGGAATGTTTTCAAGCGGCAGGGCGTTGCCCACTTTGATATCCGCTTTCGCGCCGCTCATCACCTTGTCGCCCACGTTTAAGCCGAGGGGGGCGAGGATATAAGCTTTTGCGCCGTCCGCATACGCGATGAGCGCGATGTTTGCGCTTCTGTTCGGATCGTACTGGATGCTTTTCACCGTAGCGGGGATATCGTCTTTATTGCGCTTGAAATCGATAATGCGATATTTCGTGCGGTTTCCGCCGCCGATGTGACGGCAGGTGATTTTACCCTGATTGTTTCTGCCGCCCGAATGACGCTGATCGTGCATCAGGGACTTTTCCGGTTTACCGCCCGTTACTTCTTCTCTTTTAAGCACCGTGATGAAACGGCGGGACGGCGTGGTAGGTTTATACGTTTTAATAGCCATGTTTTGTGTCCTCCCCGATTACGCCAAAGAATTGAAGAACTCGATGGGCTTGCTGTCCTCTTTGAGGATTACCACCGCTTTTTTGCGGTTGGGCGTGTAACCTTCGTTTCTGCCCATTCTCTTCAGCTTGCCTTTGCAGTTGATCGTGTTTACTTTGGCAACCTTAACGCCGAACAGTTTTTCAACGGCGTTTCTGATCTCGATTTTGTTTGCGGTGTTCTTCACGTAGAACGTGTATCTCTTATCCGCGATTCCGTCGTACCCTTTCTCGGTGAGAACGGGTTTCAAAATTACGTCTTCGGCAAACATTACGCGTATACCTCCTGGAATTTCTCTGCGGCGGCTTTCGTCATCACCACTTTCGCGTTCGCCACCACGTCGTAGGTGTTAAGAAGCTCTACGCTCATCGTGGATATGCGGGGAAGATTGTTCGCCGCGCGGATCACAAGCTCGTCTTTCCCGCTCATTACGAGAAGCGCGCTCTTATTCAGATTCATCGCCTTTACAAACGCCGCCATTTCTTTGGTTTTGCCCTCGGATTTCAGCTCGTCCACAATAAGAAGCTCGCCGTCGGCAAGTTTCTTGGATACCGCGGACAAAAGCGCGCCCGTCTTCGCTTTCGCGTTCATCTTCTTTGAAAAGTCGCGCGATTTGGGAGCGAACACTACGCCGCCTTTGATCCACTGCGGAGCGCGGATAGATCCCTGACGCGCTCTGCCCGTGCCTTTCTGACGCCACGGTTTGATGCCGCCGCCGCGCACTTCGCTGCGGGTGAGCGTGGATTTCGTACCCTGTCTTTCGTTGGCAAGACGCGTTACAACCGCCTGATGAATAAGGCTTTCGTTGTACTCTGCGCCGAATACGCTGTCGCTGAGCTCCATTTCGCCGACAACCGAGCCTTTCATATTATATACTTTAATTCCGGTCATTGTCTTTTCTCCTTATTTGCCCTTCACGCTGCTGCCCACGGTGACTACGCTGCCTTTCACGCCGGGAATCGCGCCCTTAATGAGAAGAACGTTTCTCGCTACGTCCACTTTCACCACTTCGAGGTTCTGGATCGTAACGTTTTCCACGCCGTACTGACCGGCGAGGTGCTTCAGCTTGAACACGCGGGAAGGCGAAGAGTTCGCGCCCATAGAGCCCGGTTCTCTGTGTACAGGGCCTACGCCGTGCGTTTCTTTCAGACGCTGCTGATTCCATCTCTTGATAACGCCCGTGTAGCCGTGGCCTTTCGTAATGCCCGATACGTCTACCTTGTCGCCCGCGGCGAATACGTCCGCTTTCAGCTCGTCGCCTACTTTAAAGCTTTCGGCATTGTCTACTCTGATTTCTTTGAGCACTTTGCAAGGCTTCACGTTGGCTTTTTTGAATTGCCCGAGTTCGGGTTTCGTAAGCGCTTTTTCGCTGGTTTCGATGAAACCGAGTTTTAAAGCCGCATAGCCGTCATGCTCTTTGGTTTTCACCTGCACTACGGGGCAGGGACCTGCCTCTACTACCGTTACGGGAATCATTTTCCCGTCCTGCGCAAATAATCTCGTCATTCCGATCTTGCGCCCGATGATTGCTTTATTCATTGATAAAGTTCACTCCTTGAAAAATATTTCTTAATACCTCGCCGCCGAAGTATTTTTTTGCGTTGTTTTTTTCTTTTGCTTTTGCGTTCGATTTACGCGCCGCGATTACAGCTTGATTTTGATATCTACGCCTGCGGGCAGGTGAATGGTATCGAGCAGCTTCGCGTTCGGCGAATAAATATCGATGATACGCTTGTACGTTCTCATCTCGAATTGTTCGCGGGAATCTTTGTACTTGTGGGGCGAACGAAGGATCGTGATGATTTCTCTTTCGGTGGGAAGAGGGATAGGCCCGGAAATCTTCGCGCCGCTCTTTTTCATCGTTTCCACGATGCGGGACGCCGCTTCGTCCACGAGTTCGTGATCGTATGCCGCCAACTTGATTCTGATTTTCTGTACTGCCATTTCTGACTCCTTTGTTTCTCTTACAGAGAAGATTTTGTATTACTGTGTCAACACGTCCGTGTGTATCGGGGTTTTTCGCAAAATAAAAAACACTCTTTTTACAGCCGAGCGTTTTCACGCAAAGCCCCGGTCAGTCGCAAGGGTCTCGCCCTCACATTGTCGACGGAAATTATCTGCCGAAGTGGCTTTTTCTTCGGATTTGCAGTAACTTCCCGCGTCAGCCCAATACACCGCATATTTACGCAGCGTATCTATCTTACCAAAAGCGCAAGGGAATGTCAAGCGTTTATGCAAGATTTTCGAAAGTTTTTTGAAAAATTTTTTGATTTTTGCGATTTTTTCGGTTTTTTGCGCCGTTTTGCGCCCTGTTTTGCCCTATTGCGGCTTTTTTATCGCTTTATATTGCGCTACGGCGCGCGTTTCTTTACGTGCACGCATATAATACGCGCGTATATAATATGATGTCGCGCGCGAAAAAATCACGTAAAAAAGTTGAAATTTGCGGAAAACTATGATATAATACTATTGTATAGCTTTTCAAGGAGGAAAAAGCAATGAAGAAAAAACTGACTGTGCTTTCGCTCGGGTTTATCGGCGCGGCGATTTTGTGGTTTCTCTGCCTGATCGCGGCGCACCTGTTCTTCGACGTAAATATTTTCGAAAAAGATTTTTCGTCGTTTATATGGCGGTTTCTGATTATTCTTTTAATCGTGGGAATTTCGGGGTTGCTGCTTTTAACTTCCGTTTCGATCTACGAGGACAACAAAACGCTGGCGTATATTTCGGGAGCAATGATCCTCGTAACCGCGCTGTTTGCGCTGCTGTTCTTTTTGATCGGAAAATACGAGAAAGGGTTTCTTTCCATAACTACGCTCACGTTTGTGATCGTATCGCTGCTTGTAAATCAGCTCACGGATATGCAGTACCGTGCGAAAAAATCGCTGACGGGATTAAAAATCGCGACGGGCGTTACGGGCGGCGCGGTCGCGCTGATTTTAGTGCTTTCGGTGTATTCGCTGATGGGAAAACTTTGGGAAAACACGGCGTTCGTGTTTTTCTTCGCGGTGCTTTGTCTTGCGTTTATCGGCTTGAAAATCGCCGTGGGCGCGATAGCCAAATCGGCGGGCGGAAAGAACGGAAAAAAAGCGAAAAGCGGCGAGGCGGACGGCGCAGCGGACGAAGCCTTGAACGAAACGGTGACGATTTCGCGCGCGGAGTACGAGAATTTGTTGCGGATCAAAGCGGAATACGAAAGAAGCAAGAAGTGAAAAATGATACAGAAATTCGGTGAAATCGAGGATAAAGAAGCGGAAAAAGTACGCATTACGTACAATTATCATACCCACAATTATCTGTGCGGACACGCCGCGGGAACGGTGTGCGATTACGTGAAAGAAGCGATAAAAAACGGGTTGAAGTCGATCGGCATTTCCGATCATTTCGCGCACCCCGCCCTGTTGCCGAGTCCGTATATGGACGAAAAAAAGCTGCAAAGCGAATACCTGCCGCAATTCGCCGCCGCGGAAGCGGAGTACGGCGGAAAAATCCGCATTTATCGGGGGCTTGAAATCGAGTATTTCGCGGGATACGACGCGCTTTACGAACGACTTTTACAAAGCGTGGACTATCTGATTTTAGGCGAGCATTATTTTCTGCACGACGGAAAAATCGCGTGCGCTTTCTTTACAGACGACAAGGATGGCGTGATGGCGTATTTCGATCGGCTGATCGATGACTTACAAACGGGGTATTTTTCGATTTTAGCGCACCCGGACGTGATTTTTTCGCACGGTTTCTCCCCCGACGCGGAAGTGCTTGAAAAGTTTGAGGACGTGATTCAATGCTGCAAAGATTGCGGCGTGAAGGCGGAAATTAACAGTCAGGGCGCGCGGGCGAACGGCTTTAACTACCCTACCGACTATCTTTTGAAGATATGCAAAAAGCTGAACGCGCCCGTGGTGGTTTCGGCGGACAGTCACCGCCCCGAATCGTTGTGCGACATATACACGAAAAAATTGTACTGCGTTGCGCGGGATATGGGATTGAATATCGCCGAGGACGGATTTATTAAAAAAAGAAAGTAAAGCGTAAAAAGATGCGCCCCGCTGCAAAAATTGCAGCGGGGCTTTTGGGTTTATGAAGTTTTTTAGAGATTCGAAAAGGGGTTATACCACGTATTTATTCAGCTGCCCCTCATTCGTCAAGGCTATGCCTTGCCACCTTCCCCCCAAGGGGAAGGCTTATCTTCAAAAACGATAAACAGCGCGCTTGGAGAGTGGTGCGGATTGCGAGATTGATCGAGTGCGACCGCCGCGAGTTTACTAAGCGTAAATGAGCAAGGGCGCACGCAGATGAAGCCGCA
>ERZ1026860.759-NODE-759-length-19045-cov-4.426119_pt1 | contig 19045 bp, 14 predicted proteins | sample MGYA00380160_ERZ1026860 | MGnify/ENA primary metagenome ERZ1026860 (study PRJEB33269, sample SAMEA4719796) | human gut metagenome | biome: human-associated habitat; feature: organic feature; material: feces | place: Cameroon | collected 2013-10 ... | reverse complement strand
AATTTATTCGGTGTTGAGTGCGTAACACTCAAAATTGCCGTCCCGTCAACCGTTTTGCGGGGAAAAGAAGCCGCTTGCCGGTCGGTTCTTGATTTTTGGCTTTGCGCGCTCCTTTCGGAGCGCGCTGCAGTATTATTTCATCACGGAATTGCGGGGATTGCCCTGCAAATAGGCTTCGATGTTGTCGTTTGCCGTTTTCAAAATGCGATGCACCGCGTCAATCGAATTAAAGGCGACGTGCGGAGTCATCACAACGTTTTTCAGCTGCAGCATACGCAGGTTAATCCACGAACGCAACAGCGAATCCGACGATTGTTCGCGCATGGAATGAAGCGCCAGATCGTCGTGCAACAAAGCGCCTTCGTTTTCCAAAACGTCCAATCCCGCGCCCCAGACTTTGCCGGAGGAAATCGCTTTGAACAGCGCTTCGGTGTCAATCAGTTCTCCGCGCGCCGTGTTGACAATGACAACGCCTTTTTTCATTTTGGCGAACGCGTCTTCGTCGAACAGGTGATAGTTTTCTTTGGTCAACGGGCAGTGAAGCGAGAAAATGTCCGCTTTTTCAAACATTTCATCCAACGTCACATACTCGAATCCGATTTCCTGCGCGTGGGCTTCGTTCGGATACGGGTCGTACGCCAGAACGTTCATTTGGAAGCCTTTGGCAATGCGCGCGGCATAGCGTCCGATTGCCCCCGTGCCGACGATGCCGATTGTCCGTCCGCGCAAGTCGAATCCCAAGTAGTGGTCGGTGTCGACGTGCGCTTCCTGTACGGCGCGGTACGAACGGCTGATTTTGCGGGTGACGTCCAACAACAGACCGAACGCGAATTCCGCAACCGTCGAATCGCCGTATCCCGGAACGTTGCAAACGTAAATGCCGTGTTCTTTGCAATAATCCAAATCGACGTTGTTAAAGCCCGTGGAGCGCAAGGCAATCAGCTTCAGATTCGGGAATTTTTCCAACACCTGCGCGCCGACGTCAACGGCATGCACGAAAACGGATATGATTTCCGCGTCCGACATTTTCGCCAGTTCTTCGTCGGTCAAATCGGCGGGGCTTTTTTCCGTCATGACGATTTCGACGTCTTTGGCGTTCAGCGGGTTTTCCTCGTAATAACGGCGGGTGATGTCGTAAACGTTGAAGTAAACGATTTTGGTCATTGTTTGTCCTTTCAATCCTTTTGTTGATAGGTTGCCAAGAAATCTTTGAGCAAGCCCAAAGCTTTTGTCAAATCATCGGTTCTGGGCAGAAACACGACGCGGAAATGATCCGGTTTGTCCCAGTTGAAGCCCCGACCGTTGACTAACAGAATCCGCTTTTCCATCAATAAATCCAAGACGAACTTTTGGTCATCCTTGATATTGAATTTCTGCGTGTCGATTTTGGGGAACATGTAAAGCGAGCCTTTGGCTTTGACGCATGAAATCCCCGGAATGTCGTTCAACAGCTTGTGGCACAGCGTTCTTTGTTCGTACAGCCGTCCGCCGGGAGCGACCAAGTCGTTGATGCTTTGGTAGCCGCCCAGAGCGGTTTGAATCGCGTATTGTCCCGGCACGTTGGAACACAGGCGCATGTTTGCCAGCAAATCCAATCCGTCGATGTAGTCTTCGGCGATTTTTTTGTTGCCGCTCAGCACCATCCAAGCGGCGCGGAATCCGCACGCGCGGTAGTTTTTGGAAATGCCGTTGAACGTCAGGCAGAACGTGTCTTTTATCATCGAAGCAATCGATGTGTGCGTAACGCCGTCGTACAAAATTTTGTCGTAGATTTCGTCGCAGAAAACGACCAAGTGATGCTTTTCCGCCAAAGCGGCGATTTGTTCCAGCACTTCTTTCGGGTAAACCGCGCCCGTGGGATTGTTCGGGTTGATGACGACAATCGCCTTGGTTTTCGGGGTGATTTTGCGTTCCATGTCGGCAATGTCGGGATACCAGTCGGATTGTTCGTCGCAAACATAGTGGACGGCTTTTCCGCCCGCCAAGCAAATCGCCGCCGTCCACAGCGGATAGTCGGGCATGGGAACCAGCACTTCGTCGCCGTTGTCCAAGAACGCTTCCATGCTGAGCAAAATCAAGTCGGATACGCCGTTGCCCAAATAGATGTCGTTGATTTGCACGCCGTCAATATGTTTTTGCTGGCAATAGTGCATGACGGCTTTGCGTGCGGGAAAGATGCCTTTGGAATCCGAATAGCCGTCAGAGTAGGGCAGATTCAGAATCACGTCCTTGACGATTTCTTCGGGCGCGTTCAAATCGAACACGGCGGGATTGCCGATGTTGAGCTTGAGGATTTTATAGCCCGCTTCCTCCAGCTGTTGAGCCGCTTTCAGCACGGGACCGCGAATCTCGTAGCGCACGCCGTCCAGACGCGAAGATTTGTTGAACGTTCTCATCTTTGCCCCCATAAAATTAAAAGGTAGGGGCAGAATAAAACTTTCCGCGTCGGAAAGGAAGCCTATTTATATATTTTCTTTGACAATCACATGCGCGGCGCACCGCAAGCCGTCCGCGGCGGCGGACACAATGCCGCCCGCGTATCCCGCGCCTTCGCCGCACGGATACAGCCCCGAAACATTGACGCTTTCGCAACAGTTCGGGTCGCGCAAAATGCGCACGGGCGACGACGAACGGGTTTCCGCCCCCGTCAACAGCGCGTCATGCTTGGAAAATTCGTAGATTTTGCGGTTCAGCTTGCGAAATCCCAAGCGCAGCGTTTCGGCAATGACGGGGGGCAACACCGCGCGCATGTCCGCAAAAGAAACGCCGGGGCGGTATGTCGGCAGAACTTCGCCGAATTCGGTCGTTTCGCGCCCTTCGATAAAGTCCATGGCTTTTTGAACGGGGGCTTTGAACAATCCGCCGCCCGCGCGGAAAGCGTTTTCTTCGATTTTGCGCTGAAATTCGACGCCCGCCAAAGGATGATCGGTTTCAAAGTCCTCTTCGGGTTTGACATCGACCAGCAAAGCGCTGTTCGCGTTGACGCCGTCGCGGGCGTAAAAGCTCATTCCGTTGGTGGCGACGCGTCCCGCTTCGGACGCCGCCGCGACAACCGTTCCCCCCGGACACATGCAGAACGAATACACTCCGCGCCCGTTGTCCATGTGGACGGCAATCTTGTAATCCGCGGCGCCCAGCAAAGCTTTGGGCTTGACCATGCCGTAGCGGCTTTTGTTGATAAAAGACTGCAGGTGTTCGATTCGCACGCCGACCGCAAAGGGCTTTTGAATCATTTTGACCCCGCGATTGTACAGCATTTCAAACGTGTCGCGCGCGCTGTGACCGATTGCCAGAATGACTCTTGTTGCGGCGATTTCTTCGATTTCGCCCGCGGCGTTGACGACTTGGACGGCTTTGATTGCGCCGTCTTTGACAATGATGTCGGTCAATCGGGTTTCAAAGCGGTATTCGCCGCCCAAGCTTAAAATTTTGCGCCGAATGTTGGTAACGACCCGCCCCAGCTTGTCCGTGCCGATATGGGGCTTTCCTTCGTATAAAATTTCGGGCGGCGCGCCCGCCGCGATGAATTCCGTCAAAACTTTGCGCGTCAAGGAGTCTTTTTTAATGCCTGTGTTCAGCTTGCCGTCCGAAAAAGTCCCCGCGCCGCCTTCGCCGAACTGCACGTTTGAATTTTCGTTCAGTTCGCCGATTTTCCACAAGCGTTCCACGTCTTTGCGGCGTCTGGAAACGTTTTTGCCGCGTTCGATGACCAGCGGATTCGCCCCCGCTTCCGCCAAAGCCAAAGCCGCCATAATCCCCGCGGGACCCGTTCCGACGACAATCGGACGAGGGCTGAGCGGTTTGGATGTCAAAGCCCGATATACGGGGTACGGCTGTAAAGGCGCAATGTTGCGGTACAGGGAGTTTTTCAGCGCTTCTTCTTCGTCGCCGTTGATTTCCACGTCGAACGAGTATTCCAAATGCAGATTCGTTTTCTTGCGCGCGTCGACCGATTTTTTGACAATGGTTACGGATTTGATGTTTGTCCATCCCGTCAATTCGGCGACAAAAGCCGTAAAGTCTTCGGGGACCTGTTTGACGCGCAAGGGAACGCTGCTCACTCTGATCATCGGAACACTCCTTTAAACGATTGATGACAAGGCGGCAGTTTAGCGCAAAGACTTGTGTTGAAAAAGAATTTTTTAACGTCCGTCGCGTCTGGGAATGCGGGAAGTCGTCGGGCGGCGGCGCTGAGGCATCGGACGTATGGGCTGTTGCGGATTGTTTTGGGGATTGCCGTTGTCGGAACGTCCTTTCTGTCCCGCAGTAAGGGCGGGGTTCGGCTGCGGCATTCCTTCAACCTGTTTGCCTTTATAGTCGACGACGAACATGTTTGCATACGAATTGTCCGCTTTGTAGAAAGTGCTCCCGTCAACCTTTTTTGCGAACTTGTCTGCGATTTTGAGCAGGCGTTTATAAGTGCTTTTCTGCACATAATTGCATTCCGCGCTTTGCAAATAAACCGAATCGGCGGGCTGCATGTAATTTTTGCCGTCCAGCTGGCAAACGCGTTTGATGATTTCGGCTTCGCTCAAATGCACTTGGAACGCGCCGCCAATGATTCCGGGTTTGGCCATGTCATTAAAGGTGTCAATCGCCTTGACATAACGGTCTTCGTACGTTTTGATGTAAGCATAATCCTTGTAATATGCCAGCATTGTGTATTTCGCCAGCGAATCGGGCTGATTCGCATATGTTTCACGCAGCTTCAAATACGCGTTCGCCAAAGACGGACGGTCGCGCTCGAAAGCGGTGAATACGGATTTGTCGCCCTGTTCTTTCAATTCGTAAGCGGCAAATACTTGGTTTTTCATCGCGTCGGCTTCCATCGCTTTGTTCAGCGAAAAATACGTCTGCATATCCAGCCCCGGACCGACTCGGCATCCGTTGGCGGCTTGCAAAGCGTGCGAGCCTTCGTGCACCAGAATTGATGCCAGCAAATCTTCGGAACAGTTGGAGTTCAACAGGATTTTTTTTGCGGGAACGGAATAAAATCCGCCTAAATCGTCGCTGACCGAAGAATCGTAAGTCACATCGATATTCAGCGCATGCAGTCCTTCCAGCACTTTGCGTCCCGTGGGGGTTTTCATCATGCGTTTGGCGGCGGCTTGGACGCGGGAATCTTTGAATTTTATCTGTTTGGCGACGGAATCGACCTGTTCTGTTTTTGCTTTTTCGGCGGGGGCTTTGGACGAGCCGTGGGAAAAAGCTTTCATCGGGCTTAAAATGCTTGCACCCGCCAGCGCCAGCGCAACGGCATTTGTTTTCAGCCGATCGACAGCCTGTTCGCGTTTGCGTTTTCCCGAAAACAAATCCGATAAAATTCCCATGGAAATCCCCCCTTGAAAGTTTCAATTTTTTCCACATTATCCGTATTTTGGACAAAATGCAATATTTTTTTCAATTTTGATGCTGAAAGTCCGCGAAAAACCTTGTAAAAAGTCCTTTTCTTTTTTGATGGGAAAGGGTATTATTTTTGCAATTTAACCTTTTGGAATTCGACAAATGACTACAACCGTTATTACTATCCTGTGCTTTTGTTTGACTGCTTTTTCGGGAATCTTTTTAGGGGCGATAAAGGTGCGGGGCATCAGCATCGGATCGGGCGGCGTTTTGTTCGCCGGTCTGATTTTGGGCTATTTTCTGAATGCGAACGATGTTGTTTTGGAACCGAATACGCTGGGATTCCTGCGTGAATTCGGATTGATTTTGTTCATTTATTCCATGGGGTTGACGGTCGGTCCCAATATCTTTTCCAGTTTGAAGCGCAACGGAATCGTGATGAACGCGATTGCTTTGGCAGTTGTGGTTATCGGTTCGATTGTGACCTGCGTTATCGGCAAGTTCGGTTTTATGGATTTGTCGCAGTTGGTCGGACTGTATTCGGGGGCGGTTACCAGCACGCCGGCTTTGGGCGCGGGACAGCAGATTTTGGCGGAATTGGGCTTGACTCCTGACAAAGTGGCGCAAAGCAGCATGACCTACGCCATGGCGTACCCGATTACGATTGTCTGCACGATTTGCGTTTTCGCGTTCTTGAAATCCCTGTTCCGCGTGAACATCACGGACGAAGTCGCCGCCTACGAATACCAAAAGGCGGAGGAAAATCCCCACATGGAGGGTTTTAACGTCGTTGTCAACAATCCGAACTTCAACGGTATCGAAGTCGGTCATTTTTTGAAAATGATTCACTATTCCATGGCGGTTTCGCGCATGAAGCGCGGCGACGAATACATCGTGCCGCACGAACACACGACGTTGCAGGTCGGCGACGTTTTGCTGCTGTTCGGACCCAAGACGTTCTTTTCCACCGTGTCGATTCTGTTCCAAGTCGACCCGAAGCGCGATTTGATGAAGGAAAGCGCGGAACAAATCCAATCGTCGAACATTTATGTGACGAAACCCAAACGCGTCGGCAAACCGCTGAAGAAAATCATGGGCGACGTGCGGCATCACTGGGTGATTTCCCGCGTCATCCGCAACGGCATTTCCCATTCTCCGACGCCCGATTTGAAATTGGCGTACGGCGACTGCGTCGTCGTTGTGGGCAAAGCGGTCGATGTTCTGCCGTTGGTGCGTTATTTGGGAAACAGCCGCGAAGCACTGAATTCCACCCGATTCGTTCCGTTCTTTATCGGCATGATGCTGGGAATTTTATTCGGGCTGATTCCGTTCCATATTCCCGGTTTGTCAACGCCCATTCGCTTGGGAACGTCGGGCGGTCCACTGTTGACGGCATTACTGCTGTCTTACCGCGGTTCTTTGGGACGTATCATTTTTTACACGCCGACGATTGTGCTGAACGCGTTTAAAGAATTCGGCATTATCCTGTTTTTGGGGATGGTCGGATTGTCTTCGGGCGCGGGCTTCTTCCCCTTGGTGTCCAGTATGGAAGGCGTCAAGCTGATTGGGCTGGGCGTGCTGATTACGATCATTCCTTTGCTGGTGGTCGGCATCTTTATGCGCGGCTATAAAAAGATGAATTATCTGACGCTGTGCGGCACGCTGTCCGGATCGACAACGAACCTGCCGTCCATGACGTTCATCTTGAATATGGCGGGAACGGACGCGGCGCCGCTGGGGTACAGCAGTGTTTATCCGCTGACGCTGACGTTGCGTATTCTGACCGTGCAAGCGATTGCTTTGGCGCTGTTTTAATCGAAGTATTCGATGTCGGCGCTTTCGTAATCGTCGCCGATTTCTTCCGTTTCATACAAAGGCTCATCCTCCGTTTGAACCAAATCCGATTCGGTTTTTTTGGTTTTGCGGGGGATGTTGTTTTCCACATTGAACAGGCAGTAATTGTCGATGCACGAACGTGTCAACCCCGCGACGGGCGGACAATGTTCATCTGTCAGACATTGAACGCAAGTGTACGGCAGAGTTTTATACGGGACTTGGATGCAGTAGGGCGCGGCGGGCGAACAAACGGCATCGCGGCATACGTCGATTTTAACACAGCTCAGCGATTTGGGCGAACATTCAAAGCCTTTCGGGCAATGGGCGTTCGCGGCGCATTCGACGCATTGATACTGATGCGGCTTGTCCTTTGTGGCGACGCAGTACTTTCCTTTGATGCAAGTATCGGGCGTGCAAACGTCCAAACACCGCAAAGCGACGCATTCTTGCTGAAACGGGCAATCGTCGTTGGTCATGCAAGCCGTTTCGCGCTGGGCTGGACGGACGGAGGGACCCGTAATTCTGCGGCTGTTCATGGCGTTTCTGTTGTCAATCATATCGCCCAGTTTCATACTTTTGGCGGCGACGTCGGACGCGTTAGCCGTCAACAGCAGCAATATCAGCAATTTCAGCAATTTCAACATGCGGGACACTCCTTTTTCCAATCAAGTGTAACAAACAAAAAAAGCGGATGAAAGAAAAAAACTTTCCTTTTTCCGCCATAGGCATTAAAACAAAAGGCAAGGATTCATAATTAAACGGCTGTAAAGAAAAATGTGTAAATTCATCCAAACCACTCAAGACTTGACAGACTTGTGCAAACGCTTGGCGGAGCATCCTTATGTTACCGTCGACACCGAATTCATCCGCGAAAAGACGTACTGGCCGCAACTGTGCCTGATTCAAATAGCGTCAAGGGACGAAGCCGCGTGTATAGATCCTCTGGCGGACGGATTGGATTTACAGCCGTTTTTCGATTTGATGCAGAACGAAAATGTCGTCAAAGTGTTCCATGCCGCGCATCAGGATATCGAGATTTTTTATAATCTGAGCCATAAAACGCCCGTTCCCGTCTTTGATACCCAATCGGCGGCGATGGTGTGCGGATTCGGCGAATCGGTCAGTTATCAAAATCTGGTGCAAAAGCTGCTGGGGATAGAGCTGGATAAATCCATGCGCTTTACGGATTGGTCGCGCCGTCCTTTGACCGAAAAGCAAATCAAATACGCGCAGGCGGATGTGACGCATTTACGCGACGTGTACGAAAAAATGCTGGAAACTCTGCAGGAAAACGGCAGAACCGATTGGCTGAAAGACGATGTCGCCAAACTGACCAATCCTGCAACGTACGAAACGGATCCTTTCGAAATGTGGAAGCGGCTGAAAGTCAATACTTCCGATCGGCGCACTTTGGCGCTGTGCCGCGCTTTGGCGGCTTATCGCGAGGAGGAGGCGCGCCGATTGAATCGCCCGCGCAAACATATTCTGCGCGACGAAATTCTGATTGAAATCGCGACAAACGCTCCGCGCACGGCGGAGGAGCTGAGCGCATTGCGCGGCGTGCCGAACGGTTTTGCGAACAGCCGCTTGGGGCGCGAAATCATTTCCAAAATCCATGACGTTCTGGCGTCCGACGCGTCGACGTATCCCGAATTGCCCAAGCCGTTCGAATTGCCGCGTCATGCGCGCGCGGTCGCCAAGATGCTGAAATTGTTGCTGATGATTAAATCGGCGGAAAGCGGCGTTGCCGAAAAGCTGATAGCCAACTTTGACGATTTGGACAAGCTGGCGGCGGATAAAGACCCGCATTCGCCGCTGATGTCGGGTTGGCGGTACGAAGTGTTCGGAAAATACGCGGAAATGCTCAAAGCGGGCAAAATCGGCTTTGCGTACAATCCGAAAAAATGCCGCATCGACCTGATTGAAACAAAATAAGCTTTTTTGAGAAATTTTAAAAGCAATCGACGGTTTTGTTATCGCTTCCTTTCCAGCCCAAACGCGGTATAATTAAAATCCACTTTTTGCACCTTTTCGCCCTGTTATCGCTTCCTTTCCAATCAAAACGCGGTATAATGCGGAACGCCAGCGGTGCGAAGTGTGGACGGTTATCGCTTCCTTTCCAATCAAAACGCGGTATAATAACATAATTGGCTGAATAAACGGTGACCTCGTTATCGCTTCCTTTCCAATCAAAACGCGGTATAATCGGTGATTGGTGTTATTTTCACAGGAAAAAGTTATCGCTTCCTTTCCAATCAAAACGCGGTATAATGACGGCATTACGGAAAACACCGCAACGAAAGTTATCGCTTCCTTTCCAATCAAAACGCGGTATAATGTTAGTAAAGACGTATTAGACCACGTCGTAGTTATCGCTTCCTTTCCAATCAAAACGCGGTATAATCTTCGGCGAAACCGCAAACGGCGTCAACGGGTTATCGCTTCCTTTCCAATCAAAACGCGGTATAATAAATCGGCATCCATAGAGGAAGCGGAATCCGTTATCGCTTCCTTTCCAATCAAAACGCGGTATAATTTCCGACAGAGTCTTACAGATTGCTTTTGAGTTATCGCTTCCTTTCCAATCAAAACGCGGTATAATTCTTTTCGTATAAATCCAAGACAGAACGAAGTTATCGCTTCCTTTCCAATCAAAACGCGGTATAATTGATGCTCGAACATCTTAGGGGCTTATTTAGTTATCGCTTCCTTTCCAATCAAAACGCGGTATAATAAGAAACGTTATCCTTTGGCAGTACGACAAGTTATCGCTTCCTTTCCAATCAAAACGCGGTATAATTCGGTGGGCGTAAACATTTGCGGCGTTCCCGTTATCGCTTCCTTTCCAATCAAAACGCGGTATAATCCATAAGCAACCGGGACGGCACAAAAAAGAGTTATCGCTTCCTTTCCAATCAAAACGCGGTATAATGCGGAGGAACGTTGGTCGCTTATCGGACGAGTTATCGCTTCCTTTCCAATCAAAACGCGGTATAATAGCCAACGAAAAAGCCCTTGAAAAACAAGGGCTTTTTCTTTTATTTCCGACAAAAAATCACAACAAAACCAACTGTTCCGCGCCGATTTTTTCCGTTTTTTTCGCAACGCCGACCAGAATATCCATCGCGGCGTATTGCTTTTCCGTCACCGATAAAACGCGGACGCTTCCATCATCGGGAACCAAGGCTTTCAGCCGTTTTTTATGTTTTTCGGCGGTGTCTTCGCCCTTGCATATCCGCGAATAGACCGACAGTTGCAGCATAATGTATCCGTCGTCGATCAGATCCTTTCTGAATCGAGTCGCGCGCCGTCTTTCGGCTTTGGTTTTGACCGGCAAGTCGAAAAAGACCAATATCCGCATATATCTTTCCCCCTGCGCCGCCATATTTTTTCACTCGAACAGCGGGGATTTTGAAAATTCAGGCAAAACAAGCGACCGCGCTTCCCTGTCTCGAAACGCGTTCACAAGAGAATACGCCGTTTGTTCCACCGCTTTTAAAATCGTCGTTTCTTCGCCGTCATAGGAACAGTTGCGCGTCAAAACGGCGACCAGCCGTTGTTTGTCTTCTTTTTCCAAACGGTCTTTTTCGCACAAATCGAATTTCACGACCGCCCAATCGACAAACGCGCGAAACGGTTCGATCACGTCGTCCGCCAGATTAAAGGCGTTCAGGTTGTTCGCATGATGCAAACCGAAACAAGGCAACAGCCCCGCCCCGACCAAACTGCGGGCGACGGCGCCGCGCACAATGGCGTAACCGTAATTCAGCGCCGCGTTTGTGATGTCGGCGTCGTGGCGTTTGAAATTTTCAAACAGATTGTCCCAATACAGCCCCGCCGCGAACGCCTCGCCGTTTGTTGTATCTCCGGATTGAATATTCTTGGCTATTTCCTCCAATTTATCACAGAAACGGTTGCCGACGCGGCGAAGGACTTCGGCTTGATTGCGGATTTTCGCTTTGACAATCTTCTGCCATAGCCGTTTTTTCAGCGGTTCGGACACCGAAATCTGCAAATTCGCGACTTCGCTGTGGCGGGAATGATTGCCGAAAGCCGTATAAACGCCGTTCGGCGTGTGCGTCCCGTCGCAGGAAAACAGACAAATCCCGTATTCAGCCAATTCGGAAAGCAAAGTCGACGTCATTAAAATATGCCTGCTTTCCAAAATAACGACGGCGATATCCTCCAACGGCAAAGTGACGTTTTCGCCGTCAGCCGGTTCATACAACAACTGCCTGTTTTTAACGGACAGTTTGCAGGCGGAAGTAATCTGAACAACGCGCCAAGCCATCAGGGGTTTCCTTTTTTGATATTCAGCGGCAGGCGGGTTTCGGATTTAACCTCGACATATCGTCCCAGCGGATCAACCTGATATTTTTTGATGTATTCAAGGTTGCGCGCACCAAGACCTTTCCAATATTGAGAAGAATCTTGCGCTTCAATATGAAAACAGCCCGTTGACCTATCACACCCGTCAAAATACCCAAAGTATAATTCTTTTCCTTTCGCTTTCACCAAATCGTCTTTGTACAGACTGAATTTAAACGCGTATGTTTCGTCCATGATGATCCATTCGCTTTCAGGTTTGTTCGCAACAATCGCCTTGTTCGGCAATTCGGGATTGATTCCGTCCGCCAGATAAATCGGAACCAGATAGAACTGTTCCTTTCCTTTGGCGTTTTTCCTGGAAAACACGTCGACGCGCAACATATTGCCGTTGTTCGCCAGTCCGCCGCGAATTTTCACCCCTGATTTGACGTCCTTTTCGCTGTATTGCGGTTTATCGGGATTCAGTGTCCGGATCGTTTCCTGATGCACCTCTCCCGTCGCGTTTTTGCGCGGCGGACGGGACACGAAAACTTCCGCCAGCGACGCTTGAACGTCCTGATAAAAACCGTCCCACGGCTGTTTGACGCGCTGTTTGAACGCTTTGTACCACGGTTCGCCGTATTTATTGGCGTAAGCCTGCTTGTTTTCAAAAATTTTCGACAGACAAGCCAGATATTGCGTGTAACCGTTGGTCGCGCAGGCGATGACGATCGCGTCCTGCGCGTGGTGCCGGTCGTTTTCGGCGCGGTCTTTGCGCAATCCCCATTGGTGGCGCAGAAAATCCGTCAACGCCCCGTTGCGGGATTGAACGCGGTCTTTAATCGCCGCTTTGCTTTGCGAAAAATCAATGCAGTCGTCAAGATATTTCATGACATAGCGCGCCATATACCGCGTATCGTTAATGTTGCGGTCGCGAAATTCAACTTCGCGTTCGTCAAAACCGCGCGTCAACAACCTGTCCTTTTTCGCTTTGTTCAATCCTTTCATAGACTTGACGCGGGCGATAAATTCCGCCTGTTTCACGGGATCGTTAATATATTCCAAAGGCGTTTTATTCGATTTTTGCCTGTTTTCACGCGACAAGCACAGAACTTTGTTGCTTTGCGAATTATCCAGCGAACGCGAATACGGAATGATGTGATCGACATCGCAATAATCCTGTTCCGTCAACCGCCGCAAATCCAAAGCTTCGCCCGAATAAACGCATTTGCCGTCCTGCTGTTCGTACAGGCGGAATTTCAACAAATCGCGTCCGCCGATGTCTTCAATTCCCGTTTTGGATTGCGCCAAAGCCTTGGCTTTTTCCTTTTCCTCAGCATACTCTTTTTGCCGCGCTTCGATTTTTTTGCGTTCGTCATGATCGTTATAAACGTCGCGCGCCAATTCGACGTTGATCTGATCGGGCGTTCCGTATTCACGCGCCAAGGCGTTGTACACTTTGCGGAACTGGGATATCGCGCGGTTGACCGTCGGAACCGTCGTCGCCAAAGATTCCGGAATCGGCGGCAGGAATTTTCCCTTTTGCGCGGCAAAGCTTTCCCCCGTCGATTTGAAATCGTATCCGACGGCGTCGCACGCCTCGTTGTATTTTTTACCGCTCATCATTTCAGGCAGAATCTTGTACAAAGCCTTTAAAGACAGACGAATAAACTCCTTGAACTGCAGCCCTTGCAGTCTTTCGATATCGGAATCGGGCAAACCGAGCTGTTTCAGTTCGCCGGAAATGTCAGCATCGTTTTTTTGCGTAGCGATAACGGTTGCGATTTTATCCAGCGTTTCAACGGGATACGCCGAAACATCAATGACGCGCTTTAATTCGTTCCACCCTTTCAAAGAAAAAAACTTCAAATTTTCCGGTGCGGGCGGTTCTTTGATTTCACCCGTTTTTTTATCGTACACGGGCTTCGGATTGTATTCGACATCGGCGAATTTAATATCGGGACGCTTGGCGAACAAAGCCTTGCGCAAAGCGGAATATTTGATTTCCTTCTGATCTTTCAACAGATTGAAAACCGTTTCCTTTTCCTCTTGCGTCAAAAAACGCGATCTGCCGTCTTCGTCTTTAACACGACAGTTGTTGATTTTCGTCCACGCCACGAAAAATTCGGCGGACGGAGCGTTTTTCGGCGCGCGCGGCTCGTCCGGTTCAAACTGACACTTGCCGATCATCTTGTCGACTCCCGCAATCGGTCGGAAACGAAAAGCGATCCGTTCGAAATCCCGTTGCAGTTTTTCATTCGCCGCCGCCAAACCGAACGCCCGCTGACGTTCGAAAATCAGCCGCGTTTCCCGTTCGATTTCATCGCGCGGAATCGAATTGGCATAAGTCGCATCGCCTTTTTTATCTTTCCAGTTTCGCTTTTGACCGCCCTTTTCCACAATGATTTGCGCCAAAGTTTTGCCGTTTTCCAGCAAAGCCCTGTTCGCTTTGACGGCTTCCAGCACTTTTCCGCTTTCGGCGTCCGCTTTTTCCGCCGCGATGCGATAGGATTTAAAACCGCGGTGCTTGGCCAAATGCGTTAAAACGCGGATGAATTCGATCGTCGTCAGCTTTTCGGTCAAAGCTTTGACGCGCAAATTCCAAACGTCCGTGTTTTCGCGCGCTTTGTAAATGTTGCTTTTTTCGTTGAACAAAGCGTCCTTGCCGACTAACCCGTTGGTGACAAACAGATTTTTGATACCCGCCATTCGTCTGGCTTTGCGGCGGCACAATCGGCGCAACAACCGTTTTTGACGTCTGGGCTGAGCCAACGAACTGCCGTCTTTCGGGTTTTCCGCCACGGGGAAGCAACGCACGCCCGACTTGACGATTTTCCCCGTCGGATAAATGTTGTTTTCAGGATCCGCCGCGTCGTCGAAATCAACGACCGCCCACCCCAGCGACGCAATACCGATATCAAAACCGAAAATTCTTTTTTCCATAACAGCCTCTATCAAAAATAGTTTTAATATCAGCTTGACCCATAAAAACAGTTATGGCAATATCATTTTTATCGAAAGGGCGATTATTTGCGTTTTAATTGGAAAGGAAGCGATAATAATCGATAAATTTCGAGTGGGGCAACGGCGATCCGGTCTTGTATCGGGGTAGCCGTCCCCTAATTTTATACGACAAAAGTATTACTTTCACGCGCTTACTTTTTTCAGTAATCCTGCAGTTTTTATCGCTTTTGTTGAGTTTTTTTGAACAAAGAAGATATAGAACGGTTCCTTTTTTGGGAAAGGATTGTGGAACCGATTGATACGGAAAAAGCCTTGAAGCGGCGGACTTCAAGGCTTTAAGAATTGGTGGGCGCGACAAGGATCGAACTTGTGACCCCTACGATGTCAACGTAGTGCTCTCCCGCTGAGCTACGCGCCCGTTGTTGTTGATTATCTCAACAAGATGATTTATGCTTTTATAGGTTTTGAAATCCGATTGCAAGCAAAAAATGACATAAGGGATAAAAAATTTGGCGACACTTGAAAACTATCCGCCGTATCTGCTGCAAAAGAACGGAAAATCTGCCGTTCCGTTGTTGATTGCTTCGCCGCACAGCGGGACGTTTTATCCCGAACGCCTGTTCAAGCTGTCCGATTTGACCCTTGCCGATTTCCAAAAATACGAAGATCCCGCCGTCGCGGATTTGTTTTCTTTTGCCCCTGCGATGGGGCTTCCTTTGCTGTCCGCCGTGTACGGCCGCGCGTGGGTCGATTTGAACCGCCATCCTTTGGAGCTTGACCCCGCTTTGTTTTTTGACGAAATCCCGCCGCAGGCTTTGACCGATTCGCCGCGTGTCAAAGCGGGCTACGGCGTCATTCCGACCCGCTTGAGCCCGACTTTGCCCGTTTATCCCAAGCAGCTGTTGTGGGCGAAAGAGCAGTCGCGGTTGACCCGAATTCATTTTCCGTATCACGCCGCGCTGACCGACCTTATCAATAAAAATATCGCCGCTTTCGGATATTCGGTGCTGATTGACGTTCATTCGATGCCCGATTTGCCGCCCGAACATTGCGCCAAAGGGCAGATGCCCGATATTGTTTTGGGGGATGCGGACGGCGTTTCGTGTTCGCCCGCTTTGACGGCGGCGGCGGCGGACATTCTGCGCGATTTGGGATTTTTCGTTACCGTCAATCTGCCGTACGCGGGGGCGTACACGACGCGGTATTACGGTCATCCCGACCGCAAAAGCCACGTCTTGCAAATCGAAATCGCGCGGGCTTTGTACTGGGATGCGGATAAACATCAAGCGTCAGAAAATTTTAAGAATTTGTGGTTTAAACTGTCTTTGTTTACGGAACGGTTGATTCGTTTTATCAAAACAAAGAAATGAAAAAAGCAGTCTTAGCGTTGATTATTGCCGCTTTGTCCTGCCCCGCGCGGGCGGACGATTCTTTGCTGTGTCTGCGGGAAACGGCGCGGCAGGAACAAAAAAAGCAGATTCAGACGAATTTGCTCAGCGCGATTGCTTTGGTCGAAAGCGGACGGTATTCCAAAACTTACCCGACGGGCGTTTCGTGGCCGTGGACGGTTTCTGCGGACGGCAAGGGAGCTTTTTACAAAACCAAAGCCGACGCCGTTCAAGCCGTCAAAGAGCTGCAGCAAAACGGAGCGGACAACATTGACGTCGGGTGCATGCAAATCAGTCTGAAATTTCATCCCGACGCTTTCAAATCCGTCGAAGACGCTTTCGACCCCGCGCAAAACGTGGCGTACGCCGCCGATTTTTTAAAGCGCAACCATGCCGATACAAAATCGTGGGGACTGGCGGCGACCCGTTATCATTCGCGCACGGTGAACAAAGCGTACAGGTACGAAGACAAACTGCTGGATAAATGGAAACTGCTGACGGAGCACGGCAACCCCGCCAAGCCCGCGCAAAAAGCGGTCGTGCATGACGTTTCCAAGCAAAAAGTGCACGCAATGAACCGCGCCGCGAAAATCGCCGAACGCAAAGCCAAAAACGCCGAAAACGACAAAAAAATCAAAGCGGGCAGCGACGAGGCGAAGCGGCACGCCGCCGCTTGGCGCAAAGCCAAATTGGAGGCTTATATGGCGGCAAAACGCGCCGCTGTTTCGGACGAACCGATTTTCGAAGACGTGCGGACGAAACCAGCGCTTTAAACGGAATTTTTCGTATTTTAGACAAAAAAGCTTGATTGTCGGGTGTGTTTTTTTCTATACTCTGAAATAAAGAGAGTTTTTTTCGGGAAAAGGGAAATGAGCCAAGACGCTTTATACTGGAGCCCGCGCGGCGGAAACAATGTTCAGGATGGCTGGGGCAGCTGTCACAAGTTCACGTCCGAACAAACAAACCCCGAAACGGGCAAAGTCGAAAAAGACACGATTATCGTCGATTTGGGAAAACATGAACGTCCCGCGATGTTCGGCGGCGGTCAATATGACAATATTGTTCCCGACCTTGCGGATTGTTTGGAAATTCCGAACGGCGAACCCGTTGCCGAATCCGACAAAGCCAAGGCGATTTTCTTGACTCACGGCCATTCCGACCACATTTCGGGCGTTTTCGCGTACGCCATGGCGGGGGTGAAGCTGCCGCCCGTGTACGGATCCGAATTTACGCTGAATATGGTGAAAAAAGGATTCGTCGAACGCGGCATTCCCGCCGACAAACAGCCCGAACTGCGCAAAATCGAAGCGGGGCAGACGGTTGAAATCGGGGGTGTGAAAATCCGTTCGATGCAGGCGTCTCATTCGATTCCGGGGGCTTTGAGCTTCAAGATTTCCAACGCGTCGACTTCGATTTTCCATACGGGCGACACCAAAGGCGACGAATCGTCCTATTTGCAGGGCGGGGTAAACTTTGCGGACTATGCCGAAATCGCCGCAGAGGGCAAAATCGATTTGATGACGTTCGACGGTACGACGGCGGCGCGCAAAGGGCATGCGACTTACGAATCGGAAATTTTCGATTGCTATGACAATCTGTTTGCCGAAAACAGCAAGCATCAGATGATTGTGCCGCTGGCGGCGGCGCATTGCGAACGGCTGGCGACGGTTATTGCAGCGGCGGAAAAGAACGGTAAAAACGTTATTTTAAACGGCGGTCCGTCCATGGATACCAATTTGCTGGGATTGCAGATGTCGGGCATCGATTTGGCAAAGAAATTCCCGAACATTGCGGTCGTCGGGGTGAAAAATCCGTTGGCGGACAAGCTGAATCCCAAAGACACGATTACCATAACAACGGGAATCTATATGGAAAAGGATTCGCCGTTCGTTCAATATTTGCAGGGGAAAAACAACGGCTTCAAAATGGACAGGGACGCCGTGATTATCGCGCCGCTGACGACGGACAAAAACGAAAAAATGGCGTTTTTGCTGGCAACGTCGAAACGCGCTCAAGGGCGCACGGTTATTACGGCGGCGACTCGCCCCAAGATGTACGGTTCGGGACATGCGCAGGCGGACGATTTCCGACGTATTGCGGGAATTTTGAAACCGCGCATGGTCGCTCCGATTCACACGCGCACGCCGGGGGCGAACGATTTTAACAAGCTGGCGGATCGGGAAGGTTACGGGACTTTTCCGCGGCAAGTCAAAAACGGCGAAATCGTCAAGGTGACCGACAAGGGATGCGAGCTTGTCCCCCAAGACCGCCAACAGTGGTTCGGTGTGAAAATTCAAGGCAATACGGCAGAGCTGACGTCGATTAAGGATACAAGCTTTAAAACGGCGGAGCTGAAGCAGCGGCGGGATGCGTATCGCGCGCGGCAGGAAACGCAAAAGCGCGCCTGTTTGGCAAAGTTTGCGGGACGGTCGAAATGATGTGGGATGATTTTTTGCCGCTGGGGCAGGCTTTGGAAGAACGATTCCCCGAAACGGATGTTTTGTCGGTATCCGATGCGGAACTGGCGCGGATGCTGGGGGCTTTGCCGATGACGGAGGGGGCTGGAAAAATGCCCGAATCGGCGGACTTTTTTTATCAAGTCAAAGTCGCGTGGATTCAAGCGCGCCGCACCGATACATCCATGGAAGCGGATTTGTAATATTTATTTGATTTTCCTTTCGCGTGTGTCATTCTGTTTGAAAACGAAAGGATTTCATCATGCAAAATTTGGGATTGATTGCCGATATCGGCGGAACAAACGCGCGTTTTGCTTTGTGCGCCGCGGACGGGACAGTTGAACGCCCCGCGGTTTTGGCGTGCCGGGATTATTCGGGATTGGCGGATGCCGTGTCGGCTTACTGCAAGCAGGCGGGTGTCGCGCCGGAAACGGTCAAAACGGCGGCGTTTGCGGTGGCTTGCCCCGTTTTGGGCGACAAAGTCAGCTTGACCAACTGCGCGTGGGCTTTTTCGATTGCGGAATTGAAAGCGGCGTTGGGATTGGAAAACTTGACGGTCGTCAACGACTTTGTGGCGCAAGCGCTTGCCGTTCCCGAACTCAAAGAATCGGAAAAAGTCAAAATCGGCAGGGGCGAACCGCAAGCAGGTCATCCGATTGCCGTCGTCGGTCCCGGAACGGGGCTGGGCGTGTCGATTCTGGTGCCGCAAAACGACGGGGCTTGGACGGCTTTGCCCAGCGAAGGCGGACA
>ERZ1026860.756-NODE-756-length-19064-cov-9.795307_pt1 | contig 19064 bp, 13 predicted proteins | sample MGYA00380160_ERZ1026860 | MGnify/ENA primary metagenome ERZ1026860 (study PRJEB33269, sample SAMEA4719796) | human gut metagenome | biome: human-associated habitat; feature: organic feature; material: feces | place: Cameroon | collected 2013-10 ... | reverse complement strand
TGAGGTCTGCAATCAACTCCAAGATATAGGCAACATTGATAATGTCGCTATGCAGGAGTTCCAAGCAAAAATCTATATCTCCCATACCATTAGCTTCTTCACGAGGGTCTGGCTCGCCAACCATGCTGGGGTCTTCCTCTGGAGCTTGATCTTTCTTTGGCTCATCATTTTTAACAGCAAACGAATCGTATATGTCCAGATACTTACTACGGAAATCCATAAACTGCTGTTCTGTCATTCCGAGGTCGGGAGCATCTTCCTCAAATTCGTCATAAACCTGTATTTCAGCATGTTTCTTGATGATGTCACGGAAAGCGAGAACAAACTGTTTCTTGTCGTTCTCACTCTGCAAATAGTCCACATAGTGCGGTTCGGGATAATGCTCCAAGAAGTTCTTTGTCAATTCTTGATAGTTCTTCTTGACATCATCAAACGGTGGGCGCACAATAGCTTCAAGATTATTGCTGTTGCTGAAAAGTTTTATGGCCTCGTCTACCTTGCTTTTCAAATCACGGAAGCAAACCACCTTACCGAAACGCTTCTTCTCGTTCAGCACACGGTTGGTACGGCTGAACGCTTGCAGCAAACCGTGATACTCCATGTTTTTGTCAACATAGAGAGTGTTGAGTTTCTTGCTGTCAAAGCCTGTGAGAAACATTCCTACAACCAAGCAGAGGTCGAGAGGCTTCATATCAGCTTTCTTTTTCTTCATGCGGAGGTTGATGTCATCGTAATATGCACGGAAATTTTCTGTTGTGAAACTCGTTCCATACACATTATTATAGTCATTCATAATGGCTTGCAGCTCGTCTGCCTCGCCTGTACTGTCGCTCACATAGCCACCGGTGTTCATACCTGTCTGCTCGTCATCTTGGCTGCTGTTGGCTGCGTATGTGAAGACCGCACCTATCCTTATCTTCGGATTGAGGCTTTTGAATATCTTGTAGTAACGGATAAGCATCGGCACTGACTGCACGGCAAACAATGCGTCAAACTCTCCGTCAAATGTTGACTTATTGAAATTATTAAGGATGAATTTGGCTATCTCCGTCATGCGGTCTTGGTCGGCATTGTCCACATCCTCATTGCCGTGGTAATACTCCACAAGGAAGCCAAGCACGTTTTCGTCGGCAATGGCATCCTTGATAAGATACTTGTGAAGGCAGTTACCAAAGATTTCCTTTGTGGTATGTCCGTCCACAGCATTCTCTACAAAGATAGGCGTACCAGTAAAGCCGAATATCTGTGTGTTGTCGAAGAACTTCACGATGTTCTTGTGGCAATCTCCGAAATGGCTTCGGTGACATTCATCGAAAATCATCACGATGCGAGAATGGCGTATTTCCTCAATACGGCTGCTGTACCACTGCTTGCTGACAGCGGCATTCAGCTTCTGTATGGTTGTAATGATAATCTTTGAGTTGCTGTGCAGACGCTTCACCAACTCATCCGTGTTGTCGGTGCTGTCAACGGCACCAGGCTCAAAAGCCTCGTATTCGGCTTGCGTCTGTGTGTCAAGGTCATGGCGGTCAACCACAAACATCACCTTATCCACATCATCCAACTCAGAAACGAGTTGGGCTGCCTTGAATGATGTCAAGGTCTTGCCGGCACCTGTTGTATGCCATATATAACCATTGTCGTTGGAGTTTTCAACACGGTCGAGTATCTTCTCCACCGCATAGAACTGATAAGGACGAAGCACCATCAGGCACTTGTCCCCCTCATGCAACACGATGTACTTGCCTATAATCTTGCCCAACGTACACTTGTCGAAGAACATAGTGGCAAACTTCTCCAAGTCGTTGAAAGGCACATTGGCTGCATCCGTCCAGTTGAAAGTAAACTTATATCCGCTATTCGGATTGTTGACAAAATAGCGAGTGTTCACACCATTGGATATGACGAACAACTGGATATAGTCGAACAATCCATGAAAGGAAGTCTTGTGATAGCGTTGTATCTGGTTGTATGCCTGTTTCAGTTCCACACCTCTACGCTTCAATTCAATCTGAACCAAAGGCAAACCATTGATGAGTATCGTCACATCATAACGACACTTCTTTCTGCCCTCAACCGTAATCTGATTGGAAACTTGAAACTCGTTTTGACACCAATGGGTATGGTTCAAGAACTCTACCCACAGGCGTTCACCTCTTTCCAGTTCAAGAGGAAAGAGGTCACGCAGTTTCTTTGCCTTTTCAAAGCGAGTGCCACCTTCTAGATAGATTAGTATCTTCTCAAACTCAGCCTCCGTAAACTCCGTGCGACCAAGTTCCTCCAATTTCTTCTTGTTGTGCTTCTCCAACTGTTTTTTGAAATTGGCAGACAGGTTCTTTTCCTCCTCAATATGAACATAGTCGTAGTTCATCTTTTGAAGAGTATCTATAAGTCCTTTTTCGAGGGCTGCTTCACTTTGTACTGACATATCTTTATTTCCTAAATTCCGCAACACTACAATTTAATCTTTTTCATAAGCACACCTGAGCAACAAAAAGTTGTTCAGGATTTTGCCATGATTTAGTGTTGAAATTAAATCAAACAAATCTTCAACAGACATGGCGAAAATACAAATAAAATCTGAGAAACTCACTCCTTTAAGAGGAATATTTGCAATCATAGAGCAATTTGACGCTCTTTTGTCAAAGACAATAGACTTTACTTTGGGACTGCGTAGCAAAGTCTGTGGTTACCAATACAGCGAGATATTCCGCTTCTTGATGTGCGTATATTTCTGCAGCGGCTTATGTGTTGAAGATGTGACAACCCACTTGATGAAGCACCTGTCCTTGCACCCAACCCTCCACACCTGCAGTGCATACAACCATACTGCGAGCTATAGAGGAACTGACCGTTGACAACACGACATAAACATCAACTTCCGGAAAACAATACGACTTCAATACGGCGACACAATGAATAAACTGTTGATCAACACCTTGCTTGCAACAGGACACTAATACACTTATAGGTGTATTTTGATCAACGACTATGAGTCAAGTGTAAGAGACATCGTGGAGTTCTACAATCTTCTGGGTGGCAAGGAACGTTTCTTCGATGTCATGAACAACGGATTTGGTTGGAATCGCCTGCCAAAATCGTTTATGGCACAGAACACCGTCTTCATGCTTATGACAGCCCTCATAAGAAACTTCTACAAAGCTATCATGCAGAAATTGGACACAAAGAAGTTTGGCTTGCGTACAAGTAGTCGCATAAAGACTTTTGTCTTCAAATTTATTTCTGTTCCTGCAAAATGGGTTAAGACATCACGCCAGCATGTGCTGAACATTTACACTGAAAATTATGCGTATGCCAAACCATTTCAAACAGACTTTGGATAAGCATGGTTTCTTTGTGGAATATATGCGTATTGCTTCAAGTCGCTTTATGTGGTAAGGGTATTATTCTATAACCTGTGCTTGGCTTCTTTGACTTAGGTAGATTTCTTCTTTTACTGACGAAATCTCCTTACCCTCGAAAGTTACGGAGCTGAGGTTCATCTGTCGAAATTCAAGTAAAGAATTACTTCGAGACAGAGTTGTGAGCAAGGAACGATGTGAAACGATGTAAGGAGAGTGTGTTCGATAATGCTGCGGTCTCTCCTATTTTGTTTGCGGGCAAGGCGGACGTTTTTCGACCAATCGCCGTTTCCGTGATTGCCGTATGGGATTTTATTCGTACTTTTGCGAGTTATAGACTGTATCCTTGCTTATGCTTTTGGACGAATTGAATGAACAACAACGTGTGGCGGCTGCTCAGTGTGAGGGGGCTGTCATGATTGTTGCGGGAGCGGGTTCCGGTAAGACCCGTACGTTGACTTACAGGGTGGCTCACCTTTTGGAATGCGGTGCGTCGCCTTATTCTATTTTGGTTTTGACCTTTACGAACAAAGCTGCCAAGGAAATGAAGGAGAGAATTGTTTCCTTGATTGGTGATAAAGCCAAGGCTATCCTTATGGGTACTTTTCACTCCGTGTTTGCGAGAATTTTGAGGTTGGAGGCAGAGAAGTTGGGCTATGTGAAGAACTTCGTCATCTACGATACTTCCGACAGCAAGTCGCTTTTGAAATCCATCATCAAGGATATGGGCTTGGACAACAAGATATATAACATTTCCTACGTCGCAGACCGCATTTCCAAGGCGAAGAGTTCTCTTGTCTCGGCGGCGGAGTATATGGAGGATGTGGCGTTTCGTTCTGAGGATGCTGTGGCGGGTAAGCCTGCAATGGCGGAAGTGTTCGTGGAATATGAGAAGCGGTTGAGGAAGAACATGGCTATGGATTTCGATGACTTGCTTTTCAATATGTACAGGTTGTTGCGAACGGCTCCCGATGTGGCAGAGAAATATAAGCAGAGGTTTCGTTATATAATGGTTGACGAGTATCAGGATACGAACCATGCCCAGTATGCGATTGTAAAGGCTTTGGCTTCGAGGCATGGCAATATCTGTGTCGTGGGTGATGATGCCCAAAGCATATATGCGTTCAGGGGTGCGAATATTCAAAATATTTTGAAGTTCAAGAAGGATTACGATAATGTGCATCTCTTCAAGTTGGAAAGGAATTACCGTTCGACGGGCAATATCGTGAATGCTGCCAATTCGGTTATCGAGAAGAATATCGACCAAATAAAGAAGACCGTATGGACAGACAATCCGGAAGGCAGCAAAATCGAGTTCCGTTCCTTGGAAAGCGATAAGGCGGAGGCGGAGTTCGTTTGCTGCAAGATAAAACAGAAGATGACGGAAGGTTGTGCATACAGCGATTTTGCCATATTATACAGAACGAACAGTCAATCGAGAGCTTTTGAAGACGCTTTGCGTTTGAAGAATATTCCGTACAGGCTTTACGGCGGTACGTCTTTTTATGCGAGAAAGGAAATCAAGGATGTGTTGGCTTATATGCGTTTGGCGGTCAACAATAAGGACGATGAGGCTTTTGAAAGGATTGTGAATTATCCTGCAAGGGGTATCGGACAAACCACCATGGACAGGTTGCACATCGCTGCCGGAGCTTTGGATTGTTCTTTGTTCGATGCGGTTTATGCGACCAACCTTTCCGACTACGGTTTGACCTCTTCGGCTGTTGCTAAGTTGCGGGATTTCTGTGCCATGATAGGAGCTTTTTCTTCTTTGCTTTATACGGATAATGCCTTTGAGTTGGGCGAGAAAATCATCAAGCGAAGCAGAATAATCGAAACATTGAAAGCCGAGGATATTCCGGAGAACAAAGACAGGGTCGAGAACATCGAGGAGTTGCTTGCCGCCTTGCAATCGTTTACGGAGGCGGAAGAGGAGAATATAATAGACGAATTGACGGGCGAAGAGATTTCCGTGGAGAGCAAGACCTTGGATGTCTTTCTGCAAAGAATTTCCCTGTTGACCGATTCTGATAAAGATGAGGACGATACGAACTGCGTAACACTTATGACGATACATTCTTCCAAAGGATTGGAGTTCGAGCATGTGTTCATCGCAGGAATGGAAGAGAATTTATTCCCATCGACTTTGAGCCTCGCATCAAGGACGGAGACAGAGGAAGAAAGGCGTTTGTTCTATGTTGCCCTGACCAGAGCGAAACAAAGCGTCACGCTCAGCTGTGCCACGATGAGATATAAATACGGGCAAATCATCTTTTCGGAAAAGAGCAGGTTCATCGATGATATAGACAAACAATATTTGGATTGTCCGAACGGCAAGAGGCAACTGCCGACATTCGGAGGCGAAAAGCCTAAGAAGACTTTACCTGTCTTTGAAAGCAAACGCAAGCCTATCACAAGCCTCAAAAGCAATCTTTATACCAAGAAAGCGGAACGAAGAGAAGAAAATGCAAACGAGTTCACCGAGCCGGCAAAATGCGTGGTCGGCGAAGAGGTTTACCATAGTAAATTCGGCAGGGGAAGGATAATAAGCATGGAAGGCAAGGGAGCCGACAGCAAAGCCGTTGTCGATTTTGTCGATAACGGAGAGAAAACTTTGATTTTGAAATTCGCAAAACTGAAAAAGTACACGAAATGAAATATAACACACAGAGAGAAAAATTAACCATACCGGAATACGGTCGCAACGTGCAGAGCCTTGTCGATTACGCCTTGACGATAGAGGACAGAGAGAAAAGAACGGCTTTTGCGGGGATAATCATAAACGCCATGGCTCAGGTCAATCCTTCCGTCAGGGAATTGAGCGATTACAAGCATAAACTATGGGATCATTTGTTCATCATATCGGACTATCGTTTGGATGTGGACTTCCCCTACCCCAAACCGGTGAAAGAGGAATTGGATTCCAAACCCGAGAGATTGAGTTATAAGAGTTCCTTGATACGCTTCCGTCCATACGGTAAATTGATAGAAAACGTAATCGATAAGGTTATCACCATGCCGGAGGGCGATGAGAAGAACGCACTTATAGGAATGATAGCCCAATACTTGAAGAAGGCTTACCTGCAATGGAATGTGAACAGCTGCGATGACGAAGTGATTTTGAAACACTTCGAGCAGTTATCCCATGGACAGTTGAAATTGCAGGAAGACTTCAAACTCCTCAGCACGAAAAGGCTTTTGAACAATCATTCGCAAGTAAAAGGCAAAAATCACCCTCAACAAGGCAACAGGAAAAAGATAAACAACAGACAGAAAAAATAAAGCATGAGTTCTTTCGAGATAACAGGCGGCAAAATTCTCAACGGAGAGATAGTACCGCAAGGAGCAAAAAACGAAGCCTTGCAAGTGATTTGTGCGGTTTTGCTGAGCGATGAAGAGATAACCATAGAAAACGTACCGAACATAAGAGACGTAAACAAGCTGATAGAACTCTTGGAGTATCTCGGCGTAAAGGTACACAAACCTGCCGCAGACACTTACACCTTTCAGGCAGACAGAGTGGATATAGACCATATTTACACGGAGCGTTACTCGCAGATGGCTTCGTCTCTGCGTGGTTCCATAATGTTGGTGGGTCCCATGTTGGCACGCTTCGGCAAAGCCCACATTCCTACGCCGGGCGGCGATAAAATCGGTAGAAGACGATTGGATACACACTTCTCCGGATTCGAGAAACTGGGCGGACATTTCACCTATTCGCCCGAAAACAGAGCGTACGAAGTGAAATGCGACCGCTTGAAAGGTTGCTATATGCTTTTGGACGAGGCTTCCGTTACCGGAACTGCCAACTTGGTCATGGCAGCCTGCATGGCGGAAGGAACGACGACCATATTCAATGCAGCCTGCGAGCCGTATCTTTTCCAGCTCTGCACAATGCTCAACAATATGGGAGCTAAAATATCCGGTGTCGGCAGCAACCTGCTCACCATAGAGGGTGTCGGTTCGCTCAAAGGTTGCAAACACAGACTTCTTCCCGATATGATAGAGGTCGGAAGTTTCATAGGACTTGCCGCAATGACCCGTTCGGATATAACAATCAAGCAGGTCAATGTAAAGCAACTCGGAATCATTCCCGACACATTCAGAAAACTCGGAATCGAAATAGAGGTCAAGGACGACGATTTGCACATTCCGCAACAAGACATCTACGAGGTGGAAAAATTCGTAGATGGTTCCATAATGAGCATATCCGATGCCCCATGGCCGGGCTTCACTCCGGATTTGATAAGCATAGCTTTGGTTGTGGCGACACAGGCAAAAGGAAGCGTCCTCATACACCAAAAAATGTTTGAAAGCCGCTTGTTCTTCGTCGATAAACTGATAGATATGGGGGCTCAAATCATTCTGTGCGACCCGCACCGTGCAACAGTCATAGGTTCAGAAAGGAAATACCCTTTGAGAGGCGTTCGCATGACCTCCCCGGACATAAGAGCCGGAGTAGCCTTGCTTATCGCCGCCCTATCGGCAGAAGGCACAAGCATAATAGACAACATCGAACAAATAGACCGCGGTTATCAGGACATAGACATTAGATTGAACAAACTCGGAGCAAACATCAGAAGATTGTAAAAAGGAACGAAATGGATACAAGCATATACTTCAAACCCGTCGATACGGAACGTTTGGGCTTGAACACACTCGAAGACGACTGTCTCGCCAAGACGATAAACACAAACAGTCTCTCCCGACCTTTCAAAGGGGATTTGCAAAACATCGTGGCAGACATGGCGATAATAGGCGTGGGAAACAGCGAAGCCGATGAAGCAACAGAGCAAACCTATTCGGCAGACACGATAAGGAAAGAGTTCTACAAACTCAAACAACATCGCAAACGTATTAAAATCATCGACCTCGGCAACCTGCAAAGAGGCAAAACACGCAACGATACCTATTCCGCTTTGGCAGAAGTATGCAGTACCCTCTTCCAAAACCGAATCATACCCATCATCTTGGGAGGCGACAACGATATGGCAGCAGGAAACTACAAGGCATACGAACAAATAGGACAGATAATAAACATCTTCAACCTCGACAGCAAGTTCGACTTCAAGGATTTGAACGCAGAGATGAGCGTGGACAACTATCTGACCTACATTTTCTGCAACCAACCGAACTATCTCTTCAACTACACCCATGCAGCCTACCAAACATACCTCGTGGCACCGGAAGTCATAGATTTGATGCACCAGATGAAATTCGAGATATACCGTTTGGGCGAAATACAAAACCAAGTCGAACAAACCGAACCGCTCATACGCAACGCCGATATGCTGATAGCCGACATAGGAGCAATCAGAGCCTCCGACTCCCCTTGCAGCGACAATCCGCACGGTCTCTATGGCGAGGAGTTTTGCAAGATACTCAACTTCGCAGGCATGAGCGACAAACTTACCTCGGTAGGAATTTACAACTACGACGAGAAAAAAGACAACAATCGACGCACTGCCCAAATCATATCGCACGCCCTCTGGTACTTCATCGAAGGATACAACTGGCGAAAGAACGATTTCCCATACAAAGACACCAAGAACTACTACAAGTTCAGCGTTCTCATGCCCAACGACATGACCATAATCTTTTTCAAAAGCAAAAAAAGCGAACGATGGTGGATGCAAGTCTCCTGCCCGGGTGAAATGCAGGAAAAATACCTCCGTCATTTCCTTGTACCTTGCACCTTCAACGATTATCAAGAAGCCATGGAAGGAAGAGTACCCGAAAGATGGCTCTTGGCATACAACAAACTCAACCTGTAACGCGAAAGAAAAAAATCAAAACGGCTGTTCCTCTTCAAAGAACAGTCGTTTCAATTTTCTCTTTCGCCATTTCATGAAATTCTTTTACAGGCAACAGTTTGTAAATAGTATGCAAAACGTTTGTTGATTTGACGAATACCAATCCTTTGTACCACGGAAGGCAATTTATGTAAAAGTTAGATGTTTAGCATTCAATCTAAATTATCAATATCATTAAACAGACGTATTAAAGACCTTCCTATGGCATACGCCAAATTGACAGGAACAGCATTTCCTATTTGCTTGTATTTTTCATTCATACTTCCCTCAAACTCCCAATCATCAGGAAAAGTTTGTATTCTTGCATATTCTCTCACAGTCAACGGACGACTTTCTGTCGGATGACATCTTTCTGTTTGTTTCATTGCGGGAGCACATGTTAAAGTCAATGATGGTTCATCAATATGCAAACGCCTTGCCATTCCTGTCTTGCCTCCCCCCATGAAAAAGCTTGACTTCATATACTCTTTTTGAATTTCTATTGGCAAATCTTTCCAACACCCACCCATAGGAACCATATCCATGATTTCTTTTTTTCTTTGCGGATATTTTTGACCCTCAGAATTCGGAACATCGCAATCATACAACAAACCTTTATAGAAAGCATCTCGCAATGTTACAACCCTTTCGTACGGATCAGGCCATTTGAAGGAAACTTTTGAAGCAAAATCGTTCCTGATAGCTATCAATATAAGTCGTTCTCTTTTTTGAGGAACCTGATACATTATTGCTTTAAGTACTTTCGGCTCTACAAGAGTATAACCTAATTCCTCAATGGTATTTTTTATAGTTTCCAACGTTCGTCCATTATCATGAGTGAGCAATCCTTTCACATTCTCACCCATAAATACCCTTGGTCTTATTTCTTTGACGGCACGAGCCAATTCAAAGAACAATGTACCTCTCGTATCATTGAACCCACCCTTATTGCCGGCATAAGAAAAAGCCTGACATGGAAATCCCCCGGAAAGGAAATCAACTTTTCCATTCAAACTTTCAAATGAAATATCATGTATATCTTCCTCCACCACATTCCATCCGGGACGATTTTTTCTTAATGTCTTACAAGCATGATGATTTACTTCGTTCAACAACACATGCTTAAACCCTGCTTTTTCCATTCCCAAAGCAAGTCCTCCTGCCCCTGCAAACAACTCTACAGAGGTAAAAACTCGCTTAGGTCTAATATTCAATTCATCATTCCAATGAGTATTCATCATTTCTTCAATAGGTTTTATCCCCATAAGAGATAATGCTCCAAACCCATTTTGTCCCAAGACGTTTTTTTCCAACCTTAATGTACCATTTTCAACCCATTTATCAATGGTTGCATAAGACACGCCTAAAATATCGGCAAGATTGTTTGTTGTTACAAATTCAAGCATGAGTCCTAAAACTTATCAAAACCTTCGTACGTTTGAAACGCCAACAAATATAACCCCTTCAAAGTATCCGATGAAACCTCTTTCAATTCATCATAAACGGTATTTTCAATAATACCTTTACTACCATTACTGACTACATCCTCTAAAATCAATGGTAGTTTTCTACATAGCTTCATAAAGGCATACTTATCTCCAAACACAATTTCGTAAAACTTGTCCATTGAAACACGCCTAATTCTATCGTGGGTATATGTATTACCGCCAAACCTAACTTTCCATTCAATATTTTGCGATTTCTTCGCTATGGTTTCAACCAATAAACATGTTGCAGATGGATTTTCTATAAGCTTCTGCTGCATTTTCATGTATGTTGCTTGCGAAGAAGACGAGTTCATTGTATTATGCTTATTCTTCATCTCGACATAAATATTTTGTTCCTCATTAACCACATCAAAACCTTGTAGAGGCACGAACCAACCATGACCTGCATATTTGAACAAATTCTGATGAAAGAAGCCAATATGATTTGTATTTGATTTATCTATTTGTCTGACAGATTCCGAATTGATTATCTCATCGAAAGTCATTCCATATACCTTTGCATCAAATGTCAACTTGATTGGATCTATCAAATTACTATTAAATTCTGCAAGATTGATATATGTCTTATACTGTAAAACAGTATCTTGAACATGATTATAGATAATATCGTCCGATATAAATCCAAGATTATATTTATGCCTCTTCATTTGTCTCTTTTTTCTAAATCCACAAGCATCTAAAAAAACTGATAATACGACCGTTGATGACGATTCTTCCAAATCAACAGCATAATACCACAAAATAATAAACACATCTGTCGAGTACAAAATTACTGCAATTTTTCGTATTGCATAGCTGAATTCCACTCACAAATGCAACTTATCGGTTAGACCATTTGTTATGGTCGCAAAATTAGCGAAAAAATATTCAAGAGGAGTTAGAAAGCCGAGCTTTTTCTTGGTCTATTGTTCAATCTGTTCTGAATGAAAGAAATGTCTTCATCGGTCAAATCCTCAAACGATGAACCCTTCGGCAGATATTGTCGTATAAGTCCGTTCATATTTACCTTTGCGCCGTCCGTGAATACAATACGACATCCGATGAATGAGAAAAGGCTTTACCGATACAAGATTAACGATATAAAGGACATGAAGTTCGTAAAGGTCGAATATGAAGACCAAAACGTATTGATAATAGACGACCTTGCGAACCTCTCCGACGGAGATGCAGCAAGGCCGGACTGCATCATGGTGTTCCTATGCCGAAGCGGAAGTATCAGCATGAAGACAAAGGACAAAGAATACATGATACACGAAAACGATGTAGTCATTTCGCTCCCAAACATACTGATTGAAAGCCGCACGAAGTCTTCCGATTTCACCTTTAAGGCACTTTGTCTGTCCGATAAAATGATTCAAAGATTCATGAGGGAAAGAAACATTCCGGAATTGACGTTGTATTTGAGAGACAACCCAGTTCTGCATTTGAATGAAAAGGATATATGCATTCTTTACAAGTGCATGGATTTGCTTTCCGATTTGTTGCAAAGCGAAGAAAAGGCTTACATCAAACAAATCATTGCTTCCATGATATACATGGTCTTTTACGGAACACTCGGCAAGCTGTCTCAAACCATAAAGAGCGGAAACAGTTCTCAATCCGAAAGAAATGCCATACTCTTCAAGCAATTCATGGAGCTTCTCTCCTCACAAAAAAATAAAATCCCGCAAGACTTCATTCTACGCCTCCCGCTTATGCGTTTCCCAAAAGCATCTTTCCAACGCCTGTTTGAAGATAAGCGGCAAGACATCGTTCCAATGGATTAACGAAAGCGTGGCGGAAGACATCAAGTTCCAACTCAAATACTCCGATGTATCGATTAAGGAGCTGGCTTTCATGTTGGATTTTCCGAATGCCTCGTTTTTCTGCCGTTTCTGCAAGAAACATTTGGGTATATCGCCGCTACGCTTCCGCAAACAAAAGAATTCCTGAGATTTTCAGGGCTTGAAAAAAGCATTTCCTCTTTTCCACCGGTTCAGAACTGCATGTGGAGGGTCAATCCCATGCTTTTGCCATCGGCGAAAGGGCTGATTGTGCCGGTAACGGCGGGTTTGCGGAAGAGGTTGAGGCGTTTTTGCAGAAGTTGTTTGAGGTACGGGGCGAAGAGTATGGCGAGGCGGGCGGACAGTATGCCTATGCCTGCTCCGCAAACTACGTCTCCGAACCAGTGTTTGTTGTTGTAAATCCGTCCGAAGCCTACCGTGGCTGCGAGGGTGTAGGCTGCAATGCCGTAAAGGGGTGAAGCGTCCCTGTAATAGTGCCTTACGAGTTCGGCGGATACGAATGCGGTGGCTGTATGTCCCGATGGAAAGGTATTGAATGCCGAGGAGTCCGGACGCAGTTGACGGAAGTTGTCTTTTACGCAGAGAACGGCCGAACCCATAAAGCCGTAGGCAAGGCTGAAAGAGAGAAGTCTGTCGGCAAGGTCTCCTTTTGCCTCCACTCTGCTTGCTTCCAAGGTAAGGAAAGCGGTCGCAGGCATGAATTGTATGAGGTTGTCCGCTTTGGTGTTGCCGATATTGAGGCCTTGCACGCTGTTGCGTATATCCACATTGAGGGTTTGAAGCGGGCTGACGAAATGAGAAAGCGAGCCGTATGCTATCAATGCCGTCGGTATGAGCAGAAGGGTCGCTTGTTTGCGGTTTTCCTTCATTGTGTCTTCGTCAGGAGTTTGCGAATGCAGGTTCCTGTGAAGAAGACAGGTTGCAAGGAGGATTATCATGGCATATACGGTTCGCTTTCTCTTCATTCGTGTTACGGTATCTTTGCTTTTATGTTTTCTTATCGGTCAGGGCTTTCGATTTCATGCCTTTTGCCGTTGCAAAGATACGCTTTTGTTTGTCGTCAAGGCTTTTTTGCCGAACGGTTTTCGTGTTCGAGGCATAGAAGACAGGCTGCAAGGCACAGCAATCCGCCGATAGAGAGCGTCAGAGAACTGCTCAAAGCCATGTTTCCCAAACCTACGAGCGGCGAAACGATTGCACCCATCACAAATCCGCAACTTCCCAATGCCGCTGCCCCGCAACCGACATTTCCTCCTGCGGCGTCCAATGTCTTTGCATTGGATACGGGTTGCAGAAGTCCGAATGAGAACATGCAGATGCAGAACACCGCCTCGACGGCAAAGACAGGTGCTTGCAAAAGCAGGGTTGCCATGCAGAGGAGCGTGCTTGCGAATATGGCAATGCCGCCTGCTCTCAGGCTCGCTTTGTCCGAGAGACGGGCTCCGAGCATGCAACCTGCCGTTATGCCGATTGCATTGAGGGCGAAGCAGAGGCTGAACTGCATGGGCGTGAGCGAGTAGAGGCTTTGCAGGATAAAGGGAGAGCAGGCTATGTAGGCGAACAACACCATGGAGGAAAACATGAATACGGAGAGATAAAGCATATAGGTTTTGTTGCGAAAGAGTTTGGCGTATCCCGCAAGGCTGCCGACAATACCGTGTTTGCTGCGTCTGTGCAGCGGAAGGCTTTCTCGCGTTCCGATTGCAAGCAGAAGCATGACCAACCCGTATGCCAACAAGACCGCAAAAATGTTTTTCCATGTGCCTACGCTCATTATGAAGCCTCCCAGAACGGGTGCCAAAACGGGTGCCACACCGTTGACTGCCGAAATCATGCCGAGGAAGCGTTTCAATTCCTTGCCGGAATAGAGGTCTGCCGATATGCTTCTTGCGATGACTATTCCGCCGGAGGCACTCATGCCTTGGAAGAGGCGTGAGAGGTTGAAGAGGTGTACGCTCGGCGAGAGTATGCAGAGAATGGTTGTAAGGATAAAGAGAGCGAGTGTCAGCAAAAGGACGTTCCTTCTGCCGAAGCGGTCGCTCACAGGACCGATGAACAGTTGCCCCGTTGCCAAGCCGAGCATGCTCATGGTGAGGCTCATCTGCACGAGAGCGTCGGGAGATTTGAAGTAAGCCGCAAGGGAAGGCAATGCTGGCAAATAGAGGTCTGTCACAAAGGGTGCAAAGGCTGTGAGAAGCCCGAGGGTTATCAAGAGGTAATTTTGGGTGTTTTGTTTCATTGAATTCATATTACGATTGTTTTGTTTCTTTGTCCGGCGTTCGTTATCTGCGTGGAAGAAAAGACCGGAACGCCGCTTCGGCTTTTCTTCACTTCGGTTTCGAGGGACGGTTTCCCCTATTACTCCTGCGAAACAAGGTCTTGCAATCTCGTTCTGCAACCTGCGGACGGTATTTCCGCCACGCTGTTTTTGCGAAACGAAACATGGAAAAATCGTTTCGCCGTCTTATCGCAGGCAAAACGCCGCTTTATTGTCATCGAATCGGCGTAAGAAATTTTTCTTTCGGCTATTTATTTTCGTGAAACGGCGGTTTGTTCTTCACGATATGAAATATCGGAAATTTGCTTTGCCGTTACGCTCTTGCGTTTCTTGTTTCGGAGAAAATTGTACGGGAAACGGATGAAAGGAAAAAGGTGTTCCTTTCGCGGAAATATCAATCGTAGAGAAGGCTCATGGCTTTTATTGCCAGAGCTTCGGTTCTTTCAAAGATGAAATGCTCGTTGTGGGTTACGCAGTTGTAGAAAATGCTTTTCAAATGTCTCATCGGAAATAAAAGGGACGGGGTTTCGTCCCGCCCCTGTGTCATGTCGCTAAATCGTCAAGGGTTTTATGTTCTCGTGAATGAAGTTCGCAACCTGCGATACGTTTACCCTGTGCTGTTGCATGCTGTCGCGTTCTCTTATCGTAACGGTATCGTCCTCCAAAGTCTGCGTATCTATGGTTATACAGTACGGTGTGCCTATCGCATCTTGTCTTCTGTATCGTTTTCCTATCGCATCTTTCTCGTCATACTGCACAAGGTATTCCTGCCTCAACGTGTCGGCGATTTGTTGTGCCTTTTCCGGCATGCCGTCTTTCTTTACCAACGGCAAAACGGCAGCTTTGACAGGTGCCAATACTCTCGGAAGTCTGAGAACGACCCTTTGGGAACCGTCCGCAAGGGTTTCCTCCGTGTAGGCATGGGAGAAGACTGCAAGGAAGGTTCTGTCCAATCCTATGGAAGTCTCTATGACGTATGGCACATAGCTTTCGTTCAACTCCGTATCGAAGTATTGGAGTTTCTTTCCGGAGAATTCCTGATGGCGTTTGAGGTCGAAATCCGTGCGGGAGTGAATGCCTTCCAATTCTTTGAAACCGAACGGGAACTCGAACTCGATGTCTGTCGCCGCATTGGCATAATGGGCGAGTTTTTCGTGATCGTGGAAACGGTATTTCTCTTTCGGTATTCCCAAAGCGAGATGCCACTTCATTCTTGTCTCCTTCCAATATTCGAACCACTTCATTTCCTCTCCCGGACGTACGAAGAATTGCATTTCCATTTGCTCGAATTCTCTCATTCGGAAGATGAACTGACGTGCAACGATTTCATTTCGGAAAGCTTTGCCTATTTGGGCAATTCCGAAAGGTATCTTCATTCTTCCTGTCTTCTGAACGTTGAGATAGTTGACGAATATTCCTTGTGCCGTTTCGGGACGCAGGTATATGGTGTCGGCTTCTTCGCTGACGGAACCCACCTTTGTTGCAAACATAAGGTTGAATTGTCTGACCTCCGTCCAATTCCTTGTTCCGGAAATGGGACATACGATGCCTAATTCTTCTATCAGGGCTTTTATTCCCGCAAGGTCGTTTCTGCCCATAAGGTCTGCATATCGTTTTCTTATGTCTTCTATCTTTGCCTTATGCTCCAAAACTCTTGCATTGGTGTTGAGGAATTGTTCTTTGTCGAAAGCGTCGCCGAATTTCTTCGCAGCCTTTTCGCATTCCTTGTTTATCTTTTCCTCGATTTTCGCCATGTGGTCTTCAATCAGCACATCGGCACGGTAACGCTTCTTCGAGTCTTTGTTATCTATCAAAGGGTCGTTGAAAGCGTCCACATGACCGGAGGCTTTCCATATAGTGGGGTGCATGAATATCGCAGAATCTATGCCGACTATGTTGTCGTGCATGCGGGTCATGGATTTCCACCAATATTGCTTTATGTTGTTTTTCAATTCCACGCCGTTCTGTCCGTAATCGTAAACGGCACTCATTCCGTCGTATATTTCGCTGGACGGAAAGACGAAACCGTATTCCTTGGCGTGAGAACTTATCTTTTTGAACAAATCTTCTTTTGCTGCCATATCTTACTTATGTGTTTTGTATTATTGCTTCCCGCCAATCCGTGTTGCACAAGCAATTCGGGGGATTGTCGCAGAAACGCCTTTAACTGTTCATCGTTACGAGGAATTCTTCGTTTGTTTTGGTATCTTTCATTCTTCCCTTTATCAAATCCATCGCTTCCTGCGAGTTCATGTCCGCAATGTGGTTGCGGAGTATCAGCATGCGATCCCAAACGACTTTGTTAAGTAACAAATCGTCCCTTCGGGTGGAGGACAATACGAGGTCGATTGCAGGGTAAATGCGTTTGTTCGAGAGTTTTCTGTCTAATTGCAACTCCATGTTGCCGGTGCCTTTGAACTCTTCGAATATCACTTCGTCCATTTTGGAACCTGTTTCAGTAAGTGCCGTGGCTATGATGGTGAGAGAGCCTCCGTTCTCTATGTTGCGGGCTGCTCCGAAGAAGCGTTTGGGCTTTTGAAGTGCGTTTGCTTCAACTCCTCCCGAGAGGACTTTGCCCGATGCCGGTGCAACAGTGTTGTATGCTCGTGCAAGCCTTGTTATGGAATCCAACACGATGACTACGTCATGTCCGCACTCCGTCATGCGTTTCGCTTTCTCCAAAACGATGTTTGCTATCCGTACATGCCTGTCCGCAGGCTCATCGAAAGTTGAAGCTATCACCTCCGCATTAACCGTTCTCTGCATATCGGTAACCTCTTCCGGACGTTCATCAATAAGAAGAACGATAAGATATACATCGGGGTGGTTTGCGGCTATGGCATTGGCTATTTCTTTCAACAGGGTTGTCTTTCCTGTTTTCGGAGGTGCCACTATCAAAGCACGTTGTCCTTTTCCTATCGGCGTGAATAGGTCGATTATTCTGGTGGAAAGGGTTTCCTGTTTATGATGGCAAAGGTCGAATTTCTCATCCGGAAACAATGGGGTGAGGTAATCGAAAGGTATGCGGTCTCTCACAAGTTCGGCAGGTCTGCCGTTTATCGTTTCGGCTTTAATTAGAGGGAAGTATTTTTCACCGTCTTTCGGAGGTCGTATGCTTCCGCAGACGGTGTCTCCCGTTTTCATGCCGAAATATTTTATTTGCGACTGGGAAACATATATATCGTCGGGGGAGTTGAGGTAATTGTAATCGGAGGAACGCAAGAAGCCGTATCCGTCAGGCATTATCTCCAATACCCCTTCGGCATCTATAAGTCCTTCTATATCGAAGTTGAATTCCGGTTTCTTCGTTCCCACAGGCCTTTGCTCGTTTCGGCTCTCGAATTTTTTGCTATCGGACTTCGTCGTTTCTTCTCGAAGCTCCGTTTCTTCCATCGGCTGTTCTTTCTCTGCCGTTACCGCTGCTTCTTCTGTATCGATAGGCTTTTTTTCTTCGCTTTTGGTATTCGGTTGAGCCGAGGAAGTCGCTTTGGCTGTACTGTTAAGGAAAGATGACAGACTTTCTTCACCTGAAATCATTGTTTCCGGAACAGGGCGTTCCTTTCTTGCTGCAAGAGGATTGAAATCAGGTATGAACAAGTCGTCCATCTTCGGTATTTCGGGAATGTCTTTGAGTTTCAATTCCTTGATTTCCGGTTCGGAAATTTTTGCTTTTTGTTTTGTCGCTTTCTTTTGAGTTTTCGGTGTCTCGATTGCCTCGGTGTCTGCCGTTGCTTCGGCTTTCTTCGTATTGCTTTCGGCTATCGGCTTTGGTTTCAAGCGGGTTCTCGGCTTTTTCACTGCAACGGCAGTGTTTTCCTGCTCTGTCGTCTTCGCCTCTTCTTTGGCTTGACTATCCAATATCTTATAAACGATTTCTTGTGCCGTGAGACGGCTTATTTTAGAGATGTTCATGGCCTTGGCTATCGCCCTAAGCTCGTCTATGGATCTCTCTTCCAATTGAGATTTGTTGTACATGCTTAATCAATGTAAGTTTGCCGCTCATGGAAAGCGGATATTCTCCTAATAAATCATTAAAACGGAAATTTGTCATTTGCGTCGCACGATTTCACAACGCTGATTCTTTGACCGTGCAAAAGTACAAAAAAAATCAATCCGACAAAATCACAATCGGAAAAAATATTACATTTGCAGGTAATGAGACGCAAGTTCAACTCATCAACAAACCGGATAAAGAGAAGCAGGGACAAAAAAGCAACCTTGGAGGAATGATTGTTTTCATTTGCCTGTGCTTTTGTCGAATTGATAAAACAAGAATACATACATCACTATTTCCTTAATAAGAAAATAAGAGTATAAAAAGAGAATTTCGACGGAATTTT
>ERZ1026860.755-NODE-755-length-19106-cov-9.577293_pt1 | contig 19106 bp, 16 predicted proteins | sample MGYA00380160_ERZ1026860 | MGnify/ENA primary metagenome ERZ1026860 (study PRJEB33269, sample SAMEA4719796) | human gut metagenome | biome: human-associated habitat; feature: organic feature; material: feces | place: Cameroon | collected 2013-10 ... | reverse complement strand
TGGAAAATTAAATCCCTTCTTCTTAATTTGTCCTTGACAAGGGGTATACTTTAGAGAACTGATCACCAAATGGCTGCAAAAGGGTAAAACAATAACTGAGATTGCAGAGGATCTGGATCAATCAGAGGAATATGTGAAAAGTCTGATTTGTTCTCAGGAATAAAGAGGAGGAGAAAAACAATGATCTGTCCGGAGTGTGGAAGGGAACTGGAAAAGGGAATCATTGAGGCAAAAGATGCAGGAAGTCTGACGCAGTCACTGACGATGGTATGCTGGTATCCGGAAGAATATAAAAACAAAATGTTCAAAAAGAATACGGTAAATCTGAGATTGAAGGCGGAAGGTTATTATTGTGATGAGTGTATGAAGGTTTTTGCTTCGTTTGAAGAAAAATAAAGGAAAATTGCAAGTAACTCTTGCGGATAAAAAGGTAAAATTTTAAGTTGACAATCCGGTTAGGCTGTACTAACCTAAAGGTGATGAGGGCAGAAACTGGAGGAAAACTATGAAAAAATTATTTTTTGAAACGGAAAAAGATGGTTTTTATGGAACTTATTATGAAAATCCACAAGGTTCGGATTGTGCGGTCATTGGATTATTCGGAGATGATCCGAATGATTATATGGCAAAATGTGGAGCAAAATGGTTACATAAAAACGGTGTAAACGTGCTTTGTATGTCTCCCGGAAAGAAGAACTACAGTCATGTAAATTATCCGCTGGAGAGAATAGAGACAGCGATCAAATGGCTGAAAAACAACGGAAATCGTAAAGTCGGAATTATGGGAATGAGTACAGCGGGTATGGATTCGATTGTTGCGGCTTCTTATTTTCCTGACATTACATTGACCTTTGGGCTGACACCGAGTGACTTTGTATGGCAGGGCTTTGAACAGGGAAAAAAAGATGGCTGCGGTGAATGGCCGGTTCCGGGCGCATCAACTCTTTCCTGGAAGGGAGAACCACTCGCTTATATGCCGTTTGTGTATGAACATCCGGTTTACTGGCAGAAGGTTATGGAAGAAACGAAAGGTTCCGGTGATTTTGAACGTAGTACATGCCTGTTCATTGATTCTGAAAAAACAAGAGAACACACGGAAGAAGAGATGATCAAGGTTGAAAATATCAAAGGGAAACTGATTCTTGTCGGTGCAGAGGACGATTCCTTCTGGGAAACAGCAAAATATATCCGCCGTATGGATCAGCGTCTGAAAGAGCATACGCATAGCTGTGACTATGAGATTCTGGTATATGAGCACGGAACGCATTTTGTTCTGCCGGAATCGCTGCTCCGAAAAGCATTACCTGTAGGGCTTAAATTTGTACTTCGCTTTATTTTCAAGGCTGCAAAGGACTATCCGAATGAGTGCGAAGCAACCAGAAAAGATATTGATAAAAAGCTTTCTGCCGCAATTAAGGAATGGCGGGAAGAATAATTTAATTGGAAGCACAACTGCGTAAGGCAGAAGAGGAAAAAGAAATCTTTTGGAAACAAAGGGTTTCTTTTTTGTGCGATAATTTTACAAAAGCCAGACAAATCTTTTACCTTATCTTGATTTTATCAATTCATAGCAGGCAGTATCCTACAAGAAAAGGAGGATAGTGTATGAATGGAAAACCATATCTTGAATTTCGGGAAGACGGTACCTTTCATGTTTTACATATTACGGATCTGCAGGAGGGCGTGCATCCGAAAAAAGACACGCTGCGTCTGCTACATGCACTTCTGGATACGGCGAAACCGGATCTTGTCATTCTGACGGGAGATCAGTTAAAAGGATATTCGCCGGCATTTCGTCTTCTGGGAAAGGGAAGTGTTCAAAATACATTACATATGCTGACAGAACCGATGGAAAAACGTGGTATCCCCTATGCGGTCACATTTGGAAATCATGATCTGCAGTGTGGTCTGTCTAATGAGGAGCAGGCTGCTATTTATCGTAGTAATCCTTATTGCATCTGCCCGGCAGAAGAACAGGGCGCAGGTACATTTTATCTGAAGATCAGGAACAGCAGCGGAGCTGAGGCACTTCGTTTTTACCTGGTCGACAGTGGAAATAAGACTGTGCACGGGCAGTATGCACCGCCCTCTAAAGAGGTTTTGATGTGGCTGAAAGGTCTTTTACTTGAGGATCAGGTCCCATCCATGGTATTTCAGCATATTCCGTTACCGGAGTACAAGAAATGCAGAAATGTTACCTTGAAGGAACGGATCTGCAGTCCTGGGAAAAATGCGGGAGAGTTTGCATTGCTGCGTGACAATGGGCAGGTCATGGCGGTATTTTGCGGACATGATCATAAAAACGACTTTGTTGGTCGCGTGGATGGAATTGACCTTGGTTATACCCCATCGGGCGGCTTTGCCTGCTATGGGCCGGGCGCAGAACGCGGCGGAAGATTGCTGACCTTCCATGTGGATCGACCGATGCACTATGAAACAAAGCTGCTTCGTTATTGTGATATTGTAGCGCCGCATACGGGGAATCGAATGAAAGAATTTTTTGATACCCATACACCGACCTGCTGGCCGGGCAGAACAGAATTGATAGATGAGGAGAATTTGGAAAATGCGTAAAAAAGAGAGAAACTTGCGAAGTCTGGATATGCGTCGTACCTTACTGGTAACGCTTCCTTTTGCCGGAGCACTGGCTTTCTGGCAGGCATATGACGGTATTATTCCGCTGATCCTGCGTGATACCTTTCAACTGGGAGATACACTTGCCGGAGCTGTCATGGCACTTGATAATGTGTGCGCCCTGTTTTTGCTTCCGTTTTTTGGCAGCATCAGTGACCGCTGCCACAGCCGTCTGGGACGACGTACCCCTTTTATTCTGGCTGGATCACTGCTTGCAGCGTTGTTAATACCGCTTCTGGCTGTTGCGGATCAGATGCAGAGCCTGCCATTTTTCTTTATGGTTCTGTGTCTTCTGCTGGTGGTACTTTCCAGCTACAGAAGCCCTTGTGTGGCACTGATGCCTGATGTAACACCGCGTCCGATCCGGGCAAAGGCAGATGCTTTTAATTCTCTAATGGCAGCAGCTTCCGGTGTTGTGATCCTGATCAGTATTTCCCTTGCGGTTCCGGATGTGGAACATCCTGATTATATGCCGGTTTTCCTGATCATTTCAGCTATCATTATTCTTTGCACGGTTCTGTTTGCGGTATTTTTCCGGGAAAAACAGGCGGTGGAAAAAATGCATGCGGAAAGCCTTGCCATGGGGATTCCCGAAGCAGATATGGATGCAGGTGATGAGGGCGGAAAGGAAAAAGAAACGGATGCAGTTGTGCGCAGGTCACTTTTCGGTATTTTGCTTTGTGTATTTTTCTATTTCATGGCATCTAATGCAGTTACCTCTGCCTTCAGTAAATATGCCAGTCAGGTATGGGGTGCAGGCGGTGGAAGCTTTGCGAATTTCCAGCTTGTTGCGACAATGGTAACTTTGATCTCCTATATGCCTATGGCAAACATTTCCTGCAGAATCGGCAGAAAACTCACTACCTATATCGGAATCGGGCTGATGTGCCTGGGTGGATTCTGTATTTTTATGACACCGGGGTATAGTCCGCTGATCTATGTATTTGTTTCGATATCCGGTGTTGGTATGGGAACTGTTGCTACCACGATCTATCCGATGATCATGGAGGTTGCCAGTGAGAAAACAACCGGTCGTTATACCGGATACTATTATACAGCCAGTATGTCAGCGCAGATCATCACACCGATCCTTTCCGGTGCAGTCATGGAATTTATCGGCTATCGATATCTGTATCTGTATGCGATCGTCTGTGCACTGCTTGCAGCATTGCCACTTGCAATGGTACAGAAGGGCAATACCATATTATTAAAGGATCTGGAACCGGATCATTCCACAGGAGAATTATTAGAGGCAGGTAACTAACAGTTCTGCCTCGGCTTTTGAGAATATTCCATCAATAACACAGGTTGTTTGGTCATTTGATTTATGCTACATTAAAGAAAAACGAGGGAGAAGAAAATGGCTGAACAACAAAAAGAAGTCATACAGAAAAAGCAGTTATCACTTGCAATGCTCTGTGGCATATTAGGCTGTTTCTGCTATGGCGGCGGAGACTGGCTGATGATGTATGGAGACAGCGCACATACAGGCAGTTTGATCTGGCTTACGCAGGGAACGGCGCAGATCGCAGCATGGAGAAACGGGCTGGCGATGGCTTTGGCATTTCCGGGCATTGTTTTCTACGGAACTGCATTATTTTATTTGGGAAAATTCATAAAAGAAAAGAAAGAACAGAAGATATACCATTATCTGAATGCATTTGGGCTGACACCGTGGCTTTGCCTGCATCTGTTTTATATTATGATCTTATATGCCTATGCATGGATGAACCGGAACGGTTATCAGGATATGGCACTTCCCGTATGCGAAGCATTGTTTACACATTTGTCATGGATGATTTATGTAAGTGAAGCATTTATGCTTCCGGTATTTCTTTACTGGTTTTATGTGGTTGCCTTTGGCAGAACAGTGCTGCCTAAATGGGTAGCAGCAGGCAACGTGCTTGTCTTTTATTGTATATTGACAGGAATTAAGAGTCTTTTGCCGGATAATGCATTCCGTCTTGCCTTTACAAACGGACTGATGAGTGAAAGCATGATCTTCTTCTTCCTGCTCATATGGATCGTAGGAATGAAAAGGAAGTGATAGTATGCTGAAATATGGTATTTTGGCAAAGGCTGTGGAGCTGTTATGTTTTAAGTCGTCGCTAAACAGACTGGCAGAGTTACAGCCGGATATGGATATGGCAGCGTATAAAAAGAAGGTACAAAAAGAATACAGGGAAATGCTTCTAAGAACACCGGATATCGGCGGAAACTCTCTGGAGGTGAATCTGTATATTGCCGCATTTGTATTTTCGCTCCACAAAGCAGAGCCGGATCGGATCACACCGGCTGTTGTGGATGAAATGGTAACGGCGGTATTTGATTCTCCGTTTATGATCAAAGCACATAAAAATAAAAAATGTACCTTGTTTACCGATAAAGTACAGGACAAAAAGTTAGCAGAGAGCAAAGCAAGCCAGCATTCTCCCTATGAACTGGACTGGAAGTTTACTTATGAAAAGGGCGTAGATGAGTTCTACAATACTTATACAGAATGCGGGATCTGCAAGCTGGGCAAGCGGGAAAACTGCTTTGCTTTTGTGCCCTGTCTCTGTAACATGGATGAGCGGAATTACCGCAATGAAGGCGGACAACTGCATCGTACCAAGACGCTTGCAAACGGAGACGAATGTTGTAATTTTCATGTGACGCGGATAAAAAAATAAAATACAGGAGAAAGCATCTATCAGAAACGGTAGATGCTTTCTTTTGTATTTGTATTATCGCACAAGCAGATATCCCGTATAAGCGATATATAAAAGAATACATACTGCGCCTTCCCATCTGCACATGGACTTTTTGCTGCGGGCAAAGATGTATAGCAGAATGGCACTGAGCAGAAGTAAAATGCAGTCGATCACGGATTCGGACAGGACAGCAAGTGGTGTGATCGTAGCAGAAATACCCAGGATAAACAGAATATTGAAAATATTCGATCCGATCGCATTGCCGAGCGCAAGACCGCTGTCTCCTTTTCTGGTAGCGACGATAGAAGTAACAAGCTCAGGCAGGGAAGTACCGACCGCAATGATCGTCAGACCGATAAAGTTCTGGCTGACACCGAAGCTTTCCGCAATAATACAGGCATTATCGACGACAAGATTTCCGCCTGCGATAACTGCGATCAGACCACCGGCGATATACAGAAGACTTTTTGGCAGGGACAGCACCTTGCCATTTTCTTCGTCCTGTCTGTTTTTCAGGGCAGATATGACCATAGAGATCAGATAAGCTGTCATACCGATCAGAAGAAGGATCCCTTCCAGACGGCTGAGTACTCCGTTTGCAAGCATGATGCACAAAATAAAAGTGATCAGGATATTGAGTGGAAGATCACGTTTTAAAATGTCTTTGTTGGTGGAGAAGGCTGCCATAAAGGCGCATATGCCGACTACGACAAGCCCATTAAAAATGTTGGATCCAATGACATTACTGAGAGCGATCTCATTGCTTCCGCTCAGTGCAGCACTCATGCTGACAGAGGCTTCCGGAGCACTGGTTCCCATGGCAACGATCGTCAGTCCGATGATCACGCTTGGAACACGCAGAAGCCGGGCGAGGGAAGAACTGCCATCCACGAAGAAATCCGCTCCCTTGATCAGGAGCACAAAACCTACAACTAACCATACATATTCCATAGTTCCATCCTTTCCGCGACAAAAGCATAAAAAAACGAGACCTTTATCGCATACAAAATAGTCGATAAAAGTCTCGTTACTTACCCACAATAACCGGCCTTGCGGCGTGATGACGATCATTATGACATCAGCAGATGCAAACTACTCCCTTTTATAGTAAGTATACTATGGCAGAAGCAGCAGGATGTCAATCACTAACCGGTTAAGAACCGGTAAAGATATGGCATGTGCAATTTTATTTGCTATCAGGTAACATTTTATCGGTAACCAGGGATAATCCCTTTCCGATCAAAATACATGCAACTGCCAATGCTACTGTAATTCCTGCACAAAGTAATACACCTGTTAATCCTGTTCCCATTTTTAATAATCTCCTTTATTTTTGAATTTTACGGAATGCATATAGTTACTTTTTCGTACTGCATTCGCCATGTAAATCCGGAAAGACTGCCATTAATGACCTGCTTATTGCAATTTACACGGCTCTGGATCGTTAAAAATAAAGGAGTTTGTTTTTCTGCCCATCCTGATCATGGATATATCGGATGATAAACTGGCGGCTGCACAGAAAGGCTGCTGCCAGATAAAAGAGCATGAGCGTCAGCAGGATGCAGAATGCGCAATAGCCTGCTGCTTCGTGACAGGTAAGATCGGCTTTTGTATTGGTAAGCCGTCTTGTTGTAGAACGGTTTAATACAACCGCATGGCTTGCATAAAAGGTTTCTTCTGCGTTGATAAAATCAGGAATGATCCCTGTATCTTCCTCCAGAATACAGGGAACAGAGGTTGTCTGTGTGTAACCCAGATAGGGTATTTCATCCGCAGAAGGTATTTCCGGATTTTTGTCCAGAACAGAAAGAAGGAACAGAATAAGAAGAAGCAGGCAGGCAGTTCTGCTGCGCCTGTAAGATGCTTGTTTCATATTGCTTCCTCCTTTCCTGCAATTTATTCCTGCCTTATTATATGCTTCCGATTCTCCGATTTCAATATGAATCCAGTTAAGATTACAGAAGAGAAATCCCGGGCACGATTGCGGATGGGAAATGATTGAAAATACAGATAGGACAAGTTACAATAAAGAAAGAGTAAGAATGGATACGGAGGTGTTTTATGAAGCAGGAACAGATACTTGCACTACTGCAGGATATGTCGCTGACAGAAAAGATCGGGCAGATGGTACAGATGGTCGGAATGCTCTATGATGCAAAGGAGCAGGGAATTATAACAGGTCCTATGATGGCAGATATGAAGGTGACGGAGGAAGATTTGAAGATGGCGGGCTCCAGCCTTCTTTTATACGGCGGGGAAAAGCTTGCCAGGATCCAGAAAAGCTATATGGAAAACCAGCCGCATCATATTCCGCAGATGTTTATGTATGATGTGATCCACGGTATGAAAACAATATTTCCGGTTCCGCTTGCACAGGGAGCGAGCTTTGATCCGGTGCTTGCAAGAGACTGTGCGTCTGTCGCAGCGAAAGAGGCAGCAGCCGGCGGAATCCATGTGGCATTTTCGCCGATGGTCGATCTGGTGCGTGATCCCAGATGGGGCCGTGTGATGGAATCGACCGGGGAAGATCCGTATTTAAACGGATTGTTTGCGGAGGCTATGGTGCAGGGACTGCAGGGAGACGACATGAGCCGGGAAGGAAAGGTCTGCGCCTGTGTGAAGCATTTTGCAGGATACGGCGGTGCAACAGGCGGACGGGACTATAATACGGTAGAAGTATCTGAAAATTCCTTCCGCAATGAATATCTGCCTGCTTATGAAAAAGGGATCAAAGCAGGAGCTGGTATGGTGATGACATCGTTTAATACGGTAAACGGTGTTCCGGCGACGATCAATCAGTGGCTGATGAAAAAAGTGCTCCGGGAAGAAATGGGATTTGACGGGGTACTGATCTCAGATTTTGCGGCTATTTATGAAACGATCGCGCATGGCTGCTCGGAGGATGCCAAAGATGCGGCGCATAAAGCTGCACTTGCGGGTGTGGATATTGATATGATGACAGAGTGCTACAGAAGTGAGCTGGTCAAACTGGTGGAAGATGGAACGATTCCGGAAGCACTGATCGATGAAAGTGTGCTCCGTATTCTGACACTGAAAAACAAGCTTGGACTGTTTGAAGATCCCTATAAAGGCATGGGAGCTGAAAAGGAAGCACAAATGCAGTTGACAGAGGCACACAGGGCACTTGCCAGAAAGGCAGCAGCGCAGACCTTTGTACTTCTGAAAAACGAAGGTGGATTGCTTCCGCTGTCGACGGAAAAGAAGATTGCCTTTATCGGTCCTTATACAGACAGCAAGTGTCTGATCAGTACATGGGCGATTTCCGGGAATGTAAAGGATTGCGTGACGATCCGTGAGGCAGCGGAAGAAGTATTCGACAGCACAAAAACCACATATGTGCAGGGGAGTGCTTTTATGCCACAAGGCTATGTATTTGAGGGATTTGATCAGGCAGGGAATGTGCTGCCTGTGGAATATACGGAAGCGGAAAGGGCGCAGATGCTGCAGGAAGCGATAGAAGCAGCAAAGCAGGCAGAAATCGTTGTAATGCCGATCGGCGAATATTATCTGCAAAGCGGTGAGGCAACAAGCCGGGGAGATATCCGGATTCCGGAGCCGCAGCTCGTGCTTTTGCGGGAGGTTGCAAAGGTCAATGCCAATATTGTGGTTGTGCTGTTTAACGGAAGACCGCTTGACCTGCGGGAAGTAGAGGAAAACGCGAAAGCAGTGCTGGAAGTATGGCTTCCGGGAACAGAAGGCGGTCACGCCATTGTAGATGCATTGACAGGGAAAGTAAATCCATCCGGAAAACTGCCGATGAGTTTCCCTTACTGTGTAGGACAGATTCCTGTTTACTATAATCATTTAGCGACGGGAAGACCAAATGATCCACAGAAAAAAGAAAGATACCTGTCCAAATATCTGGATATTCCAAATGAACCATTATATCCGTTTGGGTATGGTCTTTCCTATACAGGGTTTACCATATCGGACGTCATACTTTCTTCAGACAGGCTGACGAAGGATGGAGAGATAAAAGCATCCGTATGCATACAAAATACAGGAGAGCGGGAAGGCAGTGATGTACTGCAGCTCTATATCCGTGATGTGATAGCTTCTGTTGCCCGCCCTGTGAAAGAGCTGAAAGGAATCGAAAAAGTCAGCTTAAAGCCGGGCGAGAAGAAGGAGATCAGTTTCCGGATCACCGAAGAAATGCTCCGGTTTGTGCGCGCGGACGGAAGCTACGGAAGTGAACCGGGTAAATTCCGTGTATGGATCTCAGACAGCAGTGATAGTGGTGTGTATCAGGAGTTTGCCTTGTAATATATTGCTGTCTTGCGTATAATAAATAAAATAGCAGAGACAATGACAGAAAACGAACAGCAGGAAAAGGAGATAACAAAATGAAAATAGCAGTTTTAGAGAGAAATAGTGTCGGAACAGATATTGATGTAACCTGTTTTGAAGATTTTGGAGAGGTTACTTATTATAGAAATACAGTAGCAGCAGATGCGGCTGAAAAGGTAAAGGATGTTGATATCATCATTGCCAATAAAGCACCGATGAACGAAGAAACATTAAAAGATGCACCAAATGTAAAGTTGATCTGTGAATTTGCGACCGGCTTTGACAATATTGATCTGGAATACTGCAAAAAAAGAGGAATCAAGGTTGCCAATGTAAAAGACTATTCCACAGCTGCAGTGGCACAGCATACATTTGCCCTGGCACTTTACTTATTGGAGCATCTGCCACATTACGATACCTATGTAAAGGACGGTTCTTATGGTGCGCAGGATCGGTTCAGCAATTTTGATCTGCCTTTCACAGAGCTTGCAGGCAAGACATGGGGGATTATCGGAATGGGTAATATCGGCAGAATGGTTGCCGAGATCGCAACAGCTTTCGGCTGTAAGGTTATTTTCCATTCTGTAACAGGAAAGAGCACCTGTACGGAATATGAGCAGGTATCCAAGGACGAGCTGCTTGCGCAGTCCGATATTTTATCCCTGCATTGTCCGCTTTCCGACATGACAAGAAATTTTATTGATAAAGAGGCGCTTTCCAAGATGAAGAAAACCGCACTTCTGATCAATGTGGCAAGGGGCCCGGTTGTCAACAATGCAGATCTGTATGACGCACTGGAAAGCGGAGAGATCGCAGCGGCAGGACTTGATGTACTTGAAAAAGAGCCGATCGCAGCGGATAACCAGCTTGGAAAGATCCGGGACAGCAACAAGCTGATCATTACACCACATATGGCATGGGCATCTGTGGAGGCACGTGAAAGACTGGTCAACGAGGTTTATAAAAACATAGAAGCTTTCCTGAAAGGTGAAGACAGAAATATCATTATATAATGTGGTGAAAAGTGGCTTTTTGCTTGGTTTTCCTAACGTTGTATGGTATAATGATCGGAGATAAACCGTAATGGAAAACGGCAGAATGCAATATGGGAACAGTGTGAGAAGGCACTGTTGTAAGGAGTTACTATGGCAGATAAAGAATTAGATAAGAATCAGCAGGAAGAGGATATCGATATTGATGCGCTCTTTGCAAAGATGATGGCTGATAAGGCAGCCAGCGGAGAAGAGATCAAACAGGCTGAGGAAGAGCCTGAAAAAGCCGCACCGCAGCCGGAGGCTGAGAAATATGCCGTGGCAGAGAACAATCAGGAAACAGAAGAGGAGCCTGCAGATGATATGGGTACAGAAGATGCACCTGTAGAAACGGAATCCGCAGAATCCGCAGAAACCGTGGAAGCTGCAGAGGCAGAAGATACGGATGAGGAAGAACAGCCGGCAGAGGAAGCAGACAGTGCTACAGACGCGGTGGAAGCAGAGTATGGCTCAGATATGGCAGAGGAAGCAGCTGCAGAAGAAAGTGGGCAGGAAGAATTTGTTCCGGTTGCAGACATTGGTACGAAAAAGAGATTTTTTACTTTTTCCCGCAGAATGTTACTTCTGGCACTTGTTCCGATGCTGGCGATCTGTATTATGATCACTATGTTCAGCACAAAGTCATTACAGTCCGGACTGGAAGATGAGATAAAAAAATCTCTTCAGATCGTAGCAACCTCTCTGGATGAAACATACAGCAATCTGTATGAAGGTGACTATAAGCAGGATCTGACAGGACGTGTTACCAAAGGTGAAGTGCTGATCACCGGTGATAATAAACTGATTGATGCACTTAAGGAAAGAACCGGATTTGAAATGACGTTGTATTTTTACAACATGCGTCTGATCACAACCGTGAAGCGTGAAAAGGGAGGAAGATCTACCGGTACAAGACTGGATAAGGAAATTGCAGAACAGATTAATAAGGGTGAGTCTGTTTTTGTGGAAAATGCAGATATTGAAGGACATACCTATTATGCATATTATCAGCCGCTTTTAAATGCGGATGGTGCGGTAGCAGGTGCGATCGGAGTTGCAAAAGAATCCGAAGACGTACAGGCCAATATCAAGGGGCAGACAACGAAGATCATAATTATGTCTGTAGTTCTGATGGGTGTTGTATCGATCATTATTGTGCTGCTTGCATCCAAAATGGTATCAGTCATGGAAGAGACAAGAAAGTTCTTAGGCCAGATCGTGAAGGGAGAGCTTTCTACTAATGTGAATAAGAAGATCACAAAGCGTAACGATGAGCTGGGAGATATTTACAATATTTCCATTCAGCTGCAGAATGCGCTGAGGCGTATTGTTTCAGATATTAAGAAATCTTCTTCGGATCTGATCACATCGGCAGATCAGCTGACCAATATGGCGATCAATACAAGAGGGACTGTAGATGTGGTTTACCAGTCGCTGGAGGAAATCACCAAGGGATCTGCAACGCAGGCAGACGAAACCGGTGTTGCAAAGCATAATGTGGATCGGATCGGTGAGCAGATCACATATATTACAGATGAGGTAGATGCGCTGACCAGACATGCGGAGCAGATGTCAGACGCAGAAAAGGCTTCAGAAGTGATCATCGGAGAATTAAATGCCTCCAATGAAGAAGCAAGTACTTCTGTGACAAAGATAGCAGAACAGATCAATACATTGCATGATTCGATCGCATCCATCCAGTCTGCGATCACAATGATCCAGAATATTGCAGATGAGACAGATCTTCTTTCCTTAAATGCAAGTATCGAAGCTGCCAGGGCAGGAGATGCAGGTCGTGGATTTGCGGTTGTTGCCCAGCAGATCAGCAAACTGGCTGAGCAGTCCAATACGACAGCAGAGGAAGTAGAAAAGATTATTGCTGAGATCATATGCGAATCTAACCGTATGGTTGAGGTAATGGAAGAAGTGAAGGTGAAGATGGATCAGCAACAGCAAAAGCTGGATGAGACAATGGAGAAATCCAATGCAGTAGCTGTTGGTGTCAGCAACTCGCTTAATAATATTGAAAATATCCGTGGAAAGGTCAGCGTTCTAAGTGATTCGGGAGATGCTATTCAGGATGTGGTACATAATCTGGCATCTATTTCCGAGCAGAATGAAGCTTCTACAACGAGTACAATGAACTCCGCACAGGGCATGAGCGATACGATGAACAGCCTCGAGGTTTCATCTGAAAACCTTCGCCAGCTCGCCGGTAAACTCGACGAAGCCCTCGCAATCTTCAAGATGTAACAAACTGAGAGGAAAAAGAAAAAAGGGAACATTCCGAGCAAGCTTGCTTGCAGAGGAAAGTACCCTTTTTTCTTTTTATGGCGAAGCCATACATGAGCAAAATAAGCTACGAAGTAGCGGGAAGCCTCGGAGAGGCGATTTTGCGAATGAACTCTCAGTTAGTGTATGTATTAAACCGTCTGCAAAGCAGACGATAAAGCACCGAAGGTGCGGGTTTGCGAGTCTATGGTATAAAAAAAGGGAACATTCCGAGCAAGCTTGCTTGCAGAGGAAAGTACCCTTTTTTCTTTTTATGGCGAAGCCATACATGAGCAAAATAAGCTACGAAGTAGCGGGAAGCCTCGGAGAGGCGATTTTGCGAATGAACTCTCAGTTTGTGTATGTATCAAACCGTCTGCGAAGCAGACGATAAAGCACCGAAGGTGCGGGTTTGCGAGTCTACACCGGTTTCTTTGTACCGCACTCAACGCAGAACTTTCCTTCATTCTTTGTACCGCATTCCGGGCAGAACCACTGCATTTTCACAGGTTCTTCCGGTTTCTTGGAACCACATTCCGTACAGAACTTACCACTGTTTTTTGCACCGCAGCTACAGATCCATTCACCTGCTGCAGGTGCGCTTTGCTGCGGAGCCGGAGCTGCCTGCTGAGGCTGGGCTTGTGCTGCCTGTGCCTGCTCCTGTGCTGCCATGTTAAATAATGTATTGGCATTTAAGCCGCCTGCTGCGTTTGCCATATTCATGCCTGCGAATGCCATCATAGGACCAGTGCTTGTATTGCTGGCAGCAGCTTTCATTGCTTCTGCCTGTGCGCTTGTCAGAGTGGCAGCAGCCATGCTTGTGTTGCGGAGCACTGCGGTTTTTTGCAGTTCTTTGATCATCTTTTCGTCTTCCGGTGAAGCAGTTACCGTATTAACACCGAAAGAAGCAACCTTGATACCGCGCAGCTCTGTCCATTTTTCGGAAAGAACGTCATTTAAGGCATCTGCCAGCTCCATGGTATGAGCAGGAATGTTGCTGTAACGGACGCCCAGATCGGAAATCTTTGCAAAAGCAGGCTGCAGTGCTGTCAGAAGCTCTGTTTTCAACATGCTGTCGATATTATCTCTGGTGTAGTCATCTGTAACATTACCGCAGACATTCGTGTAGAACAGAAGCGGATCTACGATCTTGTAAGAATATTCTCCATTGCAGCGAAGTGCGATATCAATATCCAGTCCGATATTATTGTCAACAACACGGAACGGAACAGGATTCATCGTACCGTATTTATTACCGAGGATTTCCTTTGTATTGATGAAGTATACACGCTGATCCTTGGCCGGATCACCGCCCATGGAAATACGTTTGCCGATCAGGGCAAAGGTCTGTTTGATGTTATCTCCGAGACTGCCATAGAAAATACTTGGCTCAGAAGAAGTATCGTATACAAATTCACCTGGCTCTGCGCAGACTTCGACGATCTTACCCTGATCGACGATCAACATACATTGTCCGTCATTGACAGCAATGATAGAGCCGTTGGAGATAATGTTATCCTCCCCCCTTGTATTGCTGCTTGACCGCTTATTGCTCGTGCGCTTTTCCCCTTTTGTTACCAGTACATCTGCTGCCATGGAGTCGCAGTAAAAATACTCACGCCACTGATCTCCGAGTGCAGATCCGATCGCATTTCCGGTTGCTTTGATTAATCCCATAATTTCCTCCTTATATATGTATTATGTATGTGTGAATTCTATCATACTTCTGTCAAAAGAATATGACAGTTGTTCTTATATGATGCTGGTGATCTTAATATTCTGATTGGCTGCCAGATCAAGGAATTTATTACAACATTTAATTGTGGGTCTGGAGAGATAGGAGGGATTTACAAATACAACTTCACCTTCCAGACCATTGTTTAATAAAATACGTTCTCCGATAAAGCTGGTACCGATGTGTCTCAGGAATTCCAAATACAGCTCCGGATCATACTTCTGAAAACCATCCTGTTCAAATGACTCGATCACAGAGTAAGGACAGAGCGGATTGCGATAACATCTGTTGCTTGTCATGGCATCATAAATATCGACGATCGTGACCATTTTGGAAAAGAACGATATTTTATCGGCGGTAAAACCGTATGGATAGCCGCTGCCATCACATTTCTCGTGATGCATAAGGGCAGCATTTTTAACTTCCTCCGGCAAATTATACTGATCGAGCAGATTATAACCGTCAAGAGGATGACGTTTGATTGCTTCAAATTCTGTTTTGGTAAGTTCGCCCGGCTTTTTCAGGATCGATTCCGGTACTTTCAGCTTACCGACATCATGGAACAGCCCACAGGATGTGGCAAGGATGCGTTCATCCTTGCTTAGATTCAGCCACCCGGCAAATATATTGCAGATGATAGCTGAGTTAATACTGTGCGCATAAGTGGAATCATCATAATCCCGCATGTTCAGCAGCATATCCATCATATTGATGGAGGATGCCTGCCCTTCTCCGATCAGGACAAGTGTCTGGGAAAGCAGATTTTCCGCATCAAAGCCGGAATTGGATTCCACGATCTGATTCAGTCCTGTCTGCAGGGATTCCACATGATCTTCAAAATTCTTTTTAAAATTGATAAAATCGGGATTTGATTTGATACGTTCACTATAGGACGGCGTGTCAAAAAAACTGGTCTGCGGTGGTGCAACTTCTTCGTCTTCAATACGGACGGAGTAAATTGCAAAGGCTTCCAGTTTTTCGATTCCGTTTTGCGTGAGGATGATTTTTTTCGGAAGAATCAGCTGTCCATCTATGGAAAAAATATCTTCCGCAGTGATCATACCGGGATGTAAATCCTTTACAAGAAGTTTTCTCATATGCATTCCCACCTCTCTGCAGAAATAGCCTGTTTCATTTTGAAACGAAAGCTTTTACTACTTATATCATAGAAGAAATTGGAATGCGTGTCAATGAAAAGAGAACTTCCTTACGGAAGTTCTCGGATCAGATTACGGATTGTTAAAATGTAAGCCGGAGAAACAGATAATTCATCGATCCCCATCTCAATAAATTGCTTTGTCAAAGCAGTATCACTGCCAAGTTCACCGCAAATACCAACCCAGCAGTTTTCCTTATGTCCGTTGTCAATGACAATCCGGATCATACGCAGGATGGCTTCGTGGTGTGGGTTATAAAAAGCATCCAGCGCCTCATTCTGTCTGTCGATCGCAAGTGTATACTGGGTCAGATCATTTGTACCGATGCTGAAGAAATCAACTTCCTTTGCCAGAAGATCACTGATCATAACAGCCGCAGGGGTTTCGATCATAATACCGATCTCGACCTCTCCGAACGGGATCTGCTGCGTCGCCAGTTCATCGCGTACCGCGGAAAGAATCTGCTTGATCTGTCTGACTTCTTCGACGGAGGTGATCATTGGGAACATGATCGAGATCGTACCATAAGCACTGGCGCGTAAGATCGCACGGAGCTGTACTTTAAAGATCTCCGGTCTTTCCAGACAGATGCGGATCGCCCGAAAGCCCATCGCAGGATTTTCTTCCTTTGGCAGATTAAAATAAGGCGCCTGTTTATCGGCTCCGATATCAAGTGTGCGGATAATGACCTTTTTGCCTGCCATATTTTCCGCAACAGTCTTATAGGCCTGGAACTGCTCCTCCTCGGTCGGATAATCCTGTGCTTCCAGATACAGAAATTCGCTGCGGAACAGGCCGATTCCGCCCGCATCATTGGCAAGTGCGGCCCCAACATCGGACACATTACCGATATTGGCGTAAAGATTGATCTTCTTGCCGCTTTTTGTGATGGTTTCTTTTCCTTTCAGCGCTGCCAGAAGCTGTTTTTGGCGTAGTTCATCTTCTTTTTTTGCCTGCATTTCAGCAAGAAGTGCGTCATCAGGCTCGATGATCAGCGTTCCGCTATGTCCGTCTACAATTGCCGTTTTACCGTTCCATTCATCCCTGACCGGAATACCGACAAGAGCGGGAATTCCCATGGTACGGGCTAAGATCGCGGTATGGGAATTGGAAGAACCGAGTGTTGTCACAAAAGCGAGCAGATTGTCCTTATCCATTTGTACAGTCTCGCTCGGTGCAAGGTCTTCTGCCATGATAATAACAGGCTCCATGATATCGTGTTTATCGGTCTGTCCCATAAGAATGCGGATCAGACGGTCGGAAATATCTTTGACATCCGCTGCACGTCCCTGCATATATTCATCATTCATGGATGCAAATAACCGGGAGAAGTTATCACCGGTGCTTGCAACCGCAAATTCTGCATTTACCTGTTGGGAGCGGATGATATGGTAAACACTGTCAAGATAGTCATCATCATCGAGCATCATCCTGTGAATTTCAAAGATCATAGCGCCTGATTCACCAACCTGAGTAAGTGCTTTGTCATAAAGAGCCTGTAACTGCGCACCTGCTTCTTCGCGCGCATGGTCAAAGCGGTTGATCTCGGCTTCCGGATCGGAGATCCTGATCCGTTTAACCTGCTGCTGTTCTTTTTCGTATTTACAGATTTTCCCGATCGCAATTCCATTAAAGATGGATTTTCCATGATAGGTTTCCATATCATACCCCCTTGCTATTGCATAAAATCATTCATGTCCGACAGTCAAAGCCGGAGAGCGTGTAGGCGGTGATGTTCATATCTCCTGAAAACGCTACGGTATGTGCATGTCCGGTCTTGTAATATCTGCTGCTAAATACATAATGCCCGTTATTGACAAAGATTTCAATAGTAGAATGATCGACCAGGATCTGCAGACTGCTTACTTTATTCTCTCTGATTTTGGCTTTTCGTATACAACGGCCGCAGCCTTTTGCATCTTCCGGATTACATTCCCGGTCCGGCAGGAAGGAAAGGGAAAGGACAGAGGTGCCGGCATCATATAGAATCTGCATTCCTTTATCAATAATAATCGAAAAATCTTCATTTCCCGTAATATTTGCCTGCATTTCAAAAGCACCCTCTGTCAGAAAATGATCCGACGGAATGATGACAGCATCCTTGCGCAGGGCAGTTAATTCTTTTACCGGATTCTGGCAGATATCCCCGGATGCGTCCAGAGTCAGTTCTCTTGGGACGGTCAGCGTATGCTGCCAGCCCTCTGCAACAGTCGGATTTTCATATTCGATATCACCGATGCCCATCCAGCCGATCAGGATTCTTCTGCCTGATTCATCGATAAAGCTCTGCGGTGCGTAAAAGTCAAAGCCCATATCCCATTCTGTGAAAGGAGATAAGGTATAATCTTCCAAATCTCCGAGAATGCGGTAATATCCTGACTGGTAAACATTCTGATACTGATATTCCTCTGCTGCAATGCCCTGGGGCGAAATGGAAAGGAAACGGTTTCCGTCAATCCGGAACAGATCCGGGCATTCCCACATATAACCAAAAGGCTTTTCGGAGGTAATATATTGTTTGAAACGGAAGTGTTCCTTATCCTCTGCTTCATAAAGAAGAACACAGCCAACATCCTTTCTGGTTCTGGCACCGAGCACCATATAGTATTTTCCGTTTTCTTTAAAAACCTTAGGATCCCTGACATGACAGGATAAGGTGTGCGGGTAATCTGCACTTGTTAAAAGGCATTTTTTGGCAGAAGCCGTAATGCCGTCTTTTGACGTGACCAGCGTGGTATTGGAGCCACGGCCTTCATAGGTAAAGTCGAAATCACCGTCTTCCATTGTATTGCCTGTGTAATAGAGATACATGGTATCGTCTTCGACAAATGCACTTCCGGAATATACACCATCCTTATCCAGATCACAGTCCGGTGATAAAAAGATGCCTGTATACGTATAGTTTATAAAATCTTTTGTTTCATAGTGTCCCCAGTATTTGTCTCCCTCGCCAATGGCGGAGTAAGGAGAATACTGGAAAAAAACATGGTAAGTACCATGCAGCTGACAGAGTCCGTTTGGGTCATTCAGCCATCCGGATGGTGGCATCAGATGAAAGGAAAGTGCGGAATCTGTATGAGAAACCCTGGTCATGTGAATTTGCTCCAGTTTTTTGATCTTTTCATGATCCTGTATTGTATTGTGAACCATAAATAATATTCCTCCCTTTTGTATTGCCTGGGACCGGTATCTCCCAAGGCTTGTCAATAGCAGTTTCTATATAATGCAATCGTTATCATATTCACTGACATTATTATTACGAAATAATCAACTGATT
>ERZ1026860.747-NODE-747-length-19224-cov-9.593563_pt1 | contig 19224 bp, 15 predicted proteins | sample MGYA00380160_ERZ1026860 | MGnify/ENA primary metagenome ERZ1026860 (study PRJEB33269, sample SAMEA4719796) | human gut metagenome | biome: human-associated habitat; feature: organic feature; material: feces | place: Cameroon | collected 2013-10 ... | reverse complement strand
GCATGCGTTTCACCGCCCAATCGAACCGTATGTATTTATTGTTGACTTCCATAATACTTCTCTATTTGACGACAAAGGTAAGATATTTCTCCGAAACCGATGGTTGATTTCGCAACAACTGTTTGATGGTTCATATCTTTCCGCCTATTCCTCTGAACTTTTCGACAAAGGCTGCAATCTTTTGGAAAACGCTTTGTTTCTTTGTAAGATATTGAGGGTTCAGCGGACTCATCTTTGGCAAAAGAGTATTCAGGTCTGTTCCGTTTTCGCTGGCATACTCTCGTTTCAAAGAAAGTTGTATATAGCGTTTTGCCTCTTCTACGTTCAGTTTTTCATCTGCAATAAGCCTTGCTGCCTCAGCTCTTTGCTTTTCTTGTGCGTATGTAAAGAATGCTTCTATTACGCCGGGTTTGTCCTCAATACTGTCTAAATTTGTATCATTTATAAAATCTACAATAAGGCTTTCCTTTGCCCTGTTGCCGACGCTCGCCCTGATTAAACGGCGAACCTCATTTACCAAAGCCGTTTTATCTTTTGTTTTCCGGTTATGCTCAAAAATCAATTCCAAAATGTAATCCAAATCTATCTCTTGGGATTTAAGCAAATCGATCTCAAAGACCACATCATCCCAATCGACTTCCGACTTGTCATGTTTCTTTTCTTCCTGTTCTCTTCTTCGCCAATCGCGAATATCGTTATAGGTCGAACGATAGTCCTGAACAATCCTTTCATTCAAAACGTCGGTATTCAAAAGCAAAGCAAGTTTCTCTTCATCCAAGAAGTAACTTTCCTTAAACGCTTCAAGTTCGGCATTATCGTTGCGGTCTATTTTTTGCAGAGCTTTAAGCATTGTAAATTCATCATAGTTCTGCAAGATATTTTCTATTCGCAAATACTCTCCGAACAACTTTACAAAATCTCTTTTATCAGCCTCTGTTTCTATTCTCTCCGGACTTGGGAACCTATTCTGCAACTCTTTAACCACAGACACATATCCCCTGCAAGACATACCGTTCACTATATCGGAAAAACCCTCGATATACTCTCTGTAACTCTTTTCAAGAATGACATTTCTTTTGTTTTTATCTCCGAACAAGGCTATGGCATCTATCGTTTCTTGCTCCAAGTCTCTAAACGTAACAATATTACCAAATGCCTTGGTCATATCATATATTCTGTTTGTGCGAGAGAACGCTTGTATCAAACCATGATAACGCAGGTTCTTATCTACAAAAAGAGTATTCAACATCGGAGCATCAAAACCGGTAAGGAACATACCGACCACTATAATCAAATCCACCTCTTGTTTCTTTACTCTGTTCGACAAGTCCCGATAATAGTTTTGAAACTCTCTGCTATCCACACTGAAGTTTGTGCCGAACATCACATTGTAGTCTTCTATCGCCTTACTCAAAAATTCTTTGGCACTGCTGTCCATTGCAGTAGGTTCGAATGTCTCTTCCGAAATCTCACCTGCCGCATGCTGTTGTTCATTGGGAGCAAAAGAAAAAATGGTTGCTATCTTCAAAGGCTTTTCAGTATCTTTCTGCAAATTATTGAGTTCTTGGTAGTATAGTTTTGCAGCTTCAACACTGCTGACGGCAAACATAGCATTAAATCCGGCACGCCCACTATGGTTTCTGTGGGTCTTTATTCTGAAATTACGCAATATGTATTGTGATATTTCTCTGATTCTGTCGGGGTGCAGTAAAGCCTCTTTGTTCTCCAAGGCACTCAGTTTCTCTTCATTCCTTTCCCTCTCGCAAGACTTGAATTTCGGTCTGACATCATTGTAATCGACCTTGAATTTAAGCACCTTTTCATCTCTGATTGCATCGGTAATAACGTATGAATGCAGTTCCTGACCGAATACGCTTGCAGTTGTTTCTGCCCCCAAAGCATTCTCCGGAAATATGGGTGTACCTGTAAATCCGAATTGAAAATATTGCTTGAACCTCTTCTTCAAATTTTTCTGAGCTTCGCCAAACTGAGAACGGTGAGCCTCATCAAAGATAAAGACCACAGGCTCTTGATATACCTCCAAATCGTTCTCCGACTTCATCAGATTGTTCAACTTCTGAATAGTGGTAACTATTATCTTATTGTCCTCCTTTTCGATATTTCGTTTCAAACCAGCCGTATTCTCGGAGCCGTTCACACTGTCGGGCGAGAAACGTTGGTATTCTTTCATTGTCTGATAATCCAAATCCTTACGATCAACCACAAAGAAAACCTTTGAAATAAAGTCAAGGCGTGTGGCAAGCCGTGCAGCCTTGAAGCTGGTAAGTGTCTTACCCGAACCTGTCGTATGCCAAATATATCCTCCGCCATCGGTCGTTCCCCATTTCTTGGCATTGTAGGCACACTTTATCTTCCACAAAATACGTTCCGTTGCAGCAATCTGATAAGGTCGCATAACAAGCAAAGTATTGTTTGCATCGAATACCGAATATTTGAAAATCACTTGCAATAAAGTGTTCTTTTGGAAGAAAGTCGCCGTGAAGTCTTTGAGGTCTTTTATCAAGGTATTGTCAGCCTCTGCCCAATTCATGGTGAAATCGAAACTGTTCTTTTCTCTCTTGACAGTGTTTGCAAAGTATCTGGTATCCGTTCCGTTGGATATGACAAAGAGTTGCAAATACTTGAACAAAGAATTTTCACTATTGAAACTCTCCTTGCTGTATCGGTGTACCTGATTGAAAGCCTCTCGAATGGCAACTCCTCTTTTTTTCAATTCAACCTGCACCATCGGCAGACCGTTCACCAATATGGTAACATCATAACGATTTGCATGCGTTCCTTTCTGCTGAAACTGATTTATGACCTGCACCTTATTGCGGGCAATATTCACCTTATCGACCAAGTAGATGTTTTGAATATGTCCATCATCGAATATAAAGTCATAGATGTAGTCGTCCTGTACCTTTCTCGTCTTCTCCACAAGTCCGTCTCCCGACTTATCGAGATACTCCTCCATGAAAGTTTTCCATTCCTCCTCGGAAAACTTCACATTGTTGAGTATTTCGATTTGCCTTTTCGCATTGGCAAGCAAAGCCTCCGGAGTAACCACATCGGGAAGATATTCATAGCCCTGATTTATCAAATCCTCGATGAACTCGCTCTCCAAAGCCGCCTCCGTCTGATAACCCTGCGGCTGCTCAGCCAACACGGATTTTCTTGTATATTTGTCTAAAACTATGAAATTAGGCAATTCCGCAATAGTGTCGTATTGTTTCATCTCTCTTTCTTCATATTGATTTTTCATATCCCAATCCTTGTTTTACGCTCTTGGAAATGTCAAGAGTTTATTTCTGTAATACTCATATTGTTCTCCGACGGCTGCAATCTCCGAGGGCAAACCCTCGCTCAAATCATTTACAAGCGTTTCAAATTTATCAAGAATACCGACAATGCGTTCTTGTTCTGCAAGCGGCGGAATAGGGAGTGCAAACTTACCCATACGTTCACTTGATACCCTGATAACTTTTGTACCTGTATAAGCTGTTCGCTTATAGTTCGCAAATAAGTCTGTTTGAAACAAATAAGAAATATACTTCGGGTTTTGCTTATGATGGAATATATAAGCATCTCCACTTATTGCAACCTCAGAATGTCCCAACCATGCAACAGCCTTGCAACACCCATCAACATCTTCACTTGTAGTTGCAATAATCAAATCTCCATATTGTGCCTTCTTTAATTGTTCTGCATATTTTTGAGAGGTAAACGAAATAGTTTCACTTGCGAAAGTACCATAATGCGTATGTATTTGTCCGTAGTGGATACAAGGGAAACCGCTCTCGGTGAAATCTTTCTTCTGCAATCCGTTTCCTCTTATAAATGTTCCTATCTCATTCATTGTCAGCCACAGTACCCCCCCAATTTTGTTAAAAGATAATAATTTATCTCTATAATACTCGTATTGTTCCCTCCTCGCTTGCAGCTCCGCTTGCAGCTCCGCTTGCAGCTCCGCTGCATATTCCGAGAAACGGTCGAGAATTTTTACAATTTCTTCTTGCACTTCAAGCGGCGGAACGGGAATTTCTATATTTGCAAAATCATATTTAGACAATCCAAAACGAGTTAATCCTTTTGCGAATTTATAGATTTGTTTCTGGATAATGTCTGTCTCAAATAGGTATCTCACAAAAAAACTTGTCGTCATATTACACTCAACCAAACGAAATCTCATGATATGATAACTATATACAGTGTTAACAAGATCTTCAACAATAACAGCAGCATGACCGATATCATCTCTTGTTTCTGATGTTGGTGTTATAAATATATCACCTCTTTTACAAGTACAGTCGTTCAACTTTTTTGGAGAAGCTGATACAATCATTTTAGGGATACTACTATCAATATGTGCGTGTTTATAAACATCAACATAATTCAGCAAAGTAACCATAGGTTGTCCTACAACAATTTTTTTATCTACACCGACGCTATCAAAGCTTCCTATCTCTCCCAGTTTCTTATATTCCACTCCATTGGGACAGTGTTGCTTTATCAATTCTTGCAATTTGCTCATAGTCTGTTTACTTCTCGTCTTCTTCCAATTCCGCAACGATTGCTTCTATCTCTCTTCTCAGTTCGTTTTCTCTTGCCACAATGCGGCGAATGCGGGCATTCAATTCTTTTATGTCTATCGGTTTGCGTGTTTCCTGAGGTTCGACATAACTGCTTACAGACAGGTTGTAGTCATTTTCCGCAATCTTGCTGTTATCCACCAAAGCAGAAAGATGTTCAACATCTTTTTTATCGCCGAATAATTGAATTATTTTTGCGATATGCTCATCAGTAAGTACATTGTTGTTTCTCTCTTTTTTATAGAAGCTTTCACCTCCGGCATCTATAAACTGCGTCTTGGCATCGGGCTTATGCTTTGAGAGTACAAGAATATTCACGGCTATGCTCGTGCCATAGAAAAGGTTGGGAGGCAGCGTTATGACGGTCTCCACAAAATTGCTATCGACAAGATACTGCCGTATTTTCTTCTCTATGCCTTGACGGTAAAATATTCCGGGAAAACAAACGATGGCAGCCCTTCCCTTGGCGGAAAGATAGTTTAAGGAATGAAGAATAAATGCAAAATCCGCTTTGGAATTGGGAGCCAACACACCTGCCGGTGCATAACGTTCATCGTTTATCAGCGTAGGGTCTTCGTTTCCCACCCACTTGACCGAGTAAGGCGGATTTGAAACAATGGCATCGAACGGCTTTTCCTCTCTGTAATGCGGGTTGGTCAGCGTATCACCCAAAGCAATATCAAACTTATCATAGTTGATATTGTGCAGGAACATATTCATTCGTGCCAAGTTGTATGTGGTACGATTTATTTCCTGACCGAAGAAACCTTCTTCAATCCTATGAGTTTTCAAATATTTCTTTGCTTGAAGCAACAAAGAACCCGAACCGCAAGCGGGGTCATAAACCTTATTGATTGAGCGTTGTCCGTAAACTGCCAACTGTGCTATAAGTTTGGAGACATTTTGCGGAGTAAAGAACTCCCCGCCCGATTTGCCGGCATTGGCAGCATAATTGGAAATCAGAAATTCGTATGCATCACCGAAAAGATCTATCTCGCTATCCTCGAAATTATCGAAATCCAAACTTTTAATTCCTTCTATGACCGCCGCCAAACGTCTGTTCTTCTCCTCCACCGTAGTACCCAAACGATTGCTCGTGGTATCAAAGTCCGCAAACAATCCCTTGATGTCGTCCTCCGACGGATACCCCTTGGCAGAGTTTTCCACCGCTGCAAAAATAGCGGACAAATCAGTATTCAAATCAGGATTGGTGTTGGCTTTATTGGCAATATTGCAGAAGAGTTGACTCGGGTAAATGAAATAACCCTTTGTCCTTATGGCATCACATTTTATTTCATCGGGAATTTTCTCATCAGGTAAACTCGAATAATCAACATTTTCATCACCACCCTCCATATAATTGGTGAAATTTTCGCTGATAAACCTGTAAAAAAGCGTTCCCAACACAAATTGTTTAAAGTCCCAACCATCAACAGCTCCGCGAACCTCATTGGCTATCTTCCATATCGCAGCCTGTAACGCCTCTCTCTGCCTTGTGCTTGTCATATAATATCCATTTGGTTTCCGATTTGCAAAAGTACAAATTTATGACGAGGATAACAAATATCCGTATTTGCAGATACTGTTGTTCGCTCGTCGGTTCGGACGGTGCGTTATTTGTTGTGTTGCAGTTTGTATATTTCTTTTTGTCGTTCGATTTCGGTGCGTAGTTGCTCTTCGGTCGGCAGGTAGGTTTTGTATTTGGCGGCAAAGAGTTGTTCGTTGCCTTTGAGTATGGAGTAGCGGGCTATGTCTTTGCTCGTTTCGGAGCAGAGGACGATGCCTATGGTCGGATTGTCGCCTTCGGTACGGTTCAATTCGTCGTACATGCGTACGTACATGTCCATTTGTCCCACGTCTTGATGGGTGATGGTTCCTATTTTGAGGTCTATCAGCACGTAGCACTTCAATACGACGTTGTAGAAGACGAGGTCGATGTAGTAGTCCTGTGTGTCCGTTCTCACCAACTGTTGCCGTCCCATGAAAGCAAATCCTCGTCCGAGTTCCATCAGAAATTCCTGCAAGTGGTTGATGATTGCCGTTTCCAACTCTTCTTCGGAGAATGTGTTGTCTTGCTTGAAGCCCAAGAACTCTGCCACGATGGGGCTTTTCAACAGTTCGAACTTGTTCGGCTCTTGTTCTTCCGTTGGCAGGGTGGGGAGGGTGTAGTGCCTCTCGTAGTATTGGGTCGAGATATTCCTGTCGAGCGTCCGCACGCTCCACATCTCTTTCGATGCTGTTTCAAGATACCAACGGACGGCGGTTGTGTCCTCTGCTCTCAATGCTTTGAATATATGAGTCCAAGTGAGATTTGGAAATCGCGATTTCCAAATCTCGTGGTTGTCTGTTACAAGGTAGAATTTGCGGAATGAGCGAAGGTATCTAGGGCTGAATCCTTTGCCATAGCGGAGTGTGAGTTGCTTGGAAAGGTTCTCTATGATGCGTTCTCCGTATTCTGCTCTGTGTTCTCCGTTTTGTTCTTCTTCCACGATGCGGCGACCGATGTGCCAATAGGTTTCTATCATGGATTGATTGATGGCTGCGTAGGCTTGTTGCCGTCCATGCTCAATGATGGTGCATACATCGGAGTACAAGGTATAGTCGCTTGATGTTGTCGGTTGAACTACATGTTTGTTTATTTCGTTTTCCATGGTTTTCAACGGTTTGAATGATTTGCTATGTTTGTTGTTTTCTTTGTGTTTCTCTGCCTCGTGCTTTTCCGCTTAAAGGAATATTGTCGGAATCGAGTGATTAAATTCAACAAGGGCAAAGGTACGAAATTTCATTCGGATTGTGCTTGCGAAGGAATGCGAATGTGTTGCAGGGGTTGTATTTGCCGAGTGGTTGTGAGGTTTCTGCTTTTTGGGGTTTTCGTGAAAACAAAGGGCTGTTCTGTCGTTGCGGAAGGGGGATATAAAAAGAGGAACCGCCTTTTCGGGGGCGGTTCCTCTCGTCTTAGTGTGTTCTACTACATCGTTTATTCTTCGGAGCAGGTCTTCGCACAGAGGAACTCGCGGTTCATGCGTGCGATGTTGCTGCGTTTTATGCTTTTCGGGCATTCTGCTTCGCAGGCGTAGGTGTTGGTGCAGTTTCCGAAGCCGAGTTCGTCCATCTTGGCTACCATGGCTTGTACTCTTTTGGCTGCTTCCGGTCTTCCTTGCGGCAAGAGTGCCATTTGGGAGACTTTTGCGGAGACGAACAACATGGCGGAGGCGTTCTTGCAGGCTGCCACACAGGCTCCGCAGCCTATGCAGGAGGCGGAATCCATGGCTTCGTCTGCTTTGTGTTTCGGTATCGGTATTGCGTTTGCGTCGGGTACGCCGCCGGTGGTGGCGGAGATGTATCCGCCTTCTTGAATTATTTTGTCGAAGGCTGTTCTGTCAACGACCAAGTCTCTGATGATAGGGAAGGGTTTGGCTCTCCATGGTTCTATTACGATGGTGTCGCCGTCTTTGAATCTTCTCATGTGAAGCTGGCAGGTGGTTACGCCGTCGTCGGGACCGTGAGGGCGTCCGTTGATGTATAGTCCGCACATGCCGCAGATGCCTTCGCGACAGTCGTTGTCGAAGCATACGGGGTGGGATAGTTTATCGACTAATTGTTCGTTTAAGATGTCCAACATTTCCAAGAAAGAACAGTCGGGCGAAATGTTTTCCAATTTGTATGTTTCAAAGCGTCCTTTTGCTCTTGCATTCTCTTGACGCCATATTTTCAAGGTTAGGTTCATTTTACTTGTAATTTCTTTGTTGAACTTTTATAAATTCGTAATTCAATTCTTCTTTGTGAAGTTCGTGTTCGCCGTTGTCTTTGTATTCCCATGCGGCTACGTACATGAAGTTTTCGTCGTCTCGTTTTGCTTCGCCTTCTTCCGTTTGGTGTTCTTCACGGAAGTGTCCTCCGCAGCTTTCTTCTCTGTGGAGTGCGTCTTGTGCGATGAGTTCTGCCAATTCCACGTGGTCGGAAAAGCGAAGGGCTTTTTCCAATTCGGGGTTCATGGAGTTCGCATCGCCTGTTATGCGGACGTCTTTCCAGAATTCTTCTTTCAAGGCGTGTATCATCGGGATTGCTTTGGTCAGGCCTTCTTTTGTTCTGCCCATTCCGACGTATTCCCACATGATGTGTCCGAGTTGTTTCTGGAAACTGTCCACGCTGCGTGAGCCTTTGATGTTCATGAGTTTCTCGATTTTGGCTGCGGCTTCGTTTTCTGCGGCTTCGAACTCGGGTGCGGTTGTCGGGATAGGGGAGGAGTAGATTTCCTTGGACAGGTAGTTTTGTATTGTGTATGGCAATACGAAGTATCCGTCTGCCAATCCTTGCATGAGGGCGGAGGCTCCCAAGCGGTTCGCTCCGTGGTCGGAGAAGTTGGCTTCGCCGGCTGCGAAGAGGCCTTCTATCGTTGTTTGCAATTCGTAGTCGACCCAAAGTCCGCCCATGGTGTAGTGTACCGCAGGGTAAATCATCATAGGTGTTTCGTATGGGTTTTGGTCGACGATTTTCTCGTACATTTGGAAGAGGTTGCCGTAGCGTGCTTCCACTTTTTCTTTGCCCAATCGTTCGATTGCGGATTTGAAGTCGAGGTAAACGGCTTGTCCGCTTCCCACTCCGTAGCCTGCGTCGCAACGTTCTTTGGCTGCTCTTGATGCAATGTCTCTTGGAACAAGGTTTCCGAAGGCAGGGTAACGTCTTTCCAAGTAGTAGTCTCTGTCTTCTTCGGCTATGTCGGTAGGTTTCAATTTGCCTGCTCTTATGGCTTCTGCGTCTTCTTTCTTTTTGGGTACCCAGATTCGTCCGTCGTTACGCAAGCTCTCGCTCATCAGGGTGAGTTTGGATTGGTAGTCGCCGTGTACGGGTATGCAGGTAGGGTGGATTTGCACGTAGCACGGGTTGGCGAAGCATGCTCCTTTTTTGTGGCATTGCCATGCTGCCGAGCCGTTGGAGTTCATGGCGTTGGTAGAGAGGTAATATACGTTGCCGTAGCCTCCCGTGGCAAGTATGACGGCGTGTCCGAACCAACGTTCGAGCTTTCCGGTTTGCAGGTCTCTTGTGATGATTCCTCTTGCTTTGCCTTCGACGAGTACCACGTCCATCATTTCTCTTCTTTCGTACATCTTCACGGTGCCGTCTTTGATTTGTTTGCTCAAAGCGGAGTAGGCTCCCAATAGAAGTTGTTGTCCGGTTTGTCCTTTGGCGTAGAAGGTTCTGCTGACTTGGGCTCCTCCGAAGGAACGGTTGTCGAGCATGCCTGCATAGTCTCTTGCGAACGGTACTCCTTGTGCGACGCATTGGTCTATGATGTTGTTGCTGACTTCTGCCAGACGATAGACATTCGCTTCTCTTGCACGGTAGTCGCCTCCTTTGATGGTGTCATAGAACAGACGTCCTACGCTGTCGCCGTCGTTGGGGTAGTTCTTTGCTGCGTTGATGCCGCCTTGGGCTGCTATGGAGTGGGCTCTTCTCGGTGAGTCGGATATGCAGAATATCTTCACGTTGAAGCCCAAGGCTCCCAATGAGGCTGCGGCGGAGGCTCCGGCAAGTCCGGTGCCGACCACGATTACGTCCAACTTTCTTTTGTTGGCTGGGTTGACCAACTTTTGGTCTGCTTTATATTTTGTCCATTTCTCGGCAAGCGGTCCTTGCGGGATTTTGGAATTAAGTGTTACCATGTTTTTCCGATTATATTTTCGTTACTAATGAATTTACTTGCAGAAGAGAACAAACAACGGAACGATGGCAAAGCCTGCCGGTACTATCACGGCATAGATGGCTGCCAGTTTTTCTATTGCGTTGTTGTATTTTTTGTGGTTCAAACCGAATGTTTGGAAGATGGAGTTGATGGCGTGGAAGAGGTGAACGCCCAAGACTATCAACGCCAATATGTATATTAAGGAATACATATTGTTTTTGAACAGGTCGTTGCACATTACGTAGAAGTCCGGCTCATAGTCCTTGAAGTCTTTGCCTGCGTAGCTTTCCAATTCTTTCTTGCCTTTGAGGTTGACGAGTTCTTTGCCGTCTTTCGCTATCTTATCTGCGGGTTGTCCTGTTTGTGTGAGTTGTAGGAACGGCATGTATTCCATTTGAAGGTTCATCATCATTTCCTGTGCTTTTGCTTGGTCTATCTTGCCGGCTTCCAACTGCTTTTGAATGTCCAAGATGCGGTCTTGAATGTGCATTTGCAATTTCTCGGTCTTTACCGTGTATGTTCCTTCAACCAAGCCGAACTTTGCGAAGTAGAAGTTTATGAAGTGGAGAACGAGGAAGGCGAAAATCAAACCTCCCGTATAAATCATGTATTTGGAACCGAAATGTGTTTTGGTTTTGGACGGAACCATGTAGCGTACGCTTCCTCTTGCCGCTCTGTTTTCAAGTGTCAGCAGGATTGCGACAACAACGTGAACGAGTATCGTCGCCAAGAGAACAATCTCGAATATCTTGACAATCCAATTCGTTCCCATGAAATGACAGACGTTTCTGTACCATTCTCCTCCGTCATCTCGTATGATGCAGAGGTTTAACCCCATGTGCATTGGCAGGAATATCAGTAAAAAAGCTCCGACAGCCGCCAAAGTCATCTTCTTTGTGATAGATGCTAACTTAACTAACTTCATTTGTGTTTTTGATTTGATTATAAGTACTGATTTTTAAGTTTGCAAAGGTAGCAAAAAAAACGAGACAGCGAAATAAAAAAGGCTTTTTTTTGTCGGTTCGGAAATTTGTAGTAATTTTACCGTCCGAATCTGCGAGATGGAAAAACGGTGGAATATAAGGCAAAAGGGTGATAAAGAGTTGATTGCTTCTTTGGCAAGCAGGCTCTGTACGGTGGAAAACCCTTCAAAAGATGTGTTACGCACTTATGAGATAGTGGCCTCTTTGTTGGTTCAAAGAGGTATTCGTTCTTATGAGGAGGCGGAGAGGTTTTTCCGTCCCAGATACGAGCATTTGCACGACCCTTTCCTGATGAATGACATGGATAAGGCGGTGGAACGCATCATGTTGGCGATAAAGGCGGAGGAGAAGATACTCGTTTACGGGGATTACGACGTGGACGGAACCTCTGCCGTGGCTCTCGTGTTCTCTTATTTGGAGAAGTTCTATACAGAAATAGATTACTATATACCCGACCGCTACAAGGAGGGTTATGGCGTGTCTTTCCAAGGCGTGGAGTGGGCAGCCGACAACGATTTCAAGTTGATAATCTGCCTCGATTGCGGAATAAAGGCTCATAAAGAGATTGCTTTCGCAAAGGAGAAAGGCATGGACTTCATCGTCTGCGACCACCATCTCCCTTCCGATAAGTTGCCGGAGGCGTGGGCAGTGTTGGATCCCAAGAGGGAGGACTCAACCTATCCTTACAAGGAGTTGAGCGGTTGCGGCATAGGCTTCAAACTGATAACTGCTCTTCAACGCGAGAGAAACCTTCCGTTCGAGGATTTGTTGGAGTATCTGGACTTGGTGGCAATAAGCATTGCGGCTGACGTGGTGCCGTTGACGGGTGAGAACCGTGTGCTTGCCTACTATGGTTTGAAGAAGATAAACCTCCAGCCCCGCATCGGATTGGAAACCATTCTGGCTTACAGCAACGTGAAACACGAGAGCAACACCAAGGGCAAGCTGTATTTCAACCGTGAGTTGTCCCTGAACGATTTGGTCTTCCTTATAGGCCCGAGGATAAACGCCGCGGGAAGAATGGAAAGCGGCAGGCTGTCGGTCGAACTGCTGAAAGCCAAGAAAAGTTCCGATGTCACGGATGTGGCGAAAAGAATCGAGGGTTACAATGCCAAACGCAAGGAATTGGACAAGGAGGCGACCAAGGAAGCAAAGGAAATGCTTGCACAGAACGAGCGTTTGAGAGGCGGCAAGGCAACGGTTGTCTTCAATCCGAACTGGCACAAAGGCGTCATAGGTATAGTGGCATCGAGACTGATAGAACAATACTATAAACCCACGATAGTTCTGACGCAGAGCGACGACCTGATAACCGGTTCGGCACGCAGCGTGAAGGACTTCGACATTTATTCCATAATAGAAAGCTGTTCGAGCTGCCTCACCCACTTCGGAGGGCATAAGTTCGCAGCCGGATTGAGTTTGAGACCCGAGTTTTTGCAGGAATTCACCGACCTGTTCGAGCAGAAAGTAAGCGAAAGCATCACGGAGGCTCAGACTTTTCCGGAAGTCGATGTGGATTTGGAGATAGATTTGAAGAACATAAACCCGCGGTTATTCAGAATATTGAAGCAGTTCGCCCCCTTCGGTCCCGGAAACAATGTACCCGTCTTTTGTTCGAGGCGGTTGGTGGGAGCCGAACGCCCCACGGGAGAGGGAAAAGTGAGGATAGTCGGTTCGAACCATCTGAAACTCTCGGTCGTTTCCCGGGAAGTATCCTCCTATCCCTGCGACTGCATAGGCTTCGGCATGGGCGAGTACTACGAAAGGATAGCCAAGGGCGATAAGTTCGACATCTGTTATCAGATAGACGAAAACGACTACAACGGACAGGTAACATTGCAGTTGAACTTGAAGGATTTGCATTTTTGTACGATTTAATTTGAAAAAGGAATTATGGCAAACGACGATAAAAAGATAATATTCTCGATGGTAGGCGTTGGAAAACTCATTCCGCCTTCGAGACGCATATTGAAAGACATATACCTATCCTTCTATTATGGAGCGAAGATAGGCATAATAGGCTTGAACGGTTCGGGAAAGTCCTCATTGTTGAAGATAATAGCCGGATTGGACAAATCCCATGAAGGCGAGGTGCATTTCTCCCCCGGTTACTCCGTCGGATACTTGGAACAAGAGCCACGCTTGGACGAAAACAAAACCGTGAAAGAAGTCGTCATGGAGGGAGTGAAAGAAGTCGCAGACCTTATCGACGAATACAACAAGCTGAACGAGAAGTTCTGCGAACCGATGAGCGACGACGAGATGGCGGCTTTGATTGAAAAGCAAGGCGAGTTGACCGAACTCATGGAGCAGCACGACGCATGGAATTTGGACAGCAAGTTGGAGAGAGCGATGGACGCCTTGAACTGCCCCGAGGACGATGCCTTGGTGAAAAACCTCTCCGGAGGAGAGCGTCGCCGTGTGGCATTGTGCAGAATCTTGCTTCAAGAACCCGACATCTTGCTCTTGGACGAGCCTACCAACCATTTGGACGCAGAGAGCATAGAATGGCTGGAGCAGCATTTGCAGCAATACAAAGGCACCGTCATAGCCGTGACGCACGACCGTTACTTCCTCGACCACGTCGCAGGCTGGATATTGGAACTCGACCGAGGCGAGGGAATACCTTGGGAAGGCAATTATTCCTCTTGGCTGGAGCAGAAAACGAAACGCCTTTCCATGGAAGAGAAACAGGAAAGCAAGCGAAAGAAAACCCTGCAAAGAGAATTGGAGTGGGTGAAGATGAGTCCCAAGGCACGTCAGGCAAAGGGCAAAGCCCGTTTGTCATCATACGAAAAGATGATGAGCGAGGACGTGAAGGAGAAAGAAGAAAAATTGGAGATATTCATACCGAACGGACCAAGGCTCGGAGACAAGGTCATAGAGGTGAAGGACGTATCGAAGGCATACGGCAACAAACTCTTGTTCGAACACCTGAACTTTTCCTTGCCGCCTGCCGGCATAGTCGGCGTGATAGGAGCGAACGGAGCAGGAAAGACCACTTTGTTCCGCATGATAATGGGATTGGAAAAGCCGGACAGCGGCAGTTTCGAGACCGGTCCGACGGTCAAAATAGGCTATATCGACCAGCAACACCAAGACATAGACCCCGAAAAGAGCGTTTGGGAAACCATCTCCGCAGGAAACGAGCAAATATCCCTCGGAGGCAGATTGGTCAATTCCAGAGCCTACGTCTCACGCTTTAATTTCTCGGGAACGGATCAAAGCAAGAAGACCGGCGTCCTTTCGGGCGGTGAAAGAAACCGCCTTCACTTGGCAATGACACTGAAAAGCGAAGCGAATGTATTGCTTTTGGACGAGCCGACGAACGACATAGACGTGAACACGTTGAGAGCCTTGGAAGAAGGATTGGAAGACTTTGCAGGCTGTGCCGTGGTAATCTCCCACGACCGTTGGTTCTTGGACAGGATAGCCACACACATACTCGCCTTTGAAGGCAACTCGCAGGTTTACTTCTTTGAAGGCTCGTACTCCGAATACGAAGAAAACAAAAGAAAGCGTTTGGGAGATACCGCACCCAAGCGAATGAAATACAAAAAACTGATTGCAGATTAGTAACGAAAAGCACTGCGATTATGGAAGGAAAAATCGAAATCAAAATTTGTGTAGGCAGCTCATGCTTTGCAAAGGGTAACAAGAACAACCTCGACTTCGTGCAAGAGTACTTGAAGGTAAACAACCTGAAAGCCGTGATTACCACCAAAGGACAACTCTGCACGAAGCAGTGCGACAAAGGTCCTGTCGTCGTCATAGGCGGCGAGACTTACACCCATGTAAGCAAAGCCGTTTTGATTAACCTTCTCGAAGAAAAACTCAAACATGAAATTTTCCGAAGCAAAGATTCCGCCGATGCAAACGAGTAAGAAGCATAACGAAAGCAAAAGACTGCTCATTTGCACCGGAGCACCTTTTTACGAGAACGAAGATAAACAGATGGCGGAGCAAGTGCGTTTATACAGAGGAAAGAAAATCGTATGCGGAGGAACTACATCGCAAATCCTTTCGAGAGAATGGAATGAAGAACTGACCATCGACCTCGACAGCATGAAAGCAGGACTGCCGCCGATGGCACGCATGAAAGGCACAGACCTCGTAACCGAAGGCGTGATAACGCTCCGAGCCCTGACAGAACTGCTGAGAGAGAACCCGCAAGACGAAAGCCGTCATGAAGGAGCCGCATGGGAGATATATCGAATGATAAAAGAGGCAGAGGAGATAGACCTGTTGGTCGGAACGAAAACCAACCCGGCACATAGAAGCCCGAGCCTCGCCGGTCTGTTGGCAGACAGGCAGGATTTGGTCGAAAACATGGCATATACGCTCGAAAAACAACATGGAAAAGAAGTAAGAATAAAACGGTTGTAGATAAAGAAGGGTAAGACAGAGGGGAAAGCAAGAACCATAACAATACCAAGTGAGATATGTTAAAGGTAAGAATTTGTGTAGGAACATACTGTTACATAGCAGGAGGACATAAGCTGGCAAAGATGAAAAAGAACCTGCCCGCCGAACTCAAAGACAAAGTCGAAATCATCGGCTCCGCCTGCTTGGGCTGCCATGAACACGAAGGAGTGGCTAAACCGCCCTACGTAAAAGTGGAAGACGTGGTAATAGAAGAATGCACCGAAGACAAATTGCTGAACGAAATCCGCAAGCAACTCGATTTGGAAAGGAAATAAGGAACGAAGAACCATAAACAAAACAAAATACATAATGGCAATCAACAATGCAGTAGAAATTCGCAGAGAGATATTGACGCGTTTGGCACGTCTTATCGTAAACGACGAATTGGAAGAGAAAATAGACAGACTCCCTTTGGAGATGAGGCCGAAGAAGCACGGAGCCACCCTACGTTGCTGTGTGCATAAGGAAAGAGCCGTTGTCAAATACAAAGTGATGGCACTCTTGGGCTTCAATGTCTATGATGAAAAAGACGAATTGGACAACCTTTCGCACTATGTGAAGTTGAGAGAGACGACAGACAAGACACCGGTCATGATGACCGTGGTGGACGAAGCCTGCTCCTCATGCGTAAAGACCAACTACATAGTAACCAACCTATGCCGTGCCTGCGTGGCAAGACCATGTACCTACGCCTGCAAGAAAGGCGCAATCACCGTTGGCGAGCAAGCACACATCGACCCCGATAAGTGCGTAAGCTGCGGAATGTGCAAGGAAGCATGTCCATACCATGCAATCATATACCAACCAGTGCCGTGCGAAGAAGCCTGCCCTGTCGGAGCAATCACCAAGGACGAATACGGCGTGGAGCATATCGACCCCGAGAAATGCATCTATTGCGGCAAATGTATGGTCGCATGTCCGTTCGGAGCAATCTTCGAGAAAACCTTCATGATAGACATCTTCCGCGACATCAAAGCCGGCAAGAAAGTCGTAGCCATGGTGGCACCGTCATTGGGCGGACAATTCAAAACCGAATATGGAAAAGTACTCACGGGCATAAAGAAACTCGGCTTCTCCGACGTAGTCGAAGTAGCATTGGGAGCAAACATAACCACCGACAACGAGAGAGAAGAATTCATAGAAAGAATGGGCGAAGGAGCACCGTTCATGACAACCTCATGCTGTCCGAGCTGGATGAACCTCGTGCGTAAACACATTCCGGAAATGCAACAATTCGTCTCCACGACCTATTCCCCTATGGTTTACACCGCAAAGCACGTCAAGGCACAAGACCCCGATGCCGTTACCGTCATGGTCGCACCATGCGTCGGCAAAAGAAGCGAAAGCTACCTTTACAAAGACATCGTTGACTACGTCATAAGCTACGAAGAATTGGAAGCCCTCTTCAAAGCCACCGACATGGACTTGGAAAGCCTTGAACCGACCGCCTTGGATCCAAACATAGCAGGACACGGCAGAGGTTTCGCCATGATAAACGGCGTAACAGCCTCCGTAAAAGCCACCGCACCGGATCCTAACGTAATCAAGGAAGTAATCATAGACGGCTTGAACAAACAAGTGATCCGTCAGTTGAAACAATACGCCAAGGACGGAAAATGCCCGGGCAACTTCATCGAAGTCATGTCATGCCCCGGCGGTTGCGTCAACGGTTGCGACACAATCAACAACCCAAAAACCGCAGCCCGTCAAATACTACCGACAACCAAGTAAACAAGTGTAATACACAAGTAGAATGACGAAGAAAGGACGCTCTCGTTAAAGCCCATGGCATTACCATGAGTGTCCTCTCTTTTTTTTATCGAGACGAACACATACATAAACGCAACCATGAAAAAAATAATAATCCAAGCCCTTTCCTTCGGAATAATCTATTGGGCAATCTATCCCCTTGTCTCATTCCTTTTCGACCGGAAGTGGGATACTTCATCATACAACCTTACCACCCTGCTAAGCGGTATTGTATCAGGCTTTCTGTACGCCTTTTTGATGAAGTGGATAGAGAAAATGAAAAAGTCATGACAAAGGACGGTATTTTTCGATTTGTCGAATAACCGACCTATGACAGAGTAAAGAAATAAACACACAAACCGAGTCCCTGCCGACACAATCGACAGGGGCTTTCCTTTTCACAACCCGCACCGACCCCATCACCCTATATCCTTCGGCAATTTATCTCTCCGCTTCGGAAGAGTTATGCCTCTACTGCACACTATTCCCGTCGGACAGGAGATGACTTTCGATAATTGGTGCTTATCCTCCCTGCCATAGAATATAATTTGCTACATTTGCACGATAAATTGCAACGAAAAATCATTGATGACTACCACAATCAACATATTGGACAGCGAATATTCGCATTGGCTGAAAGACCTTTGCAAGCGTTACCGTCGTAGCCGAATAAAAGCAGCCGTGGCGGTGAATGATACAATGCTTAAATTCTATTGGAGCTTGGGAAGAGACATCGTCATACTCAAAGCAGAAAGCCGTTGGGGAAGTAAATTCATGGCGAATTTGAGCAGGGATTTGAAAGAAGTCAACCCTGATGCAGCATGTTTCTCGCCGACCAACCTCTTGTACATGAAAAACTTCTATCGCTTGTACCATTCTTATTGCGAAATTACTCCCCAACCCGGGGAGCAATCGGAAGACAAATCCGAAAGTACGATTACCCAAGCCGTTTGGCAGATTACTCCCCAACTTAGGGAGCAAATGGAAAGGGATATATTCGCACTGCCTTGGGGACATCACAAATTGATAATGGATAAATTCCTGAAAGAGCCGCAAAAGGCTTTGTTCTATGTGCATCAAACGGTGGAAAACGGGTGGAGCCGGAATATGCTTCATAATTTTATTGATACCGATTTGTTTGAACGTCAAGGTAAAGCATTGACAAACTTCAAGCATACCTTGCCGGCTGTTGACAGCTGCCTTGCACAGGAACTCACCAAAGACCCTTACTGTTTCGGGTTTGCCGGAGTAACAAAGCCATACAATGAAGCAGTTCTTAAAAACGCCTTACTCGACAATATCACCCGATTTCTTACTGAATTGGGTACGGGATTTGCATACGTTGGCAAGGAGTATAGGTTGCAAATCGGAGAAAAGGAAAACTTCATCGATTTGCTTTTCTATAATCTTACGCTTTCGTGTTACGTGGTCATAGAAGTAAAGATAGGCGCATTTGCTTTTGCAGATGTAGGTCAATTAGGCGGCTATGTGGTAGCATGCAATCATACCCTGCGTAAAGCAGGAAGAGACAACCCCACCATAGGCTTGCTTATATGCAAGGAAAAAGACCGCATACAAGCACAATACGCCCTCGAATCGAGCAGTCAGCCGATAGGAATTTCCGAATACGAACTCGAAAAATTCTATCCCGAAAAAGTAGAAGGAACAATCCCTACCATAGAAGAATTGGAAGCAAAACTCAATACAGCCGAATAATTCCCGATTTCCTTTCTTCCCGCTTTTTGTTTCCTCCCTTTCAGTCTTTGCAGGAGCAGGTCGGCAGGGTCGGCGG
>ERZ1026860.745-NODE-745-length-19281-cov-10.784198_pt1 | contig 19281 bp, 11 predicted proteins | sample MGYA00380160_ERZ1026860 | MGnify/ENA primary metagenome ERZ1026860 (study PRJEB33269, sample SAMEA4719796) | human gut metagenome | biome: human-associated habitat; feature: organic feature; material: feces | place: Cameroon | collected 2013-10 ... | reverse complement strand
ATTTTATTTTCTGCTAAAGTATCTGTATCAGATGAAGTCATTCAAATTATCTATCATAAGCTTTACAAATAACAGGAGGTATTATCTATGAACAAACAGGCGCTGATACAGCTTTTAAACACGCTGACCCTTGATGATAAGATCACCATGATCCATGGCGCATCCATGTTCCAGACAGGTGCGGTGACAGAAAAAAATGTTCCCGCCTTTACTTTCGATGACGGACCTATGGGTCCAAGAAAAGAATATCAAAGAGATGCCTGGATCCCGATCGGCGGAAATGACGATGCAACCTCTTATCTGCCAAGCAACAGTGCTCTAGCCGCTACTTTTAACAGAAAACGCGCGCTGGAAAGCGGTACTATTTTAGGACGTGAAGCCAGAGGGCGCGGTAAAGATATGATTCTTGCACCGGGCATCAACATCCACCGTTCTCCGCTTGGCGGCCGTAACTTTGAATATATGAGCGAAGATCCTTATCTGACAGCAGAAATTGCAGTTCCTTTTGTAGAAGGTATACAGCAAAATGATGTTTCTGCCTGTGTCAAGCATTATGCCCTTAACAACCAGGAAACAGACCGTACAGGCTACAACGCGGACGTCAGCGAACGCGCCCTGTGGGAAATCTATCTGCCTGCTTTCCGTGCCACAGTCAAAAAAGCGCACACAATGGGCATGATGGGCTCTTATAACCGCTTCCATGAAGAATACCTCTGCCACAGTCAGGAAATGATCGATGGTATCCTGCGTCAGGAATGGGGCTTTGACGGCATTTATGTTTCCGACTGGAATGCGATCAAAGATACCGTAAAGGCCGGTAACTGTGAGATTGACATCGATATGAACGTTACCGATGATTTTGACAATTATAAAATGGCACAACCACTCAAAAAAGCAGTTTTAAACGGACAGGTCCAGGAAGCAGAGCTTGACAAAAAGGTGATGCACATCCTGCATGTCATGAATGAGCTTCATATGCTGGACGGCAAGCGGCAGAAAGGAAGCTACAACGATCCTTCACATCCGGGTAAACTGCTGCAGACCGCAGAAGAATCCATGATCCTTCTGAAAAATGAAAAGAAGCTGCTGCCACTGAACCCTGAAAAGCTGAAAAAAGTCGTTGTGATAGGCGATAATGCCGACAGAACCCATGCTGCAGGCGGTGGCAGTGCGGAGATCAAGGCACTTTATGAGATCACACCACTGATGGGTATTAAGATGTTCCTTGGCGGTAACTGTGAAGTGGTTTATGAGCCCGGTTATTATGCCTGTGTTACCGGAAATGCATGGAATGACATCACAGCCCAGAACTGTATGCTTCCTGTCAATGATTCCATATTCGGTCCACGCCAGGACAGACTTGTAAAAAAAGAAGAAATTGCTGCTTTAAATAAAAGCTATGAAGAACGTGCGATCGCTGCCTGCAAGGACGCAGACGCTGTCATCTATGTCGGTGGTCTGAACCACGATTTTGATGTAGAGGACAGAGACAGATCTGATTATCATCTGCCATACGGACAGGATGCGCTGATCAAAAAGCTTTTGGCAGTCCGCCCGGATATGATCGTCACAATGGTTGCAGGTTCTCCGTTCTCCATGACAGAATGGATCGATCAGACAGATACACTGCTGCTTTCCTACTATGCAGGCATGGAAACAGGACGTGCCTTTGCAAACCTGCTATTCGGAAAAGTATCTCCAAGTGGTAAGCTGCCTACAACATATCCAAAGGAATTATCCGACTCTCCTGCACACAGCATCGGACAGTTCGGTACTTCCACAGATGTTTCCTATGCGGAAGATATTTATGTTGGCTACCGCTACTTCGATACGTATCAGGTCAAACCACAGTTTGCGTTCGGACACGGTCTGTCCTATGCGGCATTTACCTATAGTGATCTGCAGGTTACCGCTCATCCGCAGAAAGTAACAGATCAGCTGCAGTCTCTTGATGCACTTCCTGCACTTTATACAGTTGAGTTAGCAGTGAGCAACGATTCGGATATTGACGCTATGGAATCCGTACAGCTTTATATTGCGGCAAAAGGCAGCAAGGTAAAACGCCCTGTCAAGGAGCTGCGCGGTTTTGACAAAAAAGAAATCGCAGCCCATGCAAAGGCTGCTTACACCTTTGCACTGACTGCGGAAGCATTTTCTTATTATGATATAGAAAAGCATTGTTACATTGCACCTGCAGGCACTTATGAAATCCTGCTTGGCAGTGCAAGTGATGATATCCGTCTTTCCCGGACGGTAACCCTTTCTGCAGATATCATGATCAGCAGAAGCTAATCCCCTTTATCTGGCAGCAAGTACTGCCTGTTTCATAGAGGCTACGTAGTCATACAGAGGCTGCGCAGCCTCTTCTTTGTATTCTGCCACGATCTTGACGATCGCGCTGCCTACGATCGCACCGTCTGCAAGTGCAGCCATCTTCTCTGCCTGCTCCGGTGTACTGATCCCGAAGCCGATCGCACACGGTACATCCGTCACAGAACGGATCTTTTCTATGATCTTTGCAAGATCTGTATGGATCTCACTGCGGACACCCGTTACGCCCATGGAGGATACCACGTAAATAAAGCCGGTTGCTTCTTTTGCAATTCTTGCGATACGTTCCTCGGAAGTCGGCGAGATCATGGAGATCACATCGACACCGTATTTCTTAGCGACCTCTTCCACTTCTTCTTTCTCCTCAAACGGAACATCCGGGGAAATAAAGCCGTTTACGGAAAGCTCCTGACATTTTGCAAAGAAAGCCTCATAGCCATAATGGAATACCGGATTGATATAAGTCATGAAAATAAGCGGAATATCGGTCTGGCTACGGATCTGCTTTACCGCATCAAACAGTCCTTCCATCGTAAAGCCGTTTGCAAGTGCACGGATATTGGCGTTCTGGATCACAACACCTTCCGCTGTCGGATCTGAAAACGGAATACCGATCTCAATGATGTCCGCACCGGCTTTTGCCATCTGTACTACATATTCCACTGTTTTGGAAAGACATGGATCTCCTGCCGTAATAAACGGGATAAATGCCTTTGTATCTTTGAATGCGTCTGTGATCTTACTCATGTAAATCTACCCCCTTATATCTGGCAATCGCTGCCACGTCTTTATCACCGCGTCCTGACAGGCAGACGATAATACTGTCATCCTTTGACATACTGCCTGCGATCTTTTTCACATGGGCAACAGCGTGGGCACTTTCAATGGCACAGATGATACCTTCCGTACGTGCAAGATATTCAAATGCTTCCACTGCCTCATCATCCGTTACCGGTACATAGACCGCACGTCCGCTGTCATGCAGATATGCATGCTCCGGTCCGATGCCCGGATAGTCCAGACCTGCGGAGATGGAATAAACCGGTGCGATCTGTCCCTGCTCATCCTGACAGAAATAAGATTTCATACCATGGAAAATACCGACACTTCCCTTTGCGATCGTTGCTGCATGCTTATCGGTATCTATGCCTTTTCCCGCTGCTTCGCAGCCGATAAGCTGCACGCCTTCATCCGGAATAAAATTGTAAAACATACCGATCGCATTGCTGCCGCCACCGACGCAGGCAACTACAGCTTTTGGCAGTTTCCCTTCTTTTTCAAGGATCTGCGCTCTTGCTTCCTGACTGATCACGCTCTGGAAATCTCTGACGATCATCGGGAACGGGTGTGGCCCCATAACGGAACCGAGCACATAATGCGTATCCGAAACTCTGGTAGACCATTCACGCATTGCTTCGTTTACCGCATCCTTCAAAGTCATCGTACCGCTTGTGACCGCATGTACCTTTGCACCTAACAGCTCCATTCTGTATACATTCAGAGCCTGTCTGTCCGTATCTTCTTTTCCCATGAAGATCTCACATTCCATACCGAATAAAGCTGCTGCCGTTGCAGTTGCAACACCATGCTGTCCTGCTCCGGTTTCTGCGATCAGTCTCGTCTTTCCCATCTTCTTTGCCAGCAGTGCCTGCCCCAGTACGTTGTTGATCTTATGCGCACCTGTATGGTTCAGATCCTCTCTCTTTAAATAAATCTTTGCGCCACCCAGATCCTTTGTCATCTTTTCCGCATAATACAGAAGAGACGGTCTGCCTGCATATTCTACCAAAAGTCTGTGCAGTTCTTCTTGAAATGCCGGATCCTTTTTATAATATTCATACTGTTCTTCCAGATGGATCAGTTCATTCATCAGCGTTTCTGAGATGTACTGTCCTCCGTATATGCCATATCTTCCTTTTTTCATTCTGTACCTCTTTTCCTGATCGTTTTCATCAGTTTTCTTATTTTTTCCGGGTCTTTCACCCCGTCTGTCTCCACACTGCTGCTCAGATCGAGCGCATATGGTCTGAACGCTTCTGCCGCCCGTTCCATATTTTCAGGACTGATCCCGCCCGCCAGAAAAAACGGTTTCCTGCTGATCTTCTCCTGCAATTCTTCCTGCGCAAGCTGCTTTAAAATAACGTCCCATGGAAACGGCTTTCCGCTGCCCATTCCGTTATCTAACAGAATATAATCTGCATCGGTCTGATATGCTTTCTGCAGATCCGTTTCTTCCGTTACCTTTACCGCGCGGATCACAGGCTTTCCCGTCTGTTCCCGGATCTTCCTGAGCTGTTCTTCGCTCTCCTGCCCGTGCAGCTGTGCGATATCAATGATATTCTTCTGCAGCAGTGCAATGACCTCATCGGGATCTGCATTGACAAAAACACCGACTGCCCGGATACGCGGATCCAGCTTTTCTTTCAGCTTCTGCGCCTGCTCTCCTGTTACATACCGCTTACTTTTCGGATAAAAGACAAACCCTATGTAATCCGGCAGATAGGCATTGACACAGCAGATATCTTCCTCTCTGCGCAGCCCACAGATCTTTACCTTACAGTCTATCATATGCCCTTTAGATCCTCCAGCATTTTCTTTTTATCAGGGCTTCTCATAAAGGTCTCCCCGATCAGCACCGCATCCGTCTCGTTATCCCGCAGTCTTTTGATATCCTCCGGTGTTTTCATGCCACTCTCCGATACAAACACGATCTCCTTTGGGATCAGCTTCCGCAGCCTTATGGAATTTTGAATATCTACCGTAAAATCCTTCAGATTCCGGTTATTGACACCGATGATCCTGGCTCCTGCCGAAAGAGCCCGCTGTACCTCCGCTTCATCATGCGCCTCCACCAGTGCGGAAAGCCCCAGCGAATCTGCAAGCTGCAGGTAACTTTTTAACTGTTCATCCGTCAGGATGGCACAGATCAAAAGGATCGCACTTGCACCGATCACCTTTGCCTCATAGATCATATAAGGATCGATCGTAAAATCCTTTCGCAGCAGCGGAATGGAAACATGTTCACTGATCTGCTGCAGATAACTGTCTGATCCCTGAAAGAAATAGGGCTCTGTCAACACGGAAATAGCATTTGCACCCGCCTTTTCGTATTCCTCCGCGATCGCAACATACGGAAAATCCGGTGCGATCAGCCCTTTGGACGGGGACGCTTTCTTGACCTCACAGATAAAGGAAAGTCTCTCCGCCTTCAGTGCTTTTTCAAACGGGAACCCTGTGTCTGCTGCCATGGAAAGTGCCTGCTTCTGCAGTTCTTCCATCGGCAGTTTCTTTTTATTTTCTTCCAGCCTCACCTTTGTTTTTGCTACAATTTCATCTAAGATCATCTTTTTTCCTTTCGCTCATGAGTTACCTCACCATATAAAGCTGTAAAAACCTGCCCATAAATGGCCTGTTTATTACGGATTTACATGTCCCTGAATTTTTACATATTTGAATATTTCACGAATTCTTCCAGCTTCTTTTCCGCCTTACCGCTGTCGATCAGTTCTTCCGAAAGGCGGACGCCTGCTTCGATCGAATCTGCCTTTCCCGCTACATAAAGTCCTGCGCCCGCATTTAATACAACCGCTGTTCTTCTGGCTCCCTGCCCGCCTGCTAAAACTGCCTTAGTGATCGCAGCATTCTCATCCGGTGTTCCGCCTGTCAGCTCTTCCTTTTTGCATCTGATCAGTCCAAACTGTTCCGGACTGATCGTATAGCTTTTAAATGTACCATCCTTTACTTCGCATACCGACGTTTCTGCACTTGCTGAAATCTCATCCAGTCTGTCCTGTCCGTATACAACGAGTGCTCTTTTCACCCCAAGGTTGGATAATACTTTTGCAAGCGGCTCTACAAGACTTTCATCATAAACACCCATTACCTGCAGATTTGCACTGGCAGGATTTGCAAGAGGTCCTAAAATATTGAAGATCGTGCGGATACCAAGCTCTTTACGGATCGGTCCCACATATTTCATTGCTGTATGATAACTCTGTGCAAACAGAAAGCAGATACCAATGTTCTGCAGCAGCTCTGCACTCTTCCGGGGTGAAATCGTGATATTGACACCAAGGCTTTCCAGCACATCCGCTGCACCTGATTTACTGCTGGCTGCACGGTTTCCGTGCTTTGCAACCGGAACACCTGCGGAAGCGATAACAAGAGAAGACGTTGTGGAAATGTTAAAGGAATCTGATTTGTCCCCGCCTGTTCCGACAATCTCCAGTACATCTCCTTTATGAGAAAGCTGCACTGCATGATTTCTCATTTCTTCCGCAGAACCTGTGATCTCGTCGATTGTCTCACCTTTCATGGTAAGTGCTGTCAGATAAGCACTCTTCTGTACATCGGAAGCCTCTCCGCTCATGATCTCATTCATAACGGCTTTTGCTTCCTCATAGCTTAAATTCTCTTTGTTTGTCAGCTTGATAATTGCTTCTTTGATCATTTTTATTTCTTCCTTTCTTTGTATATTTAGATTTTATAGTATTTCTATTTGTTTCATATGAATTATTTTTATATCTTTATTGCGTTTTCTCTTTTCTATTCTCTATTTTAAAGGGAGCAGACGGGTTATTTAGCGGCTTTCTTACTGTACTGCAGAAGATTTTGTATCATCTTACCGCCCTGCGGTGTCATAATGGATTCCGGGTGAAACTGAAGCCCGAAGAGCGGATACTTCACATGCTCCACTGCCATGATCTCTCCGTCCTCTGCTTTTGCCGTTGCAATAAGTTCTGACGGAAGTGTATTTTCAACAACTGCCAGAGAATGATATCTGGCAACTGTTACCGGCTCTTTTAAGCCCTTCAGGATCCGGCTTTCCGGTGAGATCTGAATCTCACTTGTCTTTCCATGCATCATTTGTTTCGCATAAGTAACTGTTGCGCCAAAAGCTTCACAGATTGCCTGATGCCCCAGACATACCCCAAGGATCGGATATTTTGTATACAGCTTCTTAACGACTTCCTCACAGATGCCTGCATCTGACGGTTTGCCCGGTCCCGGTGAAAGAATGATCGCATCCGGCTGTAACGTATCCAGCTCGTCAACCGTGATTTTATCATTTCTGTAGACATGGATATTAGCATCATATTTTCCGATCAACTGATACAGGTTATAAGAAAAGCTGTCATAATTATCAATCAGTACGATCATCTCAAATTCCTCCATCCGCTTCTTTTAAGGCATTCATGACTGCCTTTGCCTTGTTGATGCATTCCTCATATTCCTTTTCCGGAACACTGTCCGCCACAATGCCTGCACCGGATCTGACATATACTTTACCGTTCTTTGCAAATGCCAGCCTGATGGCAATACAGGTGTCCAGATTTCCGGTAAAATCCAGATAACCGATCGCGCCACCATAAATGCCGCGTTTATTGTCTTCAAGCTCATTGATGATCTCACAGGCACGCAGCTTTGGTGCACCTGAAAGTGTTCCCGCCGGCAGAATGGCATCCACTGCATCTACCGCATCTTTATCCGCTCTGATCGTCCCTGTTACGGTCGATCCGATATGCATAACATGGGAGAATCTTTCAATCTCCATATATTTCACAACCTCGACCGATGCGATCCTGCTGATCTTTCCGATATCGTTCCTGCCCAGATCCACCAGCATATTGTGTTCTGCTCTTTCCTTTTCATCGGCTAACAGTTCCTGCTCCAGTCTCTGGTCTTCAGCTTCTGTCTCGCCTCTTTTTCTTGTGCCTGCCAACGGGAAAGTGTACAGCTTATCATGTTCCAGCTTTACAAGCGTTTCGGGAGAAGCACCTGCGATCTCCACATCTTCACTGGAAAAGTAGAACATATACGGAGAAGGATTACTGGTCCTGAGTACGCGGTAAGTATCCAGAAGACTTCCTTCCATATCCGCCTCCATCCGGTTGGAAAGCACGACTTGGAAAATATCCCCCTCCTTTATGTAATCTTTTCCTTTCTGCACCATTTCGCAATAGGCATCTTTGGAAAACAGCGGTCTGAATTCGGATTTTAAATGCAGCGGTTTTTCCTCTGCAGCCTCTCCGTGCAAGATTAGATCTGCCATATCGGATAGCTGTCTCTGCGCCTGATGGTAATTCGTTTCCAGATTGTCTGTCTTGCAGTTCACAATGAGCTGGATCTTCTGTCTGTAATTATCAAAACAGATCACCTTGTCAAACAGCATCAGATCCATGTCCTTAAAGTGCTCATCCTCTTTGGCATCTAATGTAAGCGACGGCTCACTGTACTTAATATAATCATAGGAGAAATAGCCTACCAGTCCACCTGTAAAAGGTGGCATACCCTCCAGCTTCGGACTTTTATACTGTTCCAAGATCTGACGCAGATATTTGCCCGGATGTGTGACCGTTTCCGTTATGGTCATACCGGAGCGGATGCTGAGCTTATGATCATGACAGGTGATCTCCAATGTCGGCTCATATCCTAAGAAGGTATATCTGCCCCACTGTTTTTTGTCCTCTGCACTTTCCAGCATATAGCAGTGACTGCTCACATGCTTCAGAATCCGGAGCACTTCGATCGGTGTCTTTCTGTCTGCATACAGCTCGCAGCAGACCGGAACAACGCCGTACCGGTTTAAATCCGGCATTTCTTTCAGTTGTTGTAGGGTTGGGTAATAATACATGGGATTCTCCTTTCGTTTGTTTCCTGCTTAAACTCGAAAATCGGTTCTGTATCTATCATTTTTTCTACCTTGAAGCTTCTGTAACGAGCAAAGCTCGTTACTTAGTGATAAGGCATCCTCCCACTTCGTGGGTCCCTCCTTATCACAAGCTTCGCACTTTCTGATTTTCTCGTTGTACGTTCGGAAGAAAACAAATACATGCTTCGCATGTGCTTGGTTTCCTTCCTCTTTCATACTCGAAAATCCTGTCAGCTTCGCTGCCCGACGCGCTTCGCGCTCTCTGATTTTCTCGTTGTACGTTCGGGTGAAACCAAATACGTGCTTCGCACGTGCTTGGTTTCCTTCCTCACTACAAAAAAGCCCTTGACAGAATCTACTTCTGTCAAGGGCGAATAAACTTTCCGCGGTGCCACCTTGCTTCACGACAATATGCGTGCACTTTCAGGATACTGACATATCCCAGACAACTAACGTATGTCTCACGTCACAGAATACTCAGATATTTCCTTTCCCTGTGCCCTCCGTGGTCCATTTAACAGGCTGCGTTCTGTCCGGCTCTCACCTTTCCGGTCTCTCTGTAAGTGCACGATCTGTTTTTATCTCCACTTCATCGGTTTAAACTATTAACTTGGTGATATGATACCACCATCTTTTCCGAATGGCAATAGAAAATATAGATTTTTGCATTTTATTTAGGATTTATTTTTGTACTGCAACGATCACAGCATAGTATAAAAATCCATCCTCATCCAAATAAACACCTACACCAATTTCATTGTAGCGTTTACTGATGATCTTCGCCTTTGTAGATGCTCTGGACATCCACGCATCCACCACCTCTTGGGGATCTGTATAGTAGCGGGCTGTCAATTCAGATGCCTTTTTAAAATTATAACGCATACTGATCGCAGAAGCCCAACTATATCCATTCGGCCTTGCATGGGAGAATTTCTCTGCCAACTCTTTGGCACGCTTCTGGGCTGCCTGCTGCAAAAGCGGGTTTCTATCGTATGAATTAAATCCATAGCGGCGCCTCTGTATATTGATCTGCCTTTGCAGGGTATCTATATAGGCACGCTGCTGTGTCACAACTGTGACCTTACATGCATACTTTTTCCCATTTACCTTCGCATAAATGACAGCAGTTCCCTTTTTCTTTGCTGTCACTTTTCCGTTTGAGACAGTTGCGATCTTTGCGTTTGTTGAATACCATCTGACTTTAGCCGTTGTACCCTTCACATACAGCCTGTAAGTATCTCCTCTTACAATCTGCACCTGTGTACGGTTCAGCCTTACATTGGACGCAGACACAGAATCATGCATTAGCACCGTCATCATACATATGGTAAGCAGCATGAAAAATATTGTCTTTATTTTATTCTCTTTTCGCTTCACCTAAATCCCTCCTGAATCATTTTTCATAACTATTCAGCATCTCATCATATTTTATCACACCAAGTCCCGCTTGTCTGCAAAATCACTGTATATTTTTTCCCACTTATGCACATTCTTCTATCAGAAGAAAAAACAGGAGGCATACAAAATGGCACAGGGAAAGGTTGAAATCTGCGGTGTCAATACTGCAAAACTGCCCCTTTTAGGCAGTGCAGAACAGGATCTTTTACTGAAGGAGATAAAAGATGGAAATGAAAATGCACGGATCCAGTTTATCGAAGGAAATCTCAGACTTGTACTCAGTGTGATCAGAAGGTTTTCCGCCAGCACGGAAAATATGGATGATCTGTTTCAGATCGGTTGTATCGGTCTCATTAAATCAATTGATAATTTCGACCTGTCACTCGGTGTAAAATTTTCTACCTACGCAGTCCCCATGATCATGGGCGAGATCCGACGTTATTTGCGTGACAGCAACTCGATCCGCGTCAGCCGCTCCTTAAAGGACATTGCCTATAAAGCCATTTCCGCCAGAGAAGCCATGACAAAACAGACACAAAAGGAACCAACGATCGATGAGATTGCCACTGAAATAGGAATTGCCAAAGAAGATATTGTTTATGCACTCGATGCCATGCAAAGCCCCATGAGCCTGAACGAGCCGGTCTACACGGACGGCGGTGACACCCTCTATGTCATGGATCAGATCAGCGACCGCAAAAACAAGGAAGACATCTGGATAGAAAGCCTTTCACTTTCAGAGGCAATGCAGCGACTGAATGAAAGAGAACACGAGATCATTTCTCTCCGCTTCTTCGAAGGGAAAACCCAGATGGAAGTCGCAAACAGCATCGGCATTTCACAGGCACAGGTCTCCCGCCTCGAAAAAAATGCACTCCGTATTATGAAAAACTATCTTGCAGGATGATACTATGCTGTCATGCAGATTGTTTCCGGTATCACATATAGTCTACTTCCAAAAGACAAAGTCCCTTTGCCGGTGCTGTTGCACCGGCTGCCAGACGGTCTTTGGCTTCCAGCGCAGCTTTCACCTGCTCCGCTGTCATTTCTCCCTGTCCGACCGCTACAAGCGTTCCTGTCAGAATCCGCACCATATTACGTAAAAATCCATTTCCATGGAAAGTCAGCGTCACATAATCTCCCCTCCTGCGGATTTCAATCTGATCCACTGTGCGGACTGTCGATTTTTTCTTCTGCGGATTTTTACAGAAACTCATAAAATCATGCTCTCCTGTCAGATATTCAGCCGCCTTCTGCATCCGTTCTATATTGACCGGCTTCTCTAACTGCCATACATATTTCCGGTCAAATAACGGCTTTGTTTTGCCATCAAATACTGTATAACAGTATGTCTTTCCGATTGCATTGTATCTGGCATGAAACCGCATGGAGGCTTCCCGTACTTCCTGCACGATAATATCATCCGGCAGATATCTGTTCATGTAGTCCCGCAGCTGTTCCGCCGTCATATCCACAGAGAGCACCACATTAGCTACCATTGCCCGGGCATGCACGCCCGCATCCGTTCTGCCTGCTCCTATGATCAAAACAGGCTCCTCTGCCAGATAGTTTAAAACATCCTCCAGCTTGCCCTGGATCGTATCCTTTCCCGGCTGATGCTCCCAGCCAAAATATCTTGTTCCGTCATATCCGATGATTAATTTATAATTCTTTTCCATATGTTTTCCCGTCTGTGTTATTTCAGTTTCTGATAGTCTTCTATGCTGATGCCGATTTGTTTGCAGGCTTCTGCCTCTGAAATGTGAAGTTTTTCAGCAAGCAGTTTTACAGATTTTTTTAATAGTGCTTTATCTTTTTTCGAATTCTTTTTTTGATTTTCCAACGCTTCCTTCTGCGCTGCTATTACAGCCTTGCTTTCCTCAAGCGCAGTCCTTGCTTCTTCCAACCTCTTCTGGGTGCCACGTTCATGATTGTAGTAGTCTTGCCTTGCACGGCATTGCTGTTTTACTATTTCATCCTGATTGTAAACATATAATGCCTCAGTGGCTTCCTGTAATTCCTGATTTCTTTCTGCCATCTGCCTCAGTTCCTCCCACGTTTTCGCTTTGAATACCTGCGTCCAGTAGACCAGCCCCGTATCTACATCTTCTTGTGTTGCCAGTTTTGTTTGTGTTAAGTCTACCACATACAGGTTAAATTTTGTAGTATATACATGGTGATTTTTGATATTCATCATCCGGTATCTGGCAAAAAATTCCGGAGATTCCGGGAAAAGCGTATAGTTTAAAAATCCGATATGATATACCGGTTTGACATTGATGTATTCATCTCCCTTTGCCACATTATCATAGCTTCTGGCAAGATAAGACAAAGACCTTTCCGGCCAGTCTTTCAGATCCAGTACCTGCATCTCCAGATTGATGATCATATTATTGTTGAGAAGTACATTGATATCCAGAATAAATGTTTTATCGTCAATCGCTTCCCCAAACTCAATCGGATTTTGCACAACAATATCCTGCACATCTCCCGCTTCCAATTTCAGGCAGGCGCATACAATGGATCTCAATACATTCTTATGCTTCTGTAAGATCACCCGAAACATGTAATCGTTTAAAAACGTATACGGAATTATACCCGTTGCTTTTTTCAGTGCCTCCGATACCCATTCCATCTTCAATGCATCTGAAATAACTGCCTTTTCATTTTGTGACATACTTTGTCCTCCTTGTATGATTGATAGAATAATAATTGAAAATTCGGGCGAAATGCCCTTTTGAAATGAGCCTGTAAACTCATAAGATACTGCATAATGCAGTCATTGAATGATGCTATGATAGCAATGTATATTGGAAATGTCAAACAGAAAATGCAAAGACCTCTTTTACAAGATCTTTGCATTTTCATACCTGATCACTTCTTGATCTTTACTTTCTTTACCGTACTCCAGCTGCCATATACTTTCTTATGATTACTGTTATACACATAAGCTCTGACACGAACATAATAATACTTATTCTTTTTCAGCTTCTTGAAGGAATAAGTTGTTTTACTTAAAGTCTTTGTTTTCTTTCCTTTTGTAAACTTTTTATTGGAAGCTATCTGAATCTGGTATCCTTTTGCCTTCGAGGTCTTCTTCCATTTTACTGTCACTTTCTTTGTCTTGACATTCTGCGCTTTCGTTATTTTAACCTTACCCGGTTTCTTTACAGTCTGTTGAGGATTCTGGTTTCCATTATTACTACCGCTTACCGCAAATGACACACCGGTAGAATCTGTCACTGTCGCTGTTACAAAGGAACCGTTTCCTGTTAAGTTCTTTTTCACTTTCTGCCACTGTGCTTTCGTTCCCGCATATGTGATCGTCGTAACCCCTGCTCCTTCAAAGGCATGTACAGAAATTGATTTCAGAGATGCAGGCAGATTCAAATGCGTCAATGATCTGCAATTCAAGAATGCATACATGGCAATATTTTCCACTGTATCCGGGATCACAACCTCTGTCAGCGAGGTACAGTTTTCAAACATACCATACACAATATTTATCCTGCCTTTGTTCAGCACTGCTTTTTTCAAAGCCGTACAGCCACTAAAGCAAAGTTGTCCTGCTCCCTGGATCGTATCCGGTAATGTCACTTCCAGAAGTCCTGTACAGTTAGCAAACGCTTTTACTCCTATCTGCTTCAGATTCGCCGGGAACTTCACCATCTGAATACTTGTCTGATTTGCAAATGCATTTGCTCCGATCTCTGTTACCGTATATCCATCGATTGTATCCGGAATCACCAGATTCACATCACTTGTCTGGCAGGAAGTAATCCGAATAGTTCCATCTGATAACACCTCGTATGTATAGATACTTGTAGAGGCTGGCGTGGTCGGCGTTGGATTCGGAGCAAGGGTTGGCTGTGGGTTAGGGGTTGGTGTAGGAGTCGGAACAGGCGTTGGATTCGGAGCAGGGGTTGGTGTCGGAGTTGGCTGTGGTGCTTCTCCTGATTCTTTATCTGAAATCTGTGACACACTAAATCCATAAGCAACCCCTGCATCATCAGATATCAACTGAACAATAACCGTATCTCCATCCACTGAAACAGTCTTTCCAGCCAGCTCTTTTCCTGTATATTTTCCTACCTGATTCTTATTTTTGTCATATAAATAAATGTAATCAAATCCATCTTCTACTTCTGTCCTTGCATCAAATGTCACATATGTTTTTGATGCACCATTCAGTGTATATACCCATTTATCCGAACTATTTACTTCATATGGATGTGACGACTGCATTTCTTCTACTGATTTTGCATAAATACAGTTATTCGTAACTGTAATATCCACATAATCGCTGCAACCGCTTCCATCCAGTGCTTTTACTGTGATACGGGCATCTCCTTTTTTCAGTGCTTTTATTTCACCGGTCTGGCTAACCGATACAATGGATTCATCTGAGCTTTCCCACTTAACTGCTTTATTAAAAGCCGTATCCGGATACACATTTACAGTCAACTGACTGCTGGTTCCGCCTTCCATTGAAATAACACTGTTTTCGGAAATATATACACTCGAAACCGGTTGTACAACTGTTACTTTACAGGAGGCTGATACATCTCCTACAATGACTTTAACTGTAGTTGTTCCTACTGCATTGGCACATAATGTACCATCCTCTGCAATTGTTGCTATATCTGTATCGGCGCATTTCCACGTTACCTGATCTGTAAAAGCAGAAGGTGTTACAGATAATACCAGTCTTGTACTTGCTCCCCTATTCAATGTCACTTCCTGCTTATCAAGAGTAGCCTGTGTTGCTTTCACCTCTTTATTTACAAATTTGATATTGTTGTCGTTTGCATATGTTTCCGCATAGGTTCCTGCAATTCCATAAATTGTCATTTTGGCAGGATAAGAAAATACCTGTGAGCCAATAGTTGTCACACTTCTTGGAATTGTCACATCTGTCAGTGCCGTACATGCATTAAATGCTTTTGCACCTATTGTCTGCATACGATATGGCAGAACAATTTCTTTTAAAGAAGGGCAGTTCGCAAAACATCCTTCCGGAATGGCCGTCAATCCCGTTCCTAATGATACATCTGAAAGCAATTCACATGAATTAAATGCATTATTTCCAATGCTGGTCACAGAATCCGGTATTACCAGCTTTGTGATCCCATCACAGTCATAAAAGGCATCATGATCAATTTTCTGCACATTTTTCGGTAATTCCATTTCAGGTAGCGAATCACAATTATAGAAGGCTGATTGCCGTATCGTTTCCAGCGTATCCGGCAGATTGATCTCTTTCAGACTGCTGCAGTTATAAAACATGTTTTGCGCTATATTTTGCATACTATTTGGGAAATGAACTGTTTCAAGTTTAACACAATCCGAAAACGATGATTCTCCAATCATTTTAACCGAATCTGCAATATAGGCTTTTGTCATAGAGGAACAGTTTTCAAAAGCACCATATCCTATCTCTGTCACGCTGTTTGGTATCTCTATGCTTTCCAAAGAACTGCAATTTCTAAATGCCCTTGATCCTATTGTCGTAACGTTTTCTCCAATTATTACATTTTTTAAATTACCACAATTATAAAATGCATCAGACTCAATACTTGTTACTGTATCTGGTATTCCTATTTCTTCCAGTCCTGTACAATTTGAAAATAAGCTGCTCGCTATTTTTGTTGTTCCTTCTTCAAAGGTTATTGTTTTTAACCCTTTGCAATTTGAAAATGGCCCTTCTTCATTCCATCTACTACCTTGTTGTAAACTTTTTGGAATTTCTATCTCTGCTAATTCTTTACAGTTGCTAAAGGCTTTATAACCCAGTTTCACTAAGCCTTTTGACAATTTTACCTTTGCAAGCGATATACAATTTGCAAATACATCTTGTTCTATTTCTACCACGCTATCCGGTATCTCAATACTCCCTAATAAACCACAATTTTCGAAAGCACCATACTCTATCTCTGCCACGCTGTTTGGTATCTCTATGCTTTCCAAAGAACTGCAATTTCTAAATGCCCTTGATCCTATTGTCGTAACGTTTTCTCCAATTATTACATTTTTTAAATTACCACAATTATAAAATGCATCAGACTCAATACTTGTTACTGTATCTGGTATTCCTATTTCTTCCAGTCCTGTACAATTTGAAAATAAGCTGCTCGCTATTTTTGTTGTTCCTTCTTCAAAGGTTATTGTTTTTAACCCTTTGCAATTTGAAAATGGCCCTTCTTCATTCCATCTACTACCTTGTTGTAAACTTTTTGGAATTTCTATCTCTGCTAATTCTTTACAGTTGCTAAAGGCTTTATAACCCAGTTTCACTAAGCCTTTTGACAATTTTACCTTTGCAAGCGATATACAATTTGCAAATACATCTTGTTCTATTTCTACCACGCTATCCGGTATCTCAATACTCCCTAATAAACCACAATTTTCGAAAGCACCATACTCTATCTCTGCCACGCTGTTTGGTATCTCTATGCTTTCCAAAGAACTGCAATTTCTAAATGCCCATGATCCTATTGTCGTAACATTTTCCCCAAATGACACATCCTTTAAGTTGCTGCACTTATAAAATGTACTACTATTTACATTCGTTACTCCGTCCGGGATTGTAACACCAACAAGATTTGTACAGCCTTCAAACGCAGATCTTCCGATATAGGTAACTGTATCCGGTATGCTGACTGTAACCATACGCGCATTGTTTTTAAATACATTTTCTCCAATTCCCGTTACAGTAATATCATTGATCGTATCCGGAATAATGACAATTCTCTGTGAACCAGTATATTTTGTAATGCATCCCTCGTCATTGATCGTGAAATTCGCCGTGTCATCAAAGAATACGCTATCCCCATCTCCATATATTTCAGAGTAATTATCTGCTTCATAAATGGAGATACCGTTTGCATAAGTTGCAGAGCTGCCATATCGAGTTGCCAGTCTGTCCCATGTAATACTCTTTGTATGTACTTTGTTATCATTGTTGGAGTTACAATCATATACCTGAATACCTGTATCTGCAACACCGATCAGCACCATTGTATGCTGTCCCCATGTAGAACCACAGCCTTGAATGATATCTCCTACTCTGGCGGAAGCAAATAAATCTTTTACCGCAGAAGCAGTTACTGCACTACCTTCCAGTTGCCCTACCAGATTTACATTATTCTCATTGCTATATTCATATCTTTTTGCCCCTTTATAAGAAGCAGGCATTTCACAGCCAAATAATTTGGAGAAAACCATCCGCGCAAATCCAAAGCACTGGCTGCAGCCACCCCAGCTGCTGCTCCATGTATAACCTTCTGGGTATTTCTCCATAATAGCAGTCAATTTGGCAGTAATACTCGGCTTACTGTCATAGCTTGCATCTATAACTGTTCCGTCTGCTGTCTTTTTTGTTACTCCTGTGCTCGTGATCGTCAGCTTGCCGGCCCTAATATCTTCTGACGCTGCACTCATACACAGTTTGATATAATTCGCATAATTCATGCTGCCCTTACTACACATATTGCTATATGTCTGCAGGCATTTCTTCAATGTCTTATTAGAAGTACATTTTTTCGATGCATCAAGAAATGTCTGCATACAGGTAATTCGCAGGCTGTAAGCCGCCTCATATAGAATCTGATCCTGTGGTATTGACGTTTTATAGTTTTTATCACGCAGCCTTTTCTGATAATTTTTTACTGATTTTGTTGCATCTGAATAATAATAAAAGGCAATAGAAGCATATTGGATTTCTTCGTAGGTTGGATTGAAAATACCATATACAAGACCTGCTGTCTGTATAATGATATTCAGTACAGCAGCTTCCATAGAAGTCATACCAAGTACGCCTTCTGTCAGCCATGTATTCAGTTCTTTTGAAATGGTGGACAAGACTTTATCGTTCACATATTTGTCCATAATATACTGATATGGGTCATTCATCCGTATTCTTACGAGCTGCAGCCCCGAAAGTAGATCATTGTTGTTGGGATTTACCTTTTTCTGCGCAGCAATCAATGTATCTACAGCTCCCATGTCATAACTGTACAGCATGACAAGCGTTGCTTCCATCTTACAATACTGGTCAAAACCCTTTACATATTTCATGATCTCTGCATTGCTATCCAGTTTCTTTAAAATATCTTCTATATCTCTCTGCACTAACCGGTCAGAGGTGCCTTCTACAATGACACCTGCTAATGTTGTGTAATCCTTAGCGTTACTATAGGTTCCTGAAATTTTAGATAATGCTGTAGACATCGCATTGTAATATGTTTCTTCTTCCGGTTTTGTCTGCAGGTAATTTCTGATGACACGCTTTGCCATTTCTTCCTGAAACTTACTATAATCAGACTGTGTAAGCCCAGCCTCTGCCAGAAGTTCATTGATTGCATAGCTGCTTCCCTGTGTCATCATATAAACAGCTTTTGCCATGTCCTTCTGTGCCAGCCCCTCTGTCCATGCTTCTCCTGCATTATCAGACATCATATTAAAAATAGTTTCTGCTGTCATATTATCCAAATAGGATGGGCAGGCTGTAAACAGTTCTTCATAGCTTAAGCCATATGTATCTTTAAAACCGGTCGTATCTATCGCCTGATCTGCCGCAATCTCACTTTCTACAGATTCACAGAACTGCATATTGGCTTCCAGTTCATTCTCATCAATAAGACTTTCTTCTGATGCTTCCTCCTCTTCATCCGTCTCTGTTTCTATAGTGGGGTCATCAGAGTTTATATCTTCTGCTTCTTCTTTCTTTTCCTCTCCATTTCCAGAAACCGAAGTTTCCTCTCCCACATCTACAACAACTGTCTCCGCAGCATCTGCCTGCACCGTTTCTGCCAGTGTCACAACCGATTGTGACTGCAGGAGCATCGCAGTTGCAAGTCCGATCGCCATGGTTCTTTTCATGATTTCCCTGATTTTCATAC